>PVBE010010263.1_pt1 | contig 29126 bp, 28 predicted proteins | sample 1631181 | NCBI WGS metagenome assembly PVBE01 (sample SAMN08397723, study PRJNA350692) | Marine metagenome, whole genome shotgun sequencing project. | isolation source: water | place: Pacific Ocean | collected 2012-04
ATGTCGGCTCATCGCATCCTGGGGCTGAAGCAGGTCCCAAGGGTTGGGCTGTTCGCCCATTAAAGCGGTACGCGAGCTGGGTTTAGAACGTCGTGAGACAGTTCGGTCCCTATCCTCTGCAGCCGGAGGAGATTTGAGAAAAGCTGTCCCTAGTACGAGAGGACCGGGACGGACGTAGCTCTCGTGTGCCAGTTGTTCCGCCAGGAGCATGGCTGGTTGGCGACCTACGGAAGGGATAACCGCTGAAAGCATCTAAGCGGGAAGCCTTTTTCAAGATGAGATCTCCCACCGGGATAACCGGGTAAGGCCCGTGGTAGACCACCACGTTGATAGGCCGGAGGTGTAAGCACGGCAACGTGTTCAGCCGACCGGTACTAATCGGCCGAGGGCTTGGTTACACATCGACGATTGTTCGAGGTGTTCGTGATCGCTGTGGAGTACTGGAGAGGCCCACGGGTCTCCCTTGACAACAGATCGTGCTCCCGCCGCCTCGGCGGCAGGGGGTGCAACGGCTTTCGGTGGCGAAAGCGGTGGGGTCACACCCGTTCCCATTCCGAACACGGCAGTTAAGCCCGCCAGCGCCGATGGTACTTGGGCGGAGACGCCCTGGGAGAGTAGGACGCCGCCGGATTTCTCACGCTTCAGGCGAGGCCTTCGGGCCTCGCCTGAAGTTGGTTTTGGGCCCGGGCGCCGAGGACCCTGTCAACCCATGGTCGGATCAGCCGGGCCGCCGGACCGGATCCGTTCCCACAGCAGTCGCCAGCGGGGTTGGTCGCCGACAGCGAGGTAGCCCGTGTGGGTGGTGACGCCCAACTGGCCCGCGTCGGGATCGCGGGCGACGATCGAGAGCGTCATCGGGCCTCTTCTCGGGAATGGACACGGACCGGACGAGAGACGCCGGCGGCGGGGATCGGCCGGTTCCTGCCAGGGGCGGTCCCGGTAGTGTCTTGGTCCATGGGCAGCCCACAGGATCGACGCTCGACCGGCCGGGGTAGAGGCTCCGGTCCCAAGGGCCGCGGTGGGCAGGGTTCCGGCGGTCGTGGGCCCGGTGGCTCCGGGTCCAAGGGCGGCCGGGCGCGAGATGGCTCCGGGTCCAAGGGCGGCGGTGGGCAGGGATCCGGCGGTCGTGGGCCCGGTGGCTCCGGGTCCAAGGGCGGCGGTGGTCGTTCACCGGGCCGAGCCGGCCGGGGTCCGGACCGCCGACGCCGGGAAGAGGGACGGCCCGACCAGAGGCGCCGGCAACCGGACGATTCGGGGCCGAAGAACTGGGGTGGCGTGGCCAGGCGTGCCGCCGGCCGCCTCGAACGCGAAGAGTCCGAGGACCGGGCGGGCCGCGATGAGCGAACGGCCGAGCGGTCGACGCGTGCCCGGTCGTCCGAGACTGGCGATGACCGCCTGCGTCGCGAGGCGCAGATGGCCGTCGAACGTGCCGGCACGACGGGTCGCCGATCGCGTGCGAAGCCTCCTGTCGACCGGTCCCCGCTGCCCGAGGCACCGGCACGGCTTCCCGAGCCCGCTGCGATGCTCGTTCGTGCGCTCGGTGAGCGGGCAGGCCGACGGGCGGCCATGCGCCTCGACGAGGCGGCGCGGGAGTTCGACCGGGAGAACTTCGACGAGGCCCGACGCATCCTGGCGTCGATCGACCAGCGGGCGCCGGACGTCGCCGAGGTGGTTGAACTCATGGGGTTGTCGCAGTACCGCCTCGGACGGTGGCATGCAGCGGCCAGGACGCTGGAGCGGTTCCGGAGCTTGACGGGCGGAACCGAGCAGCATCCTGTGCTGGCCGACTGCTACCGCGCCCAGGGCCGGTGGGCGGATGTCGAGGCACTGTGGGAGGAGTTGCGGGAACGCTCTCCCAGCGCTGCGCTGGTCACGGAGGGACGCCTCGTCGCTGCCGGTGCGCTCGCAGACCAGGACCGGATAGCGGAGGCCGTGCACCTCCTCGAACGGGGGTGGGTGGTTCCGAAGCGCCCCCGCCCGCACCACCTGAGGCGTGCCTACTCCCTGGCCGACCTCTACGAGCGTTCGGGTGCGACCCCCCGTGCGCGGGAACTGTTCGACTGGCTGCGCCGGCATGCGCCCGACCTGGCCGACGTGGTCCAGCGGGCCGAGGCGCTTGGCTGAAGAGGCCCGAGGTCTCCGACCGAAGTACCGGAACGGCCGCCTAGGCAGTCGTCGAAGCGCAGGAATGGGCGCCTCGTAAGCGGTTCGCGCGGCGTAGGGTGACAAGGAGCCGGGTCCAGTCCGGCAACGACCACCCAGCCCTGACCGCTCGAGGAGTTCCCACGTGGACACCGCATCCCTGCTTGGCGACGACGCCGGCTACCTGCTCGGCCACACCGCCACGGCAATCGGATCGTCGTCGCTGACGCTGCCCGGTCCCGACTTCGTCGAGGATGTCATGGCGGCGTCGGACCGCTCGCCTCAGGTGCTGCGTAGCTTCCAGTCCCTTCTCGACCATGGCCGCCTGCGGGGCACCGGATACGTGTCGATACTTCCCGTCGACCAGGGGATCGAGCATTCGGGTGCGGCATCGTTCGCACCCAACCCCGCCTACTTCGATCCCGCCAACATCGTCGAGTTGGCGATCGAGGGCGGTTGCAACGCCGTCGCCTCGACGTTCGGCGTGCTGGGTTCCGTCTCACGTCGCTACGCCCACCGCATCCCGTTCATCGCGAAGTTGAACCACAACGAACTGTTGACGCTGCCCAACAAGTTCGACCAGGTCATGTTCGGCTCGGTCGACCAGGCGTACGACCTGGGTGCCGCCGGTGTCGGCGCCACCATCTACTTCGGCTCCGACGAGGCCACGCGCCAGATCCAGGAGGTGGGCGAGGCCTTTGCCCGCGCACACGAACTCGGCATGTTCACCGTGCTGTGGTGCTACCTCCGCAATTCCGGGTTCAAGGTCGACGGCGTCGACCACCATGCGTCCGCCGACCTCACCGGCCAGGCCAACCACATCGGCGTCACCATCGAGGCCGACATCATCAAGCAGAAGTTGCCCGAGACCAACGGCGGCTACAACGCCCTGCCGGGATTCGGCAAGACCCACGAACTGGTCTACGACGAGCTCACCACCGACCACCCCATCGACCTCTGCCGCTGGCAGGTGGCCAACTGCTACATGGGCCGTATCGGCCTCATCAACAGCGGCGGTGCCTCATCCGGTGCCGGCGACCTGGCCGAGGCCGTCCGGACCGCCGTCATCAACAAGCGGGCCGGTGGCCTGGGCCTCATCTCGGGCCGCAAGGCCTTCCAGCGTCCGATGGCCGAGGGCATCGAGCTCCTCAACGCCATCCAGGACGTCTACCTCGACGAGTCCGTCACCATCGCCTGAACCGCCGGCCGCCTCGGGACCGCAGGAGCACCAAGTGTCGTACGCCGACGGATCGGGGGAGTCCCCACCAGCGGTTCCCGAGGACCTGATCCTCGTAGACGAACCTTCGGCGGGGGTTCGACGGATCACGATGAACCGGCCGGAGAAGCGCAACGCGCTCTTCCACCCCCTCCGGGGAGCCATCCTCGAAGCGCTGGTCGCCCATGACCGTGACGTGGACGTCCGGGTCACGATCATCCGGGGAGCGGGCCCGTCGTTCTCGGCCGGCTACGACCTCGGTGGCGGCAACGCCGGACACGAATACCCGTACTACACGCCCGGTGGTGAAGGGCAGTGGCCGCGGCACGTGACCGAGGGATGGATGTCGATCTGGGACCTGGCCAAACCGGTCATCGCCCAGGTACACGGCTACTGCCTTGCCGGTGGCAGCGAGCTGGCCACCGGCTGTGACCTGGTCTACGTCGCCGAGGACGCCAGCATGGGGTATCCGGCCGTCCGCTTCGGGGTCCCCGACATGCACTTCCACGCATGGTTCCTCGGCATGCGCCGGGCAATGCAGATGATGTTGACCGGCGACTCCATCACCGGCCTCGAAGCCGTGGAGTTGGGATGGGCCAATGCGGCGTTTCCGGCCGAGGACCTGGACGAAGCCGTCCTGGACGTGGCGCGACGCATCTGTGGGATCCCGACCGAGATAGTCCAGCTCAACAAGCGGGTGGTCCACCGGCAGATGGAACACATGGGGCTCCGGACAGGGCTCCGTGCCGGCACCGAACTCTGCGCCCTGGGCGTCCACACCGAGGCCATGGCCGAGTTCCTCTCAACCATCCGGAGCGACGGCCTGACCGGGGCTCTCCAGCAGCGGGACGAACCCTTCGGCGACTACCGCACGGGCCACGAACCGTCAGGCGGCCAGGATGCCTCGGGCGACGAAGACACTCCGGTGACCGCGTGACCCATTGCACATGCAGAACCTTCCATCGGTCACCTCGTCCACGGCTTCGCACGATTAGGGTCGGGGGCCAGACGATGAGTCCGGCAACGGCGCCGGTTCGGAGGTGGAGCAAGTGACGGAGACGTCCGCGGGGTCGCTGGTCCCTGAAGTCGGTCGTCTGGTCATCCGGTTTGCCGGTGACTCCGGAGACGGCATGCAGCTGACCGGAGACCGGTTCACCTCGGCGAGCGCCCTGTTCGGAAACGACCTCGCCACGCTTCCCGAGTACCCAGCCGAGATACGCGCACCGGCAGGCTCGCTCGCCGGCGTCTCGGCCTTCCAGGTCCACATCTCGGACCACGACATCTTCACGCCCGGCGACGCCCCACACGTGCTGGTCGCCATGAACCCGGCTGCCCTCAAGGCCGAGTTGGGCACACTGGTCGACGGCGGCACGGTGATCGTCAACGCCGACGCCTTCAACGAGCGAAACCTGGCCAAGGCCGGCTACGACCACGATCCCCTGGAGGGCGACGACCTGGACGCCTATCGGCTGATCGGGGCGCCGATGACCTCGCTCACCAAGGAGGCCTGCAAGGACCTGGGCGTCAAGCCCCGGGACGCGGAGCGTTCCAAGAACTTCTTCGCCCTCGGCCTGCTCTCGTGGATGTACAGCCGTCCCGTCGAACCCACCCTCGACTGGATCAACGCCAAGTTCAAGGGCCGCGACCTGATCATCGCAGCCAACAAGGCCGCCTTCAGCGCCGGCCATGCCTTCGGGGAGACCGCCGAGTTGTCCGACCACCAGTTGATCGTGCGCCCCGCCGAGTTGCCGGCCGGGACCTACACCAACATCAACGGCAACACGGCGCTGGCCTGGGGCCTCGTGGCGGCCGGTCAACTCTCGGGCCTACCCGTGTTTCTCGGCTCCTATCCGATCACGCCGGCGTCGGAAATCCTCCACGAGTTGTCCAGGCAGAAGCAGTTCGGCGTGACGACATTCCAGGCCGAGGACGAGATCGCAGCCGTCGGTTCAGCGCTGGGCGCGGCCTACGGAGGACACCTGGGTGTGACCACGACGAGTGGGCCGGGCATCGCATTGAAGGGCGAGACCCTGGGCCTCGCCGTCAGCCTCGAACTTCCGCTCGTCATCGTCAACATCCAGCGCGGCGGACCGTCGACCGGCATGCCGACCAAGACCGAGGCTGCCGACCTGCTGATGTCGATGTACGGACGCCACGGCGAGTCGCCGATGCCGGTCATCGCCGCCCGGACGCCGGCCGACTGCTTCGACCAGGCCATCGAGGCCGCCCGCATCGCCATCGAGCACCGCACCCCGGTGATGCTGCTCTCCGACGGCTACCTGGCCAACAGCTCCGAACCCTGGCTCCTCCCGGAGGTCGAGCACCTCGAGCCGATCCCGATCGAGTTCGCAAGCGAATTCAACCAGGTCGATGAGAACGGTGACCAGGTCTTCTGGCCGTACCTGCGCGACGACAACATGGCCAGACCCTGGGCCATCCCCGGCACGCCGGACCTCATGCACCGCATTGGTGGCCTCGAGAAGCAGGACGGTTCGGGCAACGTCTCCTACGACGGCGCCAACCACGCCCGCATGATCGACCTGCGTGCCGAGCGGATCGCCCGCATCCCGGTTCCCGACGTGGAGGTCAGCGGTGACGCCGATGCAGAACTGCTACTCGTCGGCTGGGGTTCGACCTGGGGTGCGATCACCGCTGCCGTCCGTCGGGTCCGCAACTCCGGTCGCAAGGTCGCGCATGTGCACCTGACCCACCTCAACCCGATGCCGGCGAACCTGGGCGAGGTCCTGTCGGGATTCCCGAAGATCCTGGTCCCGGAGATGAACCTGGGTCAACTAGTACGGATGCTGCGCGACGAGTTCCTGGTCGACGCCCGGCCTGTGAGCAAGGTCTCGGGCCAGCCCTTCACGGCGGCCGAACTCCAGCAGGCGATCCTGGGCGAGATCGGGGACGACGCCTGATGACCGACACGCTGCTCCCCGACGGAGGCATCGAGGATGTGCCCACCACCACGCGTGCCGACTGGCAGAGCAACCAGGAGGTCCGTTGGTGCCCCGGATGCGGCGACTACTCGATCCTGACGGCCCTCCAGCTCCTCATGCCCGACCTCGGCGTCCGGCGCGAGAAGACCGTGTTCGTCTCCGGGATCGGTTGCGCCGCCCGCTTCCCCTACTACATGGACACCTACGGCATGCACTCGATCCACGGTCGTGCTCCCGCCATCGCCACGGGCCTGGCCCTGGCGCGTCCGGACCTCGATGTCTGGGTGGTCGGCGGCGACGGCGACATGCTCTCGATCGGTGGCAACCACCTGATCCATGCCCTGCGACGCAACATCGACATCAACATCCTGCTGTTCAACAACCAGATCTACGGCCTGACCAAGGGCCAGTTCTCCCCGACGAGCGAGCGGGGCAAGGTCACGAAGTCGTCGCCGATCGGGTCGTGCGCAACGCCTTTCAACCCGGTGAGCCTGGCGATCGGTGCCGAGGCCAGCTTCGTGGCACGTACGCACGACATGGACCGGCACCACATGCAGGAGATGTTCCGACGTGCCTACGAGCACCCGGGCACTTCCATCGTCGAGGTGTACCAGAACTGCAACGTGTTCAACGACGGGGCCTTCGAGACCATCACCAAGAAGGACGTCCGGGACGACATGCTGATCCCGTTGTGCCACGGTGAGCCGATCCGGTTCGGATCGGAGGGCCAGTTCGGCGTGGCCCGCTACGACGGCGGGGTCGAGATCGTCGAGGTGGCCGAAGTGGGCGTCGACGCACTGCTGGTGCACGACGAGGCCCGGGTCGATCCGTCGACCGCCTTCGCCCTGTCGCGCCTGGCCGAGAACCCGGATCGGCCGACGCCGGTCGGCGTGTTCCGTGCGGTCGACCGTGGCGAGTACGGCGAGGCGCTGCGCGGTCAGGTCGATCAGATGGCGACCGATCGCGGCGAGGGCGACCTGAGGGCGCTGCTGCACTCGTTGCCCACCTGGACCGTCTGACGCCGCTTTCCGATCGCCGGGCGTCAGACTGCGGGCATGGCCTGGGCACTCGACCTCGACGGTGTGGTGTGGCTCGGCACCGACGCCGTTCCCGGCGCTGCCGATGCCGTGGCTGCGCTCCAGGACGCCGGTGAGACGGTGCTCTTCGTCACCAACAACTCCGGCCGCCGGGTGGCCGATGTCGAGGCCAAGTTGTTGGGACACGGCATCGACGCCCGTGGCGGTGTCATCACCTCGGGGATGGCTGCTGCGGCCATGGTGCGGTCGGGCGAGGTGGTTCTCGGCATGTGTGGTCCCGGAGCCAGGGAGGAACTCGAGGCGGTTGGGGCGATCGTGGTCGGCGAAGGACCGGCCGACACGGTCGTCGTCGGCTTCCACGAGGACTTCGACTACCGGGGGCTCACGGCGGGCGTTCAGGCGATCCTCGGTGGTGCGCGGCTCCTGGCCACCAACGAGGACGTCACCTATCCGGCGCACGACGGCATCCGGCCGGGTGCCGGATCGATCGTGGCGGCGCTCGTTGCGGCGACGGGGGCGACGCCGGAGGTGGCCGGCAAGCCGCACCGGCCCATCTGCGACGTGGTGCTCGACCGGGTCGGCGAGGGGGGCATCGTCGTGGGGGACAGGCCGGATACGGATGGCCTGTTCGCACGGGCCCTGGGATGGGAGTTCGCCCTGGTCCTGACCGGCGTCACGTCCGAGGCCGACCTCCCGACAGATCCGGAGCCTGACCGGGTGGCGACCGACCTTGCATCGTTGGTGAAGGCGTACCTGGGGTGAGTCGACGATGAGTGTCCGCCGCCGGCTCGACCGGGAGATGGTGAGAAGGGGTCTCGTGGACGGTCAGGACCTGGCGCAGGACCTGATCCTCTCAGGGCGCGTCACCGTGGACGGGGCGCCTGCCGACAAGGCGACGCGTCAGGTTTCTGCCGCCCAGGCCGTCGTGGTCTCGGAGCCTGCACAGCGGTTCGTGGGTCGCGGTGGCGAGAAACTGGATGCGGCGTTGTCCAGGTTCCCGGTAGAGGTCGTCGGTCGCCGTGCGGTGGATGTCGGTTCCAGCACAGGTGGCTTCACCGACTGCCTGCTGCAGCGGGGTGCTGTATCCGTCGTGGCGATCGACGTGGGTCGGGGTCAGCTCCACCAGCGGTTGCGTGGCGACGACCGGGTAACCGTCCACGAGCGGACCGATGTCCGGGGCGTGGTGCCCGCCGAGGTCGGTGCGCCCTTCGACCTGCTGGTCGCCGACGTGTCCTTCATTTCGCTGGGGGCGGTGCTGCCGAGCCTGGTTTCGTTGGTCGGGGAGGGGTCGCCGATGGTGCTCCTGGTCAAGCCCCAGTTCGAGGCGAGCCGGGAGGAGGCGGACCGTGGCCGGGGGGTCATCCGGGACCCGGAGGTCTGGCTGAACGTGCTTACCGGGGTCCAGCGGTCGGTTTGTGGCGCCGGAGCCGCCATCATGGACGGCATGGTGTCGCCGATCACGGGTGCCGAGGGGAACGTCGAGTTCCTCGTCCACGCGACCGTAGGCGTCGTTTCGACATCGTTCGACCTAGCTGCCCTTGTGGCATCGGCCGGTTCGGGAGACGGGGGCCACGCCTGATGGCGAAGCTGGGGCTCGTGGTCCACGAGGGGCGTGAGGCAGCGGTCGTGCAGGCCGACGCCCTCGGTGCACGGCTCTCCTCCGAGGGACACGAGGTTCGGTGGTTGACCGACCCCGGTGGAGCAGACGACCTGGACCTGGTCGTGAGCCTCGGTGGCGATGGCTCGATCCTGAGGGCCGTGAACCTCCTGGACGGTCGTCCGGTGCCGGTGCTGGGCGTCAACTTCGGCCAACTCGGCTACCTCACCTCATGTGAGCCCGAAGACGTCGAGGCCTCGGTGGGTCGCATGCTGGGGGGCGATCATGGGATCGAGGAACGCATGATGCTGAGTGTCGAGGTCCGTCGGGCCGATGGCACGGTGGTCGGCAGCGACCATGGGCTGAACGAGCTGGTGGTCGAACGGACCGGACCCACCATCCGCCTGGGCGTGTCGTTCGACGGCTCCTTCTTCACCTCGTACGCCGCAGATGGGCTCATCGTGGCGACGCCCACCGGTTCGACCGCCTATGCCTTCTCCGTGCGCGGCCCTATCGTCGATGCCCTGCACCGGTCGTTCCAACTCACGCCGGTCTCCGCCCACATGCTGTTCGACCGGACACTTGTGCTCGGCCCGGAGACCGAGATCACCCTCGAGGTCCTCGGCGACCGGCCGGCGACCTGCACCGTCGACGGCCGCTCGGTCACACCGCTCGGCGAGGGCGACCTGGTGGTGTGCACAGCCAGCGACCGGACGGCGAGGCTCGTGACCTTCGTTGAGCGCGGCTTCGAGCGGGTCCTCAAGGCCAAGTTCGGCCTCGAGGACCGCTAGCGGCGGAACCCCGTCCGGTCGGGTACCAGGCGGGGACGACCACCGCCATGCCCGCGCTCCGCGCGCGTGTGCCGCGCAACCGATAGGTTGGCGTCCCGTGACCAAACACATCTTCGTCACGGGCGGCGTGGCTAGTTCGCTCGGCAAGGGCCTCACTGCCGCCTCCCTGGGTCGACTCCTCAAGCAGCGTGGACTCCGGGTCCTCATCCAGAAGTTGGACCCGTACATCAACGTCGACCCCGGAACCATGAACCCGTTCGAACACGGCGAGGTCTTCGTCACCGACGACGGCGGTGAGACCGACCTCGACCTCGGGCACTACGAGCGGTTCATCGACGAGAACCTCACCCGCGACTCGAACGCCACCACGGGTTCGATCTATTCCCACGTCCTGGCCGCCGAGCGTCACGGCGACTACCTGGGCAGGACCGTGCAGGTGATCCCGCACATCACCGACGAGATCAAGCGCCGCATCCACCTGTTGGCCGGTGACGACGTCGACGTGCTCATCACGGAGGTCGGCGGCACGGTCGGCGACATCGAGATACTCCCGTTCCTCGAGGCCATCCGGCAGTTCCGCCTCGATGTCGGCACCGACAACGTCTGTTACATCCACCTCACCCTGGTGCCGTACATCGCACCATCGGGCGAGCACAAGACCAAACCGACCCAGCACTCGGTGATCGAACTCCGTGGTCGCGGCATCCAGCCGGATGCCATCGTCTGCCGAAGCGACGAGCCGGTGGGTGAGGCGCTGTGCCGCAAGATCTCGAACCTGTCGAGCGTGCCGTTGGAGGCGGTCGTCAGCGCTCCCGATGCCGACAGCCTCTACGAGATCCCCCTCATCCTCCACGACGAGGGCCTCGACGACGTGATCTGTGACCTGCTGCGCATTGATGCCGGCGAACCCGACCTCGAGGAGTGGAAGGCGCTGAACCTCCGGGTCGAGGCCGCCACCATTCCGGTTCGTATCGGCCTGATCGGAAAGTACGTCAGCCTCGTAGATGCGTACCTTTCGGTGGTCGAATCGCTCAACCACGCCGGTTTCCACCATGGGGTCGATACCCAGATCGACTGGATACAGGCCGAGGACGTCGAGGGGCTGCTGGTCGAGGACCGGCTGCGCGACCTCGACGGCATCGTCATCCCGGGTGGCTTCGGGTCGCGTGGCATCGAGGGGAAGATCGCCGCAGCCGGCTACGCACGCGAACACGGGATCCCCTGCCTGGGCCTCTGCCTGGGCCTCCAGTGCATGACCATCGACTTCGGACGCAACGTCCTCGGCCTCGAGCGGGCGCACTCGTCCGAGTTCGACCCGACCTCGCCGCACCCGGTGATCGACCTCATGGAGTCGCAGCGCGACGTCGACGACAAGGGCGGCACGATGCGTCTCGGTGCCTACGTGGCCCAACTGCGGCCGGGTTCGAGGGTGCGCGAGATCTACGGCGAGGACGTCGTGTCCGAGCGCCACCGCCACCGTTACGAGTTCAACCCCCGCTACCGCCAGCGATTCGAGGAAGCCGGCTTCCGGTGTTCCGGTGAGTCTCCCGACGGCCGCCTGGTCGAGTTCATCGAACTCGAGGACCACCCGTTCTGGATAGCAACCCAGGCCCATCCCGAACTCAAGAGCCGCCCGAACCGCCCGGCACCCCTGTTCCGGGTCTTTGTCGAGGAAGCGCTCCGTCGGGCCGAGGGCCGCAACCCTCAGCTCCTCCAGGTCGACGTAGGTGCCGAGGGGTGACCTCGGCCGGCTTCCGTAAGACTGCGGAGCGCCTGCTCCACGACGGCTACATAATCAGCCTCTTCGAGGCGGAGTTCGAGGGTCCGGCCGGTGAGCGCATCACCCGTGATGTGGTCCGCCACCCCGGAGCCGTGGCGGTCGTCGCCATTGATCGCGACGAGGTGGTGCTGGTCCGACAGTTCCGGGCCGCCCTCGAGGCGGAGATGCTCGAACTCCCCGCCGGCAAGCTCGACGTGCCGGGTGAGCCGCTCGAGGTAGCCGCCCGACGGGAACTGGTCGAGGAGGCCGGCCTCGATGCACCGCACCTGGAGGTGTTGGCGACGTTCCACAACTCGGGAGGCTTCTGCGACGAGGTGACCACCATCTTCCTGGCCACCGAACTCGTCGAGGCCACAGCGGAGGCGTTCAGCGTCGAGGAGCAGTACCTGACGGTTGAACGCGTCCACCTCGACGACGTCGGCGCCCTCATCGCGGAAGGGGGCATCACCGACGCGAAGACGGTCATCGGCCTGCTGGCGGCCCTTCGGCTACTGGGGCGATGAGGCTGCGGCCGGCCCACCTGGCACGGCGTTTCGTCGGCTCGCTGCGGCGCGCCGACGTGACATCGGTTGATGCCGCATGGGTGCACCAGCACCTCCTCGTCGGCGAGGCCGACCTCTGGCAGCGGATGTCGGCTGCAGACCGCCGACATGCCGTCGATGTCGCACGAAGGGTCGATGGGCAGTTCGCCGGGGCGCAGCGCGCGGTGCTTGCGGCGGCACTCCTGCACGATGTGGGGAAGGTCACCAGCGGGTTCGGGACATGTGCACGGGTGGCGGCCACGCTGATCGGTGCCGTCACGCCGCCGTCACGGCACGAACGCTGGGCAGCCGGCTCCGGGATCCGTGGTCGGCTGGGCAGATACCTGCGGCATCCGGCCGAGGGAGCGACGCTGCTTTCGACAGCCGGTAGCGATCCGCTCACGGTCGCCTGGGCTGCCGAGCACCACCATCCGCGGGCCCGCTGGACGGTGGATGCACCGATCGCTGAGGCCCTCTGGATCGCCGACGACGACTGATCGGCCCTACTGGCCCTACCGGCCGAGCAGGCCGATGTTGCGTCGGGCGCGTTCCAGGGTCGTCGACGCCACCTCGGCCGCCTTGTCGGCGCCGACGGCCAGGAGCCTGGAGGTCTCGGCGGGATCGGCGGCCAGTTCGTGGTAGCGGGCCTGGATCGGTTTGAGCATCTCGATGACCGCTTCGGCGGTGGCGGCCTTGAGGTCGCCGTAGCGGTCGATGTCCTCGGCTGCTTCGTCCGGCTCTCGGCCGGTGGCTGCACCGAGGATCGAGAGCAGGTTCGAGACGCCGGGCTTGGCCGCCACGTCGAAGCGGACCTCGCCGTCGCTGTCGGTGACGGCCCGCTTGACCTTCTTCTCGATGGCTGCGGGCTCATCGAGCAGCGAGATCGAGCCCTGGGGGCTGTCCTCGGACTTGGACATCTTGTTGTCGGGCTGCTGGAGGTCCATGACGCGGGCACCGGCCGGCGGCACGACCGCCTCGGGAACGACGAAGGTGTCGCCGTAGCGCGAGTTGAAGCGCTCGGCGATGTCACGGGTGAGCTCGATGTGCTGTCGCTGGTCCTCGCCGACCGGGACCTCGTCGGTGTCGTAGAGGAGGATGTCCGCGGCCTGGAGTGCGGGGTAGGTGAACAGGCCACCCGACACGAAGCCGGCCTGGTCGGACTTGTCCTTGAACTGGGTCATGCGGCGCAGCTCGCCGAAGGCGGCGGTGCACTCCATGAGCCAGGCGCATTCGGAGTGCTCGTGGACATGGCTCTGCACGAACAGGGTGCAGCGGTCGGGGTCGAGCCCCACGGCGATGAGCATCTGGGCCAGCGACAGCGTGGAGGCCCTCAGCTCGGCGGGGTCCTGCGGGGTGGTGAGGGCGTGGAGGTCGACGACGCAGTAGACGGCATCGGCCCGGTCCTGGAGGGCCACCCAGTTACGGAGTGCCCCGAGGAGGTTCCCGAGGTGTACCGAACCGGACGGCTTGATGCCGGAGAAGACGCGTGACATGGCGGGCAGGGTAGCGGGAGGGCCGCGGTCGGGTGGGGAGAGGGGTGCGATCCGGCCCATTGCGGGCTTCGTCCCATACACCGCGGCCTGTCGCCGACTCCCTAGGGTCTTGTGCCGTGAGCATCAAGGTTTCCACCTCCGTCTACGAGGGGCCCTTCGACCTGTTGCTGCACCTGATCCTGAAGGAGGAGGTGGAACTCTACGAGGTCCGGTTGGCGACGATCGTCGATGAGTTCATCGACGAGTTGGGCCGCCTCGAGGGGCTCGACCTGGAGGTGGCCACCGAGTTCCTGCTGATCGCTGCGATCCTCGTCGAGCTCAAGACCCGACGGCTGCTTCCCGGCAACAACGACCTCGACCTCGACGAGGAGCTTGCCGCATGGGAGGAACGGGACCTCCTGCTGGCCCGCCTGCTCGAGTGCAAGACGTTCAAGGATGCTGCGATCGTGTTGCGCCGCCTGTCCGCCGAGGCGTGCCTCTCGAGGCCGCGGCGGATGGGACCCGACGACCACTTCATCGACATGACCCCGGACCTGCTCGAGGGCGTCACACCCGACGACCTGCACAGGGCCTTCCTGCGGGCACTCGAGCCGAAGACCGTCGAACGCATCGACACGTTCCACATCGCTCCGATTCGGGTCAGCGTCGCCGACGCCGTCAACGAGCTGGTTGCGACGCTGCCGACTTCGGGTCCGACGACCTTCCGTCGTATGACCAGACACCTCGACGAGCAGTTGGAGATCGTCGTCCGGTTCCTCGCTGTGCTCGAGCTCTACAAGCAGGGTGTGATCGACATAGACCAGGTCGACACCTTCGGTGACATCCACGTCCGGTGGAGGCCCGGAGCCGAAACCGCCGACGTCGAACTCGTCGACACCTACGAGGGCTGAGAGGTGGGTGGATCGTCGGGAGTGAATCAGGCTGATGCCGCCGGCACCGAGGTGCGTCGGGCCATCGAGGCCATGCTCATGGTCGCGCTCGAACCGGTCCCCTCCAACCTCCTGGCACAACTCCTCGAGGTCCCGACCGACGAGGTCGAGCGAGTCTGCGGCAACCTGGCTGAGGCCTATGAGGAAGATGGACGTGGGTTCGCCCTGGTCCGGGTTGCCGGCGGCTTCCGATTCCAGAGCCATCCCGACCAGGCACTCTGGGTCGAGCGCTTCGTGCTCGAGGGCCAGAGCTCGCGGCTCACCAGCGCAGCCCTCGAGACGCTGGCGATCGTCGCCTACAAGCAGCCGGTGTCGAGGGCCCAGGTCTCGGCCATACGCGGCGTCGACGTCGACGGTGTGATGCGCACGCTCCAGCATCGTGGCTACATCGTCGAACTGTCCCGTGACCCCGGCCCCGGCAACGCCGTGCTGTTCGGCACCACCCCGTTCTTCCTCGAACACCTCGGCCTCGATTCGGTGCACGACCTGCCACCGCTGGGCGAGTTCGTGCCGGGTGCTGAGGTCGTCGAGGCACTTGAACGGGGCCTGCGGGGCGACATCGACCTGGGCGACGACGGTGAACCGATCGAGGAGCCCGTCGGAGACGACGAACCGTCGGTCGCCGAGGTGCTGGGCGCCGACGGCTCCGTCGAGACCTGATCGACCGGGCGGGAACCGGGACGGGATGGACGCCGGCGTCGAGGGTGTGCGCCTCCAGAAGGTGCTGGCCCGGGTCGGCTTCGGGAGTCGTCGCACCTGCGACGACCTCATCGCCGCCGGCCGGGTCCTGGTCAACGGGTCGGTGGCCCAGCTCGGACGACGGGTCGACCCTGAGACGGCCGTCATCCTGGTCGACGGTGCACCGGTCGGCATCCGGCCGGGACTCGTCCACTATCTACTCAACAAGCCGGCCGGTGTGGTGACCACCGCCGATGATCCCCAGGGGCGTCCGGTCGTGGTCGACCTGGTGCCCGCCGAGCCACGGGTCTTTCCGGTGGGGCGCCTCGACCTCGACACCGAGGGGCTCCTTCTGTTGACGAACGACGGCGAGCTCGCCAACCGCATCACCCATCCCTCGTACGGGGTCGAGAAGGAGTATGTGGCGCACGTGGAGGGCTCGCCGAGCCGGTCCGGGCTGCGGCTGCTGCGAGAGGGAGTCGAACTCGACGACGGGATCACCGCTCCGGCGCGTGTGACGCCGGTCGAGCCGAACGTCCTTCGCCTGGTGATCCACGAGGGCCGCAACAGACAGGTGCGCCGCATGTGCGAAGCCATCGGACACCCGGTCATCCGGCTGGTCCGAACCCGCATCGGACCCTTGTCCGATCGCTCGATCCGACCCGGCGCGTGGCGTCACCTCGAGACCGACGAACTGAGGGCGCTCGAACGGGCGGTCGCCGACGCATAAGCAGGCGGCCCGCAGAAGGGCCGGCCGGTAGCATCGGCAGCATGGCACGCCCTTCTCCTTCCCTTCGGGCTCCGGCGCGCCCTTGGCGGGACGTCCGGTGAGCCGGCGGGCCACGGTCGTTGGCGTCGGCCTGATCGGTGGTTCGATCGGGATGGCGTTGAGGGAGGCGGGTTGGCACGTCAGCGGCGTCGATGCCGACGAGGCGTGTTGCACCCGTGGGCTCGAGTTGGGCGCCCTCGACGCCGTCGGCTGGGATCCGGCAGCCGAGGTCACCTTCGTGGCGGTCCCGGTCGGCATGATCGCCGGACTGGTCGGCGAGGCGCTGGACGCCTCGCCCGCCGGGTTCGTGACAGACGCGGGCAGTGTCAAGGCGGCGATCGTCGAGGCGGTCGATGATCCACGGTTCGTCGGTGGCCACCCGATGGCCGGATCGGAACAGGATGGCATCGAGGGAGCCGATGCAGCGATGTTTCGCGGGGCCAACTGGGTGCTGACCCCGGGGGCGGCGACCGCGGACGATGCCTTCGCCGGGGTGCGTTCGGTCGTGCGGTCACTCGACGCCGAGGTGGTGACGCTCTCGCCGGAGCGACACGACGCCCTTGTCGCCCTCGTCTCCCACGTTCCCCACCTGACCGCTGCGTCGCTGGTCGGCCTCGCTGCACGGAGGTCCGAGGAGCACTCTGCGGTGCTGCGCCTGGCGGCAGGTGGGTTTCGGGACATGACCAGGATCGCCGCAGGGCACCCCGGAATCTGGCCCGATATCTGCTCCGAGAACCGGACGGCCATCACCGAGGTTCTCGATGACCTGATCGGGGCACTGGGGGAGGTGCGACGGGAGGTGGTCGAGTCCGACGAGGCGTGCCTGCTCGAACGTCTCGAATCGGCACGTGCGGCGCGGATGAGCCTGCCCACCGGTGCGCCGCCGCCGTCCGATCTGCTCGAGGTCCGGGTTCCGGTGCTCGACCGCAAGGGCGAGATCGCGTCGATCGCCGCCCTCGCCACGGACCTCGACGTCAACATCTACGACCTCGAGATCGCCCACTCCGCCGAGGGCGACCGGGGTGTCATCGTGCTGATCGTGGATGCTCCGCTGGCCGGCCGGCTCACGGAGGGCCTCGAGGGACTGGACTACCGGCCCACCTCGCGTCCGTTGGCGCAGGGCTGATCCGTGTCGGTGCTCGTTGTCGAACCGGGCGGACCGCTCCGGGGGAGCGTGTACGTGCCCGGTGACAAGTCGATCTCCCACCGCGTGCTGATGCTGGCGGCCCTTGCGGACGGCACGTCCGTGATCCGTGGGTTGAGCGATGGCCGGGACGTCCGCTGCACGCTGTCGATCATCGGGCAGATCGGTGCCGAAATGGACGAAGGTGCCGACGGGACCCTGCGGATCAGGGGAGGTCGACTGCACGAGCCCGGTGCCGTGCTCGACGTCGGAAACTCGGGGACCGGCATCCGCCTGCTGGCGGGGATGCTCGCCGGGATGCCGTTCCGGTCGGTGCTCGACGGCGATGCCTCGATCCGACGGCGCCCCATGGACCGCGTGCTGGTTCCGCTGGCGCAGATGGGCGCCCGTGTGTCCGGGTTCGACGGATCGGCGTCGGCGCCGTTGACGATCGAGGGCGGTGGCCTGTCCGGGATCGACTACGAGCCGCCGGTGGCCAGTGCCCAGGTGAAGGGCTGTGTCCTGTTCGCCGGGTTGTCCGCTGACGGGCCCACGACGGTGGTCGAGCCGGCTCCGACCCGGGCACACACGGAAGAGTTGTTCGTCGCCACGGGCGTCGAGGTCGTCGCAGAACCCGGGCGGGTCAGTGTTGCGCCGGGAAGGCCACGTCCGTTCGAACACGATGTCGAGGGCGATCCATCGCAGGCCGCCTTCTGGGCTGTGGCAGCGTCGATCGTCCCCGACTCCGAGGTCGTTGTCCAGAACGTCTACCGGGGGCAGGGTCGCAACGGCTTCGTGGACGTCCTGCAGCGGATGGGCGCCGACCTGCACCACGATCCGGCAACCGGCGACCTGACGGTGCGTGCCGCCACCCTCGATGGCACGGTCGTGGGCGCCGACGAGGTGCCGGGGTTGGTAGACGAGATTCCGGTCCTCGCCGTTGCCGCAGCCTGCGCCGGGGGAGAGACCCGTTTCGAGGGCGTGGCGGAGCTCCGGGTCAAGGAGAGCGACCGGCTGGCCACGGTCGAGGAGTTCCTGGGGGCGATGGGGATACCGGCCCGGACCGAGGGAGATGTCCTGGTGGTGGAAGGCGGGCGTCTGCACGGCGCCTCTGTCGATTCGCACAACGACCACCGGATCGCCATGGCTGCAGCCGTGGCGGCGTTGGTGGCCGACGGTCCCACCACCATCGACGGTTGGGAGTCTGTCGCAACGAGTTACCCGGGCTTTGCCGATGACCTGCTCGGCCTGCGCTCCGGGGGAGACTGAAGGCATGCCCGGCCCGGATGTGATCGCCATCGACGGCCCGGCCGGCTCTGGCAAGACGACCATTGCCCGGGCGCTCGCCGACAGGCTGGGGTTGGCGTACCTCGACACCGGCGCCATGTACCGCGCCGTCGCATTCGCCGCCCTGCGGGCCGGAATCGACCTCCAGGACGAGGTGGCGCTGGCCCGCACCGCCCGGGCCATGGACCTGCAACTCGACCGGACCTCCTGCGTCGTCGACGGGGTCGACGCCACGCAGGCGATCCGGGGCCCCGAGGTCACCTCGGCGGTGAGCGTGGTGGCGGCGGTCGCCGACGTGCGCATCGACCTGGTGGGGCGCCAGCAGAACTGGGTCGCGGAACGGGGTGGCGGGGTCGTAGAGGGTCGCGACATCGGCTCGGTCGTATTCCCCGATGCCCTCCTCAAGGTGTACCTGACGGCCTCGCCGGAGGAGCGGGCGCGACGTCGGGCCGGCGAGACGGGCGACATCGACGTCGAGGTGGTCGCCGCCGACATCCGTCGCCGTGATGCAGCCGACAGCGGCCGCAAGGTCAGCCCCCTCGTCGAGGCGGACGGGTCGGTCATCCTCGACACGTCCGACCTCACCGTCGACGAGGTGGTGGAGGCGATCGTGGCGCTGCTCCCATGAACGAATCGGACCTCGGACGGGAGATGAGCCGGGTCGACCGGTTCGCCTACCGCTTCTTCTGGTCGCTGCTCTGGCTGCTGCTCAAGGCATGGTTCCGCTTCCGGGTGGTCGGCAGGGAGAACCTGCCGAGCGAGGAGCCCTACATCCTCGCTCCGGTCCACCGGTCGTACCTCGACACGCCCGTTGGTGGCATGGCCACGTCCCGTCGCCTGCGGTTCCTCGGCAAGGAGTCGCTCTGGAAGTCGAGGCTCGGTGGCCGCTTCCTCACCATCGTCGGCGGCTTCCCGGTCGAGCGGGGGACAGCCGACCGGGCGGCGCTACGGGCCTGTCAGGAGGTTCTCGAACGTGGCGAGCCGATGGTGATGTTCCCCGAGGGCACCCGGCGGCATGGCCCGGTGGTGCTTGCCGAGGAGATGCACGCCGGTCCTGCCTTCGTCGCCACCCGGGCGGGCGTGCCGATCGTGCCGTTGGGCATTGCGGGTACCGACCACGCCATGCCGGGAGGCTCACCGTTCATCCGGCCCGCCAAGGTGTTCATCGTGGTCGGCGAACCGCTGAGGCCCCCGGTGGTGGAGGGGCGTGTGCAGCGGCGTGTGGTCGAGGAGTTGACCGAGGAACTGCGTCAGCGGATGCAGGCGGTGTTCGACGAGGCGCAGCGGCTGGCGGGACGGCCGGCGCTGCCGCGGCCTGTGTCCCTGGAAGAGGCCGACGGGGACTGAGCGCTCAGATCCGGTCGAGGGAGGCCAGCGCCCCGGATGCTGCGACGGAGCGGTCGTCGAAGTGGGCCATTGGCGGTGGTCCGGCGAATCCGAACCCCGCGAAGCCGCGGATGGCCGCCAACAGGTCGCGGAGGTTGCGTGGCGGCGGGAAGTACTCGTCCTCCTCGGTGTGCTGAACCACCTCGACGCCGTCTGTCGGGTCGAGTGTGGCGAGCACCGCGTCGACGACCTCGTCGGGGGCCGAGGCTCCGGCGGTGACGCCGACCGTGCCGGAGAGGTCGTCGGGGAGTTCGTCGGCCCGGTTGATCCAGACCACCCGTGGGCAGCCGGCCTCCTCGGCCAACTTGACGAGGGCCCGGGTGTTGGAGCTGTTGGTCGAGCCGATCACGACGACGGCGTCGCAGTGGCCGACCAGGTCGAGCAGCGCCCCCTGGCGGTTGGTGGTGGCGAAGCAGAGGTCGCTACGGCCCGGCGACCACAGGGCCGGCCAGCGTTCGTGGGCGGCATCTAGGACACCGGACCAGTCGCGGTGGCTGAGCGTCGTCTGGGCGAGGACCGCCACGTCTTCGCCGAGGTCGGGGAGTGCGTCGACCTCGGCGGGGGATTCGACGCGGTGCATGGCCTCGGGTGCCACGGCGATGGTGCCCACCGCCTCCTCGTGGCCCTCGTGGCCTACGTAGACGATCTGGAAGCCCTTGCGGGCACGGGTCTTGACTTCGTGGTGGACCTTGGTGACGAGCGGGCAGACCGCATCGACCGTGTAGCCGCCGACGTCGTGTGCCCGCCGGACGACGTCGGGGGCCGAACCGTGGGCGGAGAGCATGACCGGTGCACCTTCGGGGACTTCGGCGATGTCCTCGACGAACACCACGCCCAGCGCCTCGAAGCGTTCGACCACGAGCTTGTTGTGGACGATCTCGTGGTAGCAGTGGACGGGCCCGTCGAAGGCCCGGACCAGCCAGGTGAGGGCCTTGATGGCCATCTCGACACCGGCACAGAAGCCCCGGGGCTCGGCGAGCAGCACGCGGGTGACCTCCACGGGTCGGACCCTAGCCCTCACGTGGTGGCGCACCCCTTCGGTAGCCTTGGCGCCATGTCGGCTCCCGTGGTGGTCGCCGTCGCCTCCGATTCGCCTGCGCAGCGGGCCGGGGTCGCGCCCGGCGACTGCATCCTCGCAATCAACGAGCAGGTTCCCCGCGACGTCATCCAGTACCAGCTGTTGGTCGACGAGCCGTCGCTGCTGCTCGACGTCGACCGTGGCGGGCTGCGCCACGACATCGAGGTCGTCAAGGCGGCCGGTGCGCCGCTGGGCATCGAGGTCGACAGTCCGCTGTTCGACCGGGTCCAGACCTGCGACAACCACTGCGAGTTCTGCTTCGTCTACCAGTTGCCGCCGGGGATGCGCCGCAGCCTGTACCTCAAGGACGACGACTACCGCCTGTCGTTTCTGTACGGCAACTTCACGACGCTGACCCGGTTCACCGAGGCCGACCTCGAGCGGGTTGCCACCGAGCGGCTCAGCCCGCTCTACGTGAGCATCCACGCCACCGATCCGGGTAAGCGTGCCGAGATGTTGCGCAACCGACGGGGTGGCACCAGCCTGCGGTGGCTGCGGGCGCTCCTCGACCTAGGCATCGAGGTGCACGGCCAGGTGGTGGTGTGTCCCGGCGTCAACGACGGCCTGTGGCTCGAGGACACGCTCGCCGGCGTCGCCGAGAGGTTCAGCGAACTGGCCAGCCTCTGCGTGGTGCCGCTCGGGGTGAGCCGGCACGCCGATGAGGAGCGGATGCGGCCGCACACGGCCGGTGAGGCGGCCTTCGTGGTCGACACGGTCGAGGCGTGGCAGGGGGTGTTCCTCGCTGCCGTCGGTCGCCGGCTGGTCTTCGCCGCCGACGAGTACTACCTGCTGGCCGGCCGCGGGTTTCCGCCCGCCGAGGCCTACGAGGGCTTCCCGATGCACGAGGACGGGATCGGCATGGCCCGCTCGTTCGAAATGGGCTTCCTGGGCGAAGGATCCGGTGGTCCCGGGCCCGGGACATCGGGCTTCTTCCGGGCGGTCGACGGGGCCCCGGCGGTGGGTTTCAGGGCGCCCCGCACGGCCGGCCATGTTCATCTGCGGGCCCGGGGTGATGCCCCGGTGGCGGTGCTGACCGGCGAGTTGGGTGCACCGGTGCTCGGGCCGCTGGTGGACGGCCTGGGCCGGCCCGACGTGCGTGTGTTGGCGGTCGGGAACCGCTTCTTCGGCGGCAACGTGGGCGTTACGGGCCTGCTCGTCGGCGAGGACCTCGCCCGGGTGCTGGGCGACGAGCCGGAGGGCCACCGGTACCTGCTGCCGGATGTCTGCCTCAGCGGCGGCCGGTTCCTGGACGGCCTGGTGCCCGATGACCTGCCGCGTCCGGTGGAGGTCGTGGCGACCGATGGGGCTGCGCTCCGGGGGGCGCTGGCATGACCCCCGTCGTTGCGATCGTCGGGAGGCCGAACGTCGGCAAGTCGACGTTGCTGAACCGGATAATCGGCCGGCGCGAGGCGATCGTCGAGGAGCGCCCCGGCGTGACCAGGGACCGCAAGGAGGTCGACGCCGCGTGGCAGGGCCGTCCGTTCACGCTCGTCGACACCGGGGGCTGGCTGACCGGCGGCGACTCGCTCGACGAGCAGGTCAGCCGGCAGAGCGAGAAGGCGATCGCCGATGCCGATGTCGTGCTGTTCGTAGTCGATGCGACCGTCGGGGTCACCGAGGACGATGACCGGGTGGCTGCGCTGCTGCGTGGCCGTGCCGACTCGGTGATCGTGGTCGCCAACAAGGTCGACGACCGGGTGCACGAGGCGGCCAGCTGGGAGCTGCTTTCGTTGGGACTCGGCGATCCGGCGTCGGTCAGCGCCCTGCACGGTCGGGGGACCGGCGACCTGCTGGACCGCCTCGTCGGGTTGTTTTCGGAGGAGGCCGATGAGGGTGCGCCAGTCGGGGAAGAGGAACAAGCCGCGCCCCGGGTGCTGGGCGTGTCCATCGTCGGGCGTCCGAACGTCGGCAAGTCGACGCTGTTCAACCGCCTCATCGGAGAGGAGCGGGCCGTCGTGCACGACCGTCCCGGCACCACACGCGACTCGGTCGACACCATCGTCGAGACAGGGCACGGCCCGGTCCGGTTCATCGACACCGCCGGAATGCGCCGCAAGGCGAGGATCGACGAGGACACCGAGTACTACTCGCTGGTCCGTGCGCTCAGGTCGGTCGACACGTCGGACGTGGCGCTGCTGGTGATCGATTCCACGATCGGTGTCACGCATCAGGACCAGCGCCTCGCCGAGCGGGTCGACGCTGCCGGGTGTCCGATCGTGGTTCTGCTCAACAAGTGGGACCTGTGCGACACCGAGCAGCGGGCGGACGTCACCGAACAGGTGGGGCAGCGCCTCCACTTCGTCGGAGATGCTCCGGTCCTGCGGATCAGCGCCCTGACGGGGAAGAACGTGGGGCGCCTCTGGCCGGCGCTGGCCGAATCGATCGAGGACTACCGCACGCGGATCCCCACGCGCCGGGTCAACGACGTGGTCCGGGCTGCACAGTCCGAGCATCCGGCGCCTGCGGGTGCACGGGTCCTGTACGCCACCCAGGGCGCCACCGACCCTCCGACGTTCACGCTGTTCGCCAATCGGGAACTGCCCAGGACGTGGCTGCGTTACCTCGAGCGGCGCCTGCGCGAGGACCTGGGGTTGGGTTCGACGCCCATCAAGTTGCGGGTGCGTCGTCGCTCGGAATAGGTGGATTCGAGGGGTCGGATCCTGCTGACGGCAGGGATTCGACTGTCCTTCGGGTGGCGGTCCCGGACGGGGGTTACGATGGGCGCGAATGCGCACTCCGGTACTCACCCTCGTGGGCCTCGTGTGTCTGGCAGCCACGTTCAGCTGGGCACGTTCGGCGCGCCACCGCTATCGGCTGATCCACCGGATTGATGCCGAGGTATCGCCTGACGCCTACACGCTGGCCTGGTCGACCTTCCGCAAGGAGTCCCACGCGGCGATCCTCTACGGGTTGTTGGCGATCGCGTCGTTCGTCAACGCCTACTTCGATCCGGCCAGTGTGTCGATCGTGTTCGCCCTCGTCGGCCTGCCGGCCCTGGTCTCCACTGTCTGGGCGCGCAACGCCGTGCGAGAGGCACGTATGGCACGCCAGAGGATCGACATCGAGAGACGTGCCCAGGAGGCGCTCGACCAGGAGGACCTGGCCCCCAAGGCGTGGGCTGCCCGGTTGGCCCCCGAGGACCTCCCCGAGTTCTCCGGGTTCGACGTGGGGCGCGTCTACCAGGCCGGCACCGGCCTCATGGCAGGCGACTTCTTCGACGTATTCAAGGCCTCGCCGACGCGGCTTGCAGCTGTCATCGGTGACGTTGCCGGCCATGGCATCGAGTCGTCCATCACCGCCTTCCAGGCCAAGTACCTGCTGCGGTCGTTCCTCGCCCAGTTCCGCGACCCGGCGCAGGCGCTGGAGGAACTCAACCGGCAGATGGCGTCGGTCGAGCGGGGCGAGGAGTTCATCTCGCTGGTCGTTCTGGTGTTCGACACCGAGGCTGAGACGTTGCGGTATGCCTCGGCGGGCCATCCGGCCACCTTCCTGTTCCATGAGCGCGAGGTGCGACCGCTGCGTTCGACGGGTCCTCTGCTGATGCTCGATTCGGGCAGTACCTTCTTCAGTCGCGAGATTCCGCTCGAGCGTGATGACATGGTGTTGCTCTACACCGACGGGCTGGCCGAGGCCCGGACCGGTGACGAGCAGTTCGGTGAGCAGCGGATCGGTGACGCGCTGCGTCGCAACCCGGGCATCGCCCCCGACGTTCTCTGCAAGCAGTTGCTGGATTCGGTCAACGACTTCAGCCACGGCATCGTCGAGGACGACATCGCCATCCTGGCGATCCGCAAGACCTGACCCGGGTTTCTCCTGATGCCCTGGTGCGCCTCGTGCGATAGGTACCTCAGCCCGAACGCCGTGTCGGTGGTCGGCACCTGTCCCACGTGCGGTGACCGTGTCGAGGACTCGGATGGCAACCCTGCGAGGTCGCAGAAGATCCCGTGGCACTTCTGGGTGTTCGCCTCTGCTGCAGCGCTCTACCTGGCTTGGCGCCTGCTGGAGGGCGTCGTCGAGTTGGTGACCTGAGGCTTTCCCCTGGTTCAGCGCCAGGGGGAGACCGCTCTTTCGGCGATCGGGAAGATCACCTCGTCGGAGCGGACATCTTCGGTGGCGGCCGAGCGTTCTGCGTCGGTGAGGGGGGCGAAGCGGGCGGCTGCTCTGATTGCCTGTCGTGCCGTGGCGGGGTCGCTGGGAGTGCAGAATGCGTGGACGCCGGGGATCGACAGGGAGAACCGGACTCCGCGCTCGATGCCTGAGTCTGTGCGCTGGGGTTCGTACCAGGTCATCGCGTCTGGCCGGCGGTCGCCCCATGGTCGCCAGGCCACGGCCTTGATGGCCATGACGCCGACGTCTCGGGCAGCGCATTCGGCCAGCAGCGCCTCGGCGTCGGCCCGGTAGGCGGGGTCCGCCCAGACGCGTGGGTAGACGGGGAACATGACCGTGTCGACGTCGTAGCGGCGGATGGCCTCGAGGTGGGCCCGGGGGGCGCCGAGGTCGTGGCCGGTGATGCCGATGAAGCGTGTGAGGCCCTGCTCGCGGGCGTCGATGATCACCTCGAAGGCCTCGGTCCTCCGGTCGAGTTCGTCGACCGAGGTGACCCCGTGGGCCTGGTAGAGGTCGAGGTGGTCGACTTGGAGGCGGGTGAGCGTCTTGTCGAGGCGTGATCGTGCCCAGTCGTGCTCGGTCTCGCCGGTTTTGCCGGCGATGAACAGTCGGTCGCGCAGTGCCGGGAGGTGGGGCCCGACGGCGCGTTCGGCGAGGCCGTAGCCGGGGGCGATGTCGAGGTGGTTCAGGCCGGCGGCGAGGGCGTCGGCCAGGAACGGCTCGGCGGCCTCGGGGGAGTCCGTGGCGAAGGCGGCCCCGCCCAGGATGGCGACGCTGCTGTGGTGTCCGGTGCGGCCGAGGCGGCGCGTCTCCATCTCAGGGTCCCTCGTGGCCGGCGGCAAGGAGGCGGTTACCGATGCCGTCCCGTGGCCGTTCGCAAAGCGGTCGTTCGGCATGTGCGCCGCTGGTCAACTCCATTGGTCCATGCTCGCATGGACGTTTCGGAGCCGTCGCAGCGGCCGTCGCCGGTAGGGTTGCTGCTCCACAGCGGGCTGTGGCGCAGCTTGGTTAGCGCGTCGGTCTGGGGGACCGAAGGTCGGGAGTTCAAATCTCCCCAGCCCGACCACCAAAACCGCAGGTCAGGGCCGGTCTTTCGGGGCCGGCCCTCCGTGTTTTGTCCTCGCGTTGTGCGCTCTATTGCACACTCGGGCTGCTCCGTGGAGGTTGTCCGATACGTCTTCGTGGGTACGTTCGATCCGATGCGAGGACACATCCGCAAGCTCGGGTTGGATCGTTATCTCGTTCGGATCAGCGCCGGTCGCGATCCGGTCACCGGGAAGCGACGGCAACCTTCGAAAGTCATCCACGGCACGCGGCAGGACGCCGAGTTGGCTCTTGCACACTTGATTGTCGAAAACCCGAACAGAGATCTCCTTAGATCAGATACCTCGCTTGATGCTCTTGTCGAACGCCACCTCTACGCACCGACAAGGAACGGCAGGAAGAGGTCACCTGCTTCGGGTTACAGGGAGCGAAGTCGCTATGTGACACATGTCAGTCCAACCATGGGGGAGAGGGTTGCAGACAAGATCAGGACTCAGGAATTCACCCTGCTTTACGACTCTCTGATTCACAAGGGTCTTGCGCCTGGCTCAGTTCATGCGATCCATCGTCTACTCAGGGCCGCGTTCACCTGGGGTATGGAGCGGGGACTAGTCAGATTGAACCCGGTGCGTCTCGCCCGTTGCCCCTCGGTTGAGTTGAGGCCTCCGAGGGCGCCATCGCTGCAGACAGTTCAGGTTCACTTTGAACTCCTTCTACAGGAAGACCTAGAGACGGCTCTTGCGGTCAGGCTGGCCGCCACCCTTGGCCTTCGCCGTTCGGAACTGGCGGGTCTTCGCTGGCGGTGCATCGACCTCGACGCAGGTCTTGTTCGCATAGAGGAGGGGCTGACAGTGACACCGGGGGAGGGACGGAAGGTGACTGAGACAAAGACCGGCCTCCATGGGCAGGGTGTCCTGCACCTAGACGGGGCGCTCATAGAACTTCTAAGAGACTCTTATGAGAGTCTCGAGAAGGATGCAGTTGAACTCGGCGTAGAGATTTCTTCAGACGCCTATGTGTTTTCCTCAGATCCTCTCCATGAGAACCCAATGAACCCCGACACTTTGACCCACCGGGTGAAGACCCACATGGGGCGTCATCCAGATCTTCCAGCGTTCACTCTCAAAGACATGCGGGCGTTCACCGCCACCCAACTTGAGGCAGATGGTGCTGATATCACCACTGCCCAGGCAGTTCTCAGACATGCCTCAGGACAGACAACGATGAGGCACTATCGGGCGGCACGTATGGACCGGGTGCGAGGGGCCACCGTTGAGTTGGGACGTCGGATCGCACACCAGGACTGACTCTCCCAGGGACCCTCTCTCTGATTTGAACAACTATTTGAAAAGACCCACCCAACCGGCGGGATGGCATGGAGCAGACCTACCTCCATTGGCCTCAACTGGCTTCTGTGTGTGCCGGTGGGCCAAAGGCATCTAGCCCTTAGGACGTTTGAAGACGGCTATCCAACCCTTCTCGTAGTTGTCAGCGTCGGCGAAACCGCCCATGAAGCCCGCCATAAAGCCTCCACCCTTTTCGAAAGTTGCGCTTTCAAAGGTCACGAGTTCCCACCCGTACTTGCCTGCCTCGACGAGTTTCCGTCTCGCCTCGTTGAGGCCGCCATCAACCACGCCTTGGCCGTGGAGAACCTTGTAATCCCACTTGAGAGTCCGTGCAGCGACCACCGCTGCCCTTGTTTCTACTTCTTCTTCTTGCTCCGCGATCTTTTCCAGACGTTCCTTGTAAGTGTCGGCATGAACAGCGGTGGTTTCACCGCACGCCTTACACGGATCCATCGTCGTTACAAGGCCTTGTTCCCCACAGTTGCTGCAAACTGGGTCAAGAGCCACTTTCTCGTAGTGGGCTTTTTCTCGCTCTCGTTCCCGTTCTAGACGTTCAAGCACGAACTGATCGACATGAACGGTCCTGTTTCCACCGCACGTCTTACACGGATCTGTCGCCGTTACGAGGCCCGCTTGCCCACAGTCTCTGCAAACCAGACCGACTGGAGCTCCCTTGTAGGCCTCGGAATAAACGGTGCTAATTCCACCGCATGCCTCACACGGATCCGTTTCCGAGACGAGGCCTTCGTGCCCGCAAGTACTGCAAACCAGATCGAGAGCCACTCGAAGCCTCCTAGATGCGACATCGTCAAACTAGTCGCGTCCACCCTCTGTTGACTTTGTGTTGGAGAAGTGTGGCCGCTCCTGATAAAGGCTGACTAAGAAAAGAGCCTCAGCAACGAGAAAGACCCCTAGCAAGAATCCACGACTGCTCAAGAAGGTGGCTAGCCCTAGAGTCGCCAGTAGCCCATGAGCCACCGCGACGAGGAAGATCCCCAAGCCGAACTTACGACTGGTCGGTCCGGGTTCTGATTGTCCTTCAAGTCGTGTGGTGATCCAGACAACCATGAGGATCACATCGATGGCGGCCCACACAGTGAGTATCAGCCCGGTACCGATCGAGGCTCCAACGACAGTGCCGACCTCACAGGCGTCGAGATTTGAACCGCTCAGTCCCCCGCAGGAAGCCGTTCTCGCTTCGATGAGACGAGACACCAGCCATATCGTCATCCAGGAGTTGAACGCAAGAATCAGCCAGGAAGAGAACCTCAACGCGGGGATCCTGTCGCTCCCAGGCCGTGGGTGGAGGTCAGGCTCGTTCGGATCTATGCCAATGAGGCCAGCCTTACGAGTCTCAAACTCTTGCTCAGTCAGGTCGCCACTGGCCAGCAAGCCAGCAAGCCGCACAACTTCCTCTCCAAGTGATGCCATGCCCAATCATGTCGTGTCTCGAAGATGCGTGCCATTACCGAGGGACCCATCCCTGATTTGAACAACCATTCGAAAAGACCCACACCCCGACAAGGACTATCGAGCTCTGCATGGGAAGAAACTTCATGACCTCGAATCCAACCCGAAGCGCCCCACCAAGAAGAAGCTTCGGGAACACCGGAAAGCAAAGGGCTGGTGATATCAGTCGACCGGGCTGGCACCGAGCGCCGCTATCAGCCGACTGGCCTGTCGGACTTTGCTGAGACCAGGAGCTATCGCTTTCTACCCACGATCGTTCGAACGAGGACGACCAGGTCGGCGTCGGTGACACCGTCAGGCAGGGCCACGGTGGCCCGACCGGTCGAAAGCTTGACGGTGAAACTGTCCGACGGCTCCGAGTCCCCGAGGCTGTCTGTTCTCTGGTGGCTCAGG
>PVBE010295766.1_pt1 | contig 29123 bp, 27 predicted proteins | sample 1631181 | NCBI WGS metagenome assembly PVBE01 (sample SAMN08397723, study PRJNA350692) | Marine metagenome, whole genome shotgun sequencing project. | isolation source: water | place: Pacific Ocean | collected 2012-04
ACCCCCGGCCACGTCGATTTCACGATCGAGGTCGAGCGGGCGCTTCGCGTTCTCGACGGCGCCGTACTCATCCTCTGCGGCGTAGCGGGAGTGCAATCGCAATCGATGACGGTCGATCGCCAGATGAAGCGTTATCGGGTTCCCCGGATCGCATTCATCAACAAACTCGACCGTTCCGGGGCGGATCCCGCCAAGGTCACCGAGCAGTTGAGGGAGAAGCTCGGTCACAACTCCGTCATGATGCAACTGCCTATCGGGCTCGAGGCGGATTTCTCGGGCGTGGTGGATCTGATTCGGATGAAGGCCCTCCTTTTCGAGGGGGATAACGGCGAGAATATCGTGGAGAAGGAGATCCCGGAGGATATGCGGGATGCCGCCGAGACGGCCCGAGAAACGATGCTCGATGCCGTTTCGATGTTCTCCGATGAACTCATGGAAGCGATCCTCGAAGAGAATGTAAGCGAGGAGTTGATCCACGAAGCCGTGCGTCTGGGAACCCTCTCGATGGATCTGACGCCCGTCTTTCTCGGCTCGGCGTACAAGAATAAGGGCGTGCAGCCCTTGCTCGATGCCGTCACGACCTATCTGCCGAGCCCTCTCGATATCAAGAATCTCGGTGTGGATCTCTCGAATGAGGATGCGGAGATCGAACTCTATAGCGACGTCGACAAGCCGATGGTCGCATTGGCATTCAAGCTCGAGGATACGCGTTACGGCCAGCTCACCTATCTCAGGATCTACCAGGGCACCCTTGCCAAGGGCGATACGATCTACAACTCCCGTAACAAGAAGAAGGTCAAGGTCGGACGTCTGATTCGAATGCACTCCAACCAGATGGAGGAGATCGAGAAGACGGGAGCGGGCGATATCGTCGCGCTCTTCGGGGTCGACTGCGCTTCAGGGGATTCCTTTACCGACGGCAAGCTCGACGTCGCCATGACCTCCATGCATGTGCCGGATTCCGTGATCTCGCTTTCGATCAAACCCAAGGATCAAAAGGCCTCGGATAATATGAGCAAGGCCCTCGGTCGTTTCGTTCGCGAAGATCCGACTTTTCGGGCGGGAATCGATCCCGAGAGCAATGAGACCGTGATTTCCGGCATGGGCGAACTGCATCTCGACGTCTACGTGGAGCGCATGAAGCGCGAATATGGCTGCGAGGTGGAAACGGGTGCGCCCCAGGTCGCATACCGCGAGACCGTCACCCGCAAGATCGATTTTTCCTATACCCATAAGAAGCAGACGGGTGGTTCCGGCCAATACGGCAGGGTGGCGGGTTATGTCGAGCCGATTCCCGAGAGCGACGAGGGCGACAAGGATTTTCAATTCGTCAGCAAAATTCGCGGGGGCTCGATTCCCACGGAATATATCCCTGCGGTGGAAAAGGGTTTTCGCCAGTCTCTCGACAAGGGCCGCCTGATTGGATTCAAGGTGATCGGATTGCGCGTCGTCATCGACGACGGCCAGTCCCATAGCGTGGATTCGTCCGAAATGGCCTTTCAGGCCGCTGCTCGGGGCGCCTTTCGGAGCTTTTACGCCAGGGCCAAGCCCCAGATCCTGGAGCCGATCATGAAGCTCGAGGTGGAGGGCCCCGGTGAATTTCAGGGCGCTATCCTGAAGACGATCATGCAGCGACGCGGACACGTCATCGGATCGACCGAGGAGGACGGTTTCTCGAGGGTGGAGGCCGAGGTGCCCCTGAGTGAGATGTTCGGTTACGCGACCGACCTGCGGTCCATGACCCAGGGCAAGGCTGAGTTTACGATGGAATTTTCCAAGTATGCTCTGGCCCCCGCCGAAGTTCAGAAGGAGCTTCGCGAGAAGTATAAGTCCAAGATTCCCGTTGACGAAGATTGAGGTCCGGGAACGAGGAGAACTTGATGTATAGACGGTTTGTCAATGCGCGAAGCCCGATGCGGTTGCTCGAAAAGGGGCTCCACGGAGGGCTGGGTGTCGGCAATGTCGGGGTCTGCATAGCGGGGCACGGCATTGGGAAGACCTCATTTGTGGTCGGGGTGGCGGTCGATGAACTGCTTCGGGAGGGTACGGTTCTCCACGTGGCATTGGATCAGACACTCGCCCACGTGCGGAACTACTACGACACGGTCTATGAGGCATTGGCCTCGAATACCCACCTCGATGACGCGGTGACAATCCATTCCGAGATCGACGAGAATCGTCGTATACACGCCTATCGATCGGGGCAATTCAGTGCGAGCAAGCTGGCGGATACCGTGAAGGTCGAGACCGAAGCGGGTATGCGTCCGAGCCTGATCGTGGTCGACGGTCTCGAGTTCTCGCAACTGACCCCGGATGAAATTGGAGGTGTCGGGGCCCTGGCAGAGGAATTGGCTGCAGAGGTCTGGTTGTCGGTGCACGCCCAGGGCACGGAGATCGCGGGTCTTCCCGATTCCCTGGGCGATACCGAGCGGCTCGTGAGTGTGATTCTGACCCTTGAATCCCGGGGAGAGGAGATCACCCTGCGGGCCTTGAAGGATCATGAAAACGAGGATCTGCAGAACCTGCATGTCGGCCTCGACCCCCGGACCCTGCTCCTGATTCGGAGCTAGAGCCGGAATTCGATCCGACGCATGTCCGGCGTAGAGGCCGGGAATTGCATCCCCTGGAGCGAGACGAGCGTGGCTCAGCCCCTTCGATTCTGGAATTCCGAGAGTCGGTCCCGGAACTGTGATCGGATGGCCAGGGCATCTTTTCGGCTGAGCCCGATTTCCTCGGCGATGCTCAAGACCTCGCTGCTCTCATCGCCCGAGATGGTTCCATCCGCTGCCGCGATCGTGAAGAGGCATTCGAGTAGTTGAATCTTCTCGGTGTCGTCACTCATGCGCGCGAATTCTCGGGTAACGAGGTAGTTGTGACTGGCTTCGAGTTGATCCATCTGTTTGCGGGCGATCTCCGCCGCGAGGCGGGCTTCATCCGTGGGAATGCCCGCGACTTCTATCAGGACTCGCTGCATGCTCTCGACTTCCCGCTCATCCACCCGGAGATCGGCGCCCGCGACCCGGGCCAGCACATACGCGAAGGACGCGAAGAAGCGAGCTCTCTGGGGGTCCAGGGCGTCCAGGCTTCGAATGATTTCGTTCAGGGCTTCATCGGTATCGTCCGCGGAGTTCGGGGGAGCGGCGAGTCCCAGGAACCGCAGTAGATTCGGCATATAGGGTCAATCTCCTCGGCTGGGGTGAACGAAGTCGGATGCTGTGATCCGGTTTGGGGGAGCGGGTCTTCCCATTCGGACTCTAAGGGGAAGTTCCCTTGCGGGTGGGCAGCTTGGCAGCTCGCCAGGCCGACATATCTCCCAGCATATGTCCCACGCGAGCGAATCCCGCTTCGAGCAGGGTACGGCCGGCGGCCTCTGCCCGCCCCCCTGCTTCGCAATAGACGATGATTTCGCCCTGAGGTCCGAGTTTCTGCTGGAGTCCATCCAGATGTCGTCTGATTTCGCCCAGGGGCACGTTGAGGGCTCCGGGCAGGTGCCCCCCCGCGAATTCCCGCCGGGTTCGAACATCGAGGAGCAGCGGGCCGTTCTTCTTGCCGAGTCCGTCTGCGATTTCCTTCTGGGAAACCAGGCGAATGCTTCCACCCTTTGCGGTCGGCACCTGGTCGTTGCCCGAGGACGCCCCGCCGACGAGCAGTAGCAGGGATAGGATCAGCGGGGGGAGGATAGCTTTCGATAGTGGATTCATTTTCCCGATCTTCCTGATCGCGTAGCGGGGTTTTGTGTGATCCGGAAACTTCAGCGGAATGGCGCATCCGATCGTTTCCCCCCCGCAACCTCATGCTGAAGTTGCGGGTCGATGACGCCGATTAGCTTACGCGCTTTGCACGGCAATGCCAGAAAATCGATCAGTCGATCCAGGGCTGGTACGGGATCGGCGAGCAGGTCTGGATAGTCGATTTCGATCCAATCGAAGTGGGGTCGGTCCTGGAGGCATTGGCGTGCGGCTCGGAGCTGGTCGCAGAAGATCGCGATCAGACGCTGATTTTCGAGGTTCGTGGGGGGTTCCCCCAGGCGTTCGAGCATTCGATTCTGGGATGCGACAATCGCTTCGATCGGTCGCGTCATGAGAATGACGCGATAGAAGTGATGTCCGGGCAGTTCCGCCAGCAGGGGATGGACGACCTTGACGGCGTATCCCGGAGCTTCCTCCACCCAGCCGGCGTCCTCCCGGGTTCGCCTGACCGCTTCGAATTCGAAGTAGCCCCGTGGGTTGGAGGCGTCCGGGCCCCGCTTGCCGTCGCAGAGCAGGGGTGTCTTTGCGACCTGGAGAATATTCATCATCAGGGATGTCCCCGAGCGTGGCAGTCCGCTCACCACGATGATGCTCTTTGGCGCGCTGGTTAGCGCCGCCAACGGAGGAAAGCCTCGAAGAGACCCTCGACCCCCGGCGTCAGACGGGTGCGCCGGTAGGCGTCCCCGAGTTGACGAATCGCTTCCGCACGGGTCGGGTAGGGGTGAATCACGCTCGCGAGTTCGCCGAGTCCCATCGGGGCCGCCATGGCGACCGCGATTTCACCGATCAGATCCCCGGCGCCGGCGCCCACGATCGTGGCTCCCAGGATGCGATCCTCTCCTTTGCGGGTATGGATTTTTACGAAACCCTCTTCCCTTGCCTCGGCGATGGCGCGGTCGGATTCGGAGAAGGGGCGTACGAAGCTCTCGATTTCGATGCCCTCCCTATGAGCCCCTTCCGCGTCCAGCCCGATGTGGGCAACCTCGGGATCCGTATAGGTACAGCGGGGAATCTGCAGATCCCGGACTCGTTTTCGCGCCAGGGGGCCGACGGAAAAGAGCGCGTTCTGGATCACTGCACGGGCCGCAAAATCCGCCGCATGAGTGAAGCGATAGGGTAGTGCACAATCCCCGGCGGCGTAGATATCGGGATTGTGGGTCGCAAAGAAATCATCGATCTCGATGCCTCGGGTCGGATCGGATGCGACGCCGGCCGCGTCGAGACCCAATCCCTCGATGTTCGGATTGCGGCCGACCGCCACCAGGATCTCGTCGAAGGCCAGGCTCTCTTCGCCCTCCGGATTCTCGAGTTGCGCTCGCTTTTCGCCATCGGCCGCAACCTCGATTGCCGCCAGTCGGGTGGAAAGGCGGACATCCAATCCCTCGCGGCGAAAGACGTCGAGGAGGGTCTGCGCGGCTTCGGGATACTCCCGCGCCAGGAATCGTTCGTCCATTTCGATCAGGGTTACCTCGGATCCGAAGCGCCGGAAGGCCTGGGCGAGTTCGCAGCCGATCGGACCTGCCCCGAGTACCAGCAGACGCCCGGGCAGATGCTCGAGGTCGAAGACATTCTCATTGGTGAGGGGCTCGACCTCCGCGAGCCCGGGGATGTTGGGCATTGCGGCGCGCGCCCCCGTCGCGATGACGGCCTTGCGAAAGCGCAGGCGCTCGCCGGCCACTTCGACTTCGTGGCGACCCGTGAAATGACCTGCGCCGAGGAAGACGTCGACGCCCAACTCCGAGTCGAAGCGCTCCACCGAATCATTGGGCGAGATTCGGGCCCGCACCGCGCGTACGCGATTCATGATGGCGGGAAAGTCGACTTCGATCTCGCCCGAAATCCGCAGGCCGAGATCCTCGGCCCTGCGGATTTCAGCCAGGGCATGGGCACTGCGCAGCAGGGCCTTCGACGGGACACAGCCGATATTCAGGCAGTCGCCCCCGAGTTCGGCTTTTTCGACCAGAGCCACCCGGGCCCCCAGGCCCGCCGCCCCCGCCGCCGCCACCAGGCCGGCGGTGCCGGCGCCGAGGACCACCAGGTTGTAGCGCCCGGCCGGAGTCGGATTCCGCCAATCCCCGGGATGAACCCGCTCGAGGAGTTGGCGATCGAATTCATTGTCACGTAGCACCGGTTTCTCCTCCCCCGCTGATTGCATCTTCGGTTTCTTCGACGTCCGCGATATTCCTCAAGGCCCGCCGCGCGCTGCGGGTCACCACGGCGGTCACCGCCACGGTGGCCACCAGGCCCAGGCTGAGCAGGAGGTAATAACCGCCGCCCCGATCGGGGGTTGCCCCGGCGGCCAGGCTGGCGACGTCGCCGATCACGCGGCCGTAATACACGTAGAGGAGCGTCATGGGCAGCATGCCCAGGGAGGCGATCACATAATCCCTCAGGCTCATTCGGGTGAGACCGAGGGCGTAGTTGAGGAAGTTGAAGGGAAAGATCGGCGAGAGGCGCAGCAGGAAGGTGATCTTCAGCCCCTCTCTCGCCACCGCTTGAGAGATGGCGCCAAAGCGTGGATGGTTCGTGACTCTTCCCTCGATCCATTTCCGGGCGCCGTGGCGCGCCAGCAGGAAAGCTGCGACCGAGCCGAGTAGCGCGCCGACGAATACGTAGGCGACCCCCTCGGCAAGGCCGAAGATCGCTCCCCCCGCGAGGGTCAGGATCGAGCCGGGGATGAAGAGTACGGTGGCCAGGACGTAGAGACCGATGAAGGCGGCCGGTCCCCAGAAACCCAGCCCCTCGATCCAGAGTGCCGCCTGGGGGATGTACTGGTCGCCGATTCGGGCCAGGCCGAGGAGGAGGGCCAGCGCCAGCAGCAGGAAGAGGGGCTTGCGGTACCTGGCCGGGCCGCCGCCGCGGGTGGGCCGGACCGAGGAGGGTTGGAAGTCTGGCGCACTCATGAATCGCCTCATCTTATCGGATTCCCCGGCGCTCGGGTGCCCAGCAGGGGGATCAGGCGAGGCTGCCCCCACAACTCGATCCCGCCCCCGCCGTGCAGCCGAAACAATGGGAGGAGGTGGTGATCGGCCGACCCTCGAACTCAGCCAGGTCTTCGAGGTTCCAGAGGTTCCGTTGGCGGTCGATGAGCGGCAATTCCAGGGCCTGGTTGAAGTCGCAGTCGAAGAAATGCCCCTCGTGGTCGACACTCACCAGATTTCTGCACATCAGGCCGGGAAGCGTTTGCGGATTGAAGTGGGATACGAGCAGCGACATATACTCCCGCCAGCGGTCCTGCCTTTTCAACTCGCGGGCAAAGCGCTTGATGGGCATATTGGTCAGCGTGAGAAGGCGGTCGAAGCGAATCCCGAAATCCGCCCGCAGGCGCTCTCGAAATTCCGCTTCGAGTTGGGCCTGGTCGGGCGGGAGAAAGGCGCCCAGGGGATTGTAGGCGAGGCTCAGGATGCGAAGCGGATGTCCCCGGCCATACCCCAGATCGTTCAATCGCTGCAGGGCCCGGATGCTCCTGGCGAAGACATCCTGGCCGCGCTGTTTTTCGACATTGTCGAGGGTATAGCAGGGCAGGGAGGCCACGATCTCGATTTCCTCCTCTGCGAGGAATTCGGGCGTATCCTCCTGGCCCGCTTCGCAGAGCACTGTCAGATTGCAGCGATCGATGACGCGCCGGCCCAGCCGCCGGGCCCCTCGCACGAGGTCCCGAAAACCCTCGTGAAGTTCTGGGGCGCCCCCCGTCAGGTCCAGGACTTCGACGCTCGGGTTTCGGTCGAGCAACTCCAGGATCTTCTCGCAGCCCCGAAGTGAGAGGCGCTCCCTTCGCTTGGGACCCGCGTCGACATGGCAGTGATGGCAGGCGAGATTGCAGCGTTTGCCGATGTTCACCTGCAGGGTCGTCACCTTCCCGCGGCGAAGCCCGGCCAGGGGTGAGGCCGACCACTGCGTCTCGAAGTCGCCGAATGCCTCGCAACCCCCGTTCTCTCCCGCGTGGTCCTCGTTCATGCTCTCGGCTTCCGCTTCCCGTATTTTCTGGTTGGGGCTCCGATTGCTACACGATTCGTCGCCGCCATGACAGGCCCCGCAGCGCGCCCGTGCGCGGATTCCGGCATCGGGGGCGGGCGGTTCGGGTCAGCCGCCCCAAATTCGGGTCGATGTCATATTGATAATATGCTTGTCATTATGACATATTACTTGTCAATGACGGATCAAAGCTCGGATCTGCAGAGTTCGGATGCGGCGACCACGGCCGCCGAGTTGTACGCCGTGATCGTGGAAGTTCGCCGCCTCTTCAATCGCCTCGCTCGGGTGGCGGATGCCGCGGATCGGGATCTCGGGGTGAATGCCAGTCAGCGAGCCGTTCTCGAGGCCCTCGCGGACGATGGGTTCCGGAGCGTTCCCTGGATCGCCCGCAAGAAGAGCGTCAGCCGACAACATATCCAGGGCCTGGTGAACGTCCTCGCCCGGGCCGGCCACGTTCGTCTGCGGCAAAACCCCGCCCATCAGCGTTCGCCCCTGGTGGAACTCACGCAGAGTGGCGGGCGAATCTTGGCCGAAATCAGGGAACGCGAAAAACTCTCGCTCGGCGCGTGGGGGGGCGACTTTCGGGAGTCGACCTGGTCGGGGTGGCCGGGATGCTGGCCGAGATGTCGGAAGTTCTTGAATTGGAGAAAGCCGAACCGCCGCCACCCGGCGGGCAAGCGCAGCCGAGATCGCGGACTTGAAAAGAATGCATTTGAAAAGAGTGCATTTGAAAACAGGGGAGTCGAAATGACTCGCTTTCGAAAACATCATCCATTCGAGTTTTGGAGCCCGATCATCCCGTGGATCGTGCCGACCACCCCGATCGTCCACTGGGCCTGGCCTTCGCTGGCTCCCGCCATGCGCTGGCCGGAAGAGCCGAAATTCATGCGGTCGCGGCCCGGGCATGCGCCCGCTTGGCCTTGGGTCGGCTCTTATGGCATCCGTTTTCGACTCCCGAACCCGGCGTGGCCGGGGGGCTGTCGGATTCCCTCAAGTGAGTTTCGCAAAGCGCCCGATCGCGCAATTCCAACGACCCGATGGAGGCCTCGGCCGCTTGGCGGGCTGGATCATGGCGACTCGCGGCTCGAATCGCGAAAGAAACTTCTGGGGCATCGAATTGCTCGCAGCGGCGGCCGATCATCGCCTGCTCGAGATTGGTTTCGGGTCCGGGGTCGCAACTGAACGCCTCGCCGAATGGGTGAGTGATGGGGAGGTCGTGGGCATCGACCATTCGTCGACCATGCTCGAGCAGGCGACTCGCGGGAATCGCGCCGCCATCGAGGTTGGGCGGGTTCGACTTCATCTCGGGAGTGCCGAGGCTCTTCCCGACGATCTCGGTCGCTTCGATCGGATCGTTTCGGCCAACGTGGTGATGTTCTGGGAAGATCCCCAGGCGGTCTGCACGCGCTTGCGATCCCTCCTGGCTCCGGGCGGAATGCTGGCCACCACCGAACAGCCCCGTCATGCGAGTGAGAAGGATGCGGTCGCCATGGGGCTGCGCATCGAGAATTGGATGCGGGCCGCCGGTTTCAGCGAGTTTCGAAGCGAGACATTGGAATTCAAGGGACTTCCCGCGGTCTGCGTGCTCGGGAGTTGAATTCGGGTTCCAGCAGTCCGTCCCCGAATTTCGGGGAGTGCCCGCGGCGACCCCGGGCGTCGGCCGGCGGAGCGCCCGGGGGTCATTGGAGATCCGGGCCAGGCTTGGTAATCTTTACGGGCCGATATTTCGCTCGCCTACGCGGATCCGGCGCCCGTTCCATCCCCAGAAGTTCTTGTTTCCCGGCGGTCGCTGGCCGATTCGGATCTCTTCCGAGCCGGCCGATTTCCTGACTGAGGGACTTTTCAAGTTCCTCACGCCGTTTCCGGGCGGTTTCCGAAGCGACCGAAGCTTCGGATCCCGCAACCGAAAAGAGAGTATTCAACCCATCCCAGAGGAGTAGAAAGCCTTGAGTGAAATCAGATTTGATGAGCGCGTAGCCGTAATCACCGGAGCCGGCGGAGGCCTCGGTCGCACCTACGCGCTTGAATTTGCCCGCCGCGGCGCGAAAGTCGTGGTGAACGACCTCGGCGGCGCCTCGGATGGTAGCGGCGGCGGCACCAGCATGGCGGATCAGGTCGTCAAGGAAATCGAGGAAGGCGGCGGTACGGCCGTGGCCAACTACGACTCGGTCTCCACTCCCGAAGGGGGCGAGGCGATCATCGGCACGGCCCTCGAGGCCTTCGGGCAGGTGGATATCGTCGTCAACAATGCGGGCATCCTGCGCGATAAATCGTTCGCGAAGCTCTCCCCGGAAGAACTCGAGATCGTCATCGACGTGCACCTGAAGGGGGCTTTCTTCGTGTCGCAGCCGGCCTTTCGAGCCATGAAGGAGCGTAGCTACGGTCGCTTTGTCCACACCGCATCGGCGGCGGGGCTCTTCGGGAATTTCGGACAGACCAACTACGGTGCGGCCAAGATGGGCCTGGTCGGTCTTTCCAACGTGCTGGCCGTCGAGGGAGCGAAGAACAACATCAAGTCGAACGTGATCGCACCCATCGCCAAGACGCGGCTGACCGAAGATCTGCTCGGCCCCATGGCCTCCCGCCTCGAGCCCGAGAAGGTCACCCCCTTGGTCGTCTACCTCTGTTCCGAGGCCAACCAGGAGAGCCACGCAATCTATTCCGTTGGCGGCGGACGTTATGCACGCATCTTCGTCGGCCTGGCGCCCGGCTGGACCCTCAAGGAGGGCGCGGCCAGCGCCGAGGAAATCCAGGCCAATTTTGCGCAGATCCACGAACCGGGGGACTACATCATCCCCAGCAGCATCGCGGATGAGATGGGGTTGCTCGTGAAGGATCTATCCGATTGAGATTTGCGGCCGTCGGGCGATGCGCATGCCTTTGCCTCGCGATCGGCAGGGAATCCGCTTCGCCGTCGATCTCCCCGCGAAAGTTTTAGCCACCAGACGAATCAGGAGAAGAGAAGATGCCCATCGATCCCAGCAAGGCCCTCGGGGCCGAACTCGGCGAAGGCCAGTACACGTGGACACAGGATGACGTCATCCTCTATCACCTCGGAGTCGGGGCCGGTGTGCCGGCGACCGATCCCGGGGAACTCGAGTACGCGTACGAGAAGAACCTCAAGGTGCTGCCGAGTTTCGGTGTCATCCCGGTTTTTGGCGCCATGGGGGGGATGGCCCAGGTGGAGGGACTTTCCTTCAATTTTGCCATGCTCCTGCACGGCGAACAGGACGTGACCCTTCACAAGCCCCTTCCCGCGGCCGCCACGGTGACGAATCGAGCCCGGGTCGCGGAACTCTGGGATAAGGGCAAGGCCTGTCTCTGCGTTCTCGAAGTGGAGTCGCACGATGAAGAGGGCGATCTCCTGATCACGAATCGCTTCGGCCTCTTCTTGCGTGGCGAGGGGGGATTCGGCGGGGAGCCCGGCCCCAAGGCGGGCAACGAGCGCCCCGAGCGCGATCCCGATGGCGTGATCGAAACGCCGACACTGCCCCAGCAGGCCCTGATCTATCGCCTGTCCGGAGACAAGAATCCGCTGCACGCGGATCCCGAGATCGCCAAGATGGCGGGCTTCGACAAGCCGATCATCCACGGTCTCTGCTCATTCGGCATCGTCTGCAAGGCCGTCGTCGACGGCGTCCTGGAGGGCGATACTGCTCGGGTGGCGCGCTACCAGGCGCGTTTCCGAGGCGTGGGTTTCCCCGGGGAGACCTATCGGACATCCTATTGGCGGGACGGCAACAAGATCCTGATCGAGGCCAGTTCGAAGGAAAGGGGCGATGTCCTGATCAGTAACGCCGCGATCACCCTGCGCGACTGATTCTCCCCGGATCGCTGGTTGTCGCGGGACGGGCCGTCAGTCGGACGGGGGGCCTTCGAGCAGCGCCTCCATGGCGGGCCATTCGATGGAGGGCTGGGCCGCGAAGGCGCGCAGCAACAGTTCTCGATCGGGCTCCGGATCCTTGCCGCGGAAGGCTTCAAGGTGGCGGGCCAGTTCGGCTTCGGAGGGGCTCTCGGGGGCATCCGCTGCCAGCACACCCTTTTCATGCTCGAGTCCCAGCAGGTCGAGCCACTCGACCAGCAATTCCACACGCGACTCCAGGAAGTAGGTCGCCAGAATTTCTCCCGCCAGGGGGGCGGCGATCACCCGGGCCAGGCAGCGACGTGCCGCGGCGGCTTTTTTTTCGAAGGGCTGCTTCATCAGGTATTGGGGTCGACTCTTCATGGCCAGCGCCGCTGCGTGAACCGCCTGGTCGAATATGATCGGAGAGTCATCGGCAAGCCGACGGAAAAAATCTACGGTGTGATCGGTCTGCATTGAGGCGAAGATTTCGTGGGGCCGCACTGGGGTCTCTCCTGATACATGCGAGTGGAAAGTTTGTAGCATTTCGTATCGGCCGCTGACTGTCGGGGCGCTGCGAAATTAAATTTTGCATAAATCTCTCAGATTTCGAGGGGAATCAACCATGTTTCCTATAGGTCCGGGACCGCGACTCCGATGAGCCCGGTGTATGTTTGAAATGACTATGACGAATGAACTGACCGACGATCCGCGCAAACTGCGCGCCATGCTGTCTCGAATCTCTGATCTGGCGAGCCAGCACTCCGTGCCCTGCGTGCTCGTGGGGATCATCTCGGAGCCGACAGATACGGCCTTTCCGGATTTTATCGACTATGTCGCCAGTGCCCTGCGAGTCGAGGACGGAATCTTCCGCATGACCCGCGAGCGCATCGTGATCCAGTTGACGGATGTGAGTCGAGAAGCCGCGGATGTCATCCTGGAACGGCTGCAGGCCGGCTTTGAGCGCGAATTTCCGATGAGTGCTTCTCCCAGCCTGCAGATTCGCTGCTACCCCGTGGAGGGGGGCGAGGAGATTCTTCGGGTGAGGGACGTTCTGATGCGGATCTTCAGCGTTTCGATGATGCACTGACTCCCCTCCTGGGGGGGCGGGTGCCGGATTGATCGGCCCGCAAGACCCTCCGGGATTCCCCGGGACAGCCGAATTCCCCGCTCCAGAATTGTGAATGAGCGGCTCGCATTCACCGCGACGGGGCTCATGGGGCCGCCAGGATCTCAGGGGCGGGCAAAGGCCAACCGCTTTCCCGCTGGCGTGATGCCGCGGGATCATCCACGCTCATGCCATGCGGTCGTGGCTTCTGGAGTTGAAATTCTGGCCGAGCGCCCTCCTGGCCGCCACTTCCTCGTTGCTGATCGCATGGGGGGCACCTCCCGGGGGTTGGTTGCCCGGGCAGTGGTTGCCGGGAGAGTGGCTCGGTTTCGTGCCCCTCCTCGTGCTGGCGCGTCGTCCCGGCCTGAGTGGGCGCCGGGTCTTCATGCTCGGGCTGGTGGGCGGTCTCGGAATCGGCCTGGCGGGTTTTCCATGGATCGCGGAGTTGCTGGTTCGCTTCGCAGGAGTGCCCCCGCCTGTGGGCTATCTCGGGCTGGCACTCTTCTCGTTGTGGATGGCGATCCCGTACGGGATCTGGGCGCTGGGGCTCTATCTGGCGCCACATCGCGGCGCTCGTGTCTATCTATGGCCCGCCCTGCTCTTCGTCAGCCTCCAATTCCTCTGGCCGAATCTATTTCCCTATACGCCGCTGCTGGGTTTCGCCGAGCGCCCGGCCCTGATGCAATTGGCGGAGTGGGGCGGGGTTCCCCTCCTCGAAGCGATCGTGGTGATCTGGGCCACCTCGGCGGCTCGCCTCCTGATGCGATTCCGGGGAAGAGCCGCCCTCGGGCATTGGCTGGTTCTGCTGCTGCTGCCGCCCCTCCTGCTCTGCTACGGGAATTGGCGCATGGGCGTCCTGGATGGGGAGGCCGAGGGAGCGCCCACCCTGCTCGTGGGCATCGTGCAGCCCAATATTCCGATCGGCGGCGGCTCCCTTCCCCTGCGCCTGGCCCGGCTTCGGGAGCCGTCCAGGGAGCTCGAGAGGCGGGGAGCGCAATTGATCGTCTGGCCCGAAGGGGGTAGCTATCCCTATCCCGTCCTGCGTCCCTTCCGCCATGAGCGCAGTCTCGGTGTCGGACGAGTGATGGAATACCATCGGGTTCCGACACTTTTCGGGGCCAGCTCCCGGGCCCGCGGAGAACGCTTCGGCTACAACAGCGCCTATCTCCTCGCCGGCGACGGCAGTGTCGTCGGGCGCTACGACAAGGTGAACCTGGTTCCCTTCGGCGAGTTCGTGCCCCTCATCGATCCCCATTGGCTGACCGATCGCATCCCCCAGATCGCACACCACGAGGCCGGCGTCGGGCCGACGCGTTTCCTGCTCCAGGGGGAAGGGACTTCCGGCCCGGTCGCCCTGGGTCCCCTGATCTGCTTCGAAGATATCCTGCCCCATTTTGTGCGGGAGGTTGCGATCCAGGAGGGAGGCATCGATCTACTGGTCAACCTGACGATCGATGCCTGGTATGGGGATAGTGCTGAGCCCCGCGAGCATCTCGCATTGGCCCAGTTTCGCAGCGTGGAAAATCGACTTCCGATGGTTCGCAGCACCAGTACCGGAGTGAGCGCGGTGGTGGATTACAACGGCCGTCTACGCGCCGAGATTCCCCTGCGCCCCGTGCGGGCGGATCGCATCGACAGATTCCCCGCGGAGAAACTGCTCGAGGAAATCCGGCTGCCACGCAATAGCGCGAGCGCCCCCACCCCCTATGCGCGCCTGGGTTGGCTCTTTCCCTACGCTTCCTCGGCCATCGCCCTGAGCGTCGCGCTTCTGTGGTTCTTCGGGCGCCGAACTGCGCCATCCGAATCGAAGCCGGGCTGATTTCCAACCCGCTCTTCGTTCGCGTGCGGGGCCCGGGTTTCAGTCTTCTCCGCCCTTCTGCAAAGCGGCGACTTCGGCAATCTGCTTTTCGACGACGGCGATCAGGGGAGCCACCCTGGGATAACCGACGTATTGGGTCAGATGGATCAGGACTTCGCGTACCTGCTCGGGGGATAGTTCCTCGTTCTTGAGGGCCGCCCGGGCCTGGATGCCAAAGGTCATCTCTTCTCCGAGGGCAGCGATCGCGCCCATCATCAACAGGCGCCGATCGCGCTGGTCGAGGGCGGGACGGGTCCATACGTCGCAGAAGAGATTCTCCATCATCAGGTCGAAAAAATCGCTGCTGCCCCGGGGTAGGGCGCCGACATCTCCGGAATAGACCTCTTTGAATTTTTCCAGGCCGCGTTCCCAACGATCCTGCTCGCTCAAGGAGTATTCCTTTCTATCGCCGCGCGTGGGCTCCGCTAAGGGGCCAGTGGCGCTTCGGGTTGAATTTCAAGCGTGTCGATTCGGACACCGGGCGGTGTGGTGGCCGCGACGACCACCGCCCGGGCGATGGCTTCCGCGGGCATGAACTCGAGATGACGCTGCAATCCAAAATGGCGCCAACGAGTCAACAAGTTGTGGATCTTTTCTTCGCCCCATCGCGCGGCGTATTCCGAGGAAGCGGGGCCGGGGCGAATTACGGTACTGCGGAGACCGGTTCCCTCGAATTCCAGGGCCAATGCCGAGGCGAGTCCCTCCAGACCGGCCTTGGTCGCCGTGTAGATCGATTGGTGGGGGCGGGGCCAGCGCTTCGCGTCCGAACTGATGAAGATGAAGTCTCCCCGGAGACCGCCCGCACGAAGCGGTGCCAGGGCGCGTCGGCAGATATAGGCGGGGCCGATCAGGTTGATGGAGATTTCCTCTCGAATCGTATCTGCCTCGAGCGTCTCGAGCAGGCCGGGATGGCTGAGGCCGGCGTTGTTGACGATCACGTCCGCAACTCCCCACTCGGATTCGATCGCGGCGAAGAAATCATCGACGGAATCGGCGTCGGAAACGTCCAGAATCCGGGCCAGGGCACTACCGCCAGCCTTTTCCAGCGCCGCGGCGGTCTCCTCCAGTCGCGTCAGGCGCCGAGCCCCCACCGCCACCCGCCAGCCCAATTCTCCCAGGCCGATCGCGATGGCCGCACCCAATCCGGAGGAGGCGCCGGTGACGACGGCCGTTCGCATGCCTGCTTCCTTGGGGCTCTCATCCATGGCAGAGGTGTATAGCAGCGCGATCAGGCCGTCGCCGAGGCAATTCTCTCCAGCATCTCATCGCGCTTTGGCCCCAATTCGAAGGGTTCCCGCTGCTCTCGCCGACTCCAAACCGCGAGAATCCGGGAGAGCAGCTTCGAGTCCGTCAGCAGATCCGCCGGGGCCTCAAGCATGTTGAAGACCCGCATGAAGGCCCGCAGCACCTGGATGTCCTCGCGCATGGCGGGGATCAGGCCGTCGCGCATGAGGGAACGCATATAGGCCGCGGGATCCACCGAACCATCGTCGCGTTGGAAGCTGAAGGGATCGCCCCCCTCGCCTTCCAACTTCAGGGTGGCATTGGCCGCACGATCCTGGGCACGCATTCCCTCGTACCAGGGCACCAATTCCCGAACGATCGAGTCATCGAGGCTGCGGGCGAAGGCCAGGGGGTCTTCGGAATGCTTCGCCAGGCTATCGGCGAGGAGCCAGGCAAAGATCCAGGAGGCGGTACAGCCGCGTCCCGAGATGGGATTCTGGTGCATCAGGGAATCGCCGATGGGGAAGAGTCCGAGGGCGAGGGGGCGCTCATCGCGCACGAAGAAGCGCCTCGAGTTCTTCAGGTTCGCATAGGTGTAGACCTCGGTGACCGGCTCCGAGACCGCCGTATCGACCCAATTCCTCGTGGCGGGCAGGGAGCCCGCGACGGTGTCGAAGATCTGTGGATTTCGCACGCTGCGCAGGATGTCGTCGCCGGGAGAGGCCGCCAGGGTGATCGAAAAGATGCGCGAGTCACCGAGAAAGATGGCGTATTTGAGGTAACCGAGATCGCCCCCGATCGGGCCCTCGATGCGGGGGGGCTCGATGTTTTCGTGGATTTTGTAGAAGCGCGAGCAGTAGAAGATGCCGCAACCCTCGGCCTCTCTCTCGAGAGGATCCGCATCGATCTCCAGCAGCCATTCGTCCAGGCTGGAATTTCTTCCCGACGCGTCGACGACCAGGTCCGCGCGAATTTCCTTCGGCTCCCCTCCGAGATCCCGGGCCCGGACGCCGGTCACCCGGGGGAGTCCAGTGGCGGGGTCTTCCGATGCGAGCAATCCCAGGACGGGCATGCCGTCGCGATATTCGACTCCCTCCAACTTCGCGACATGGCGGCGCAATACCCAGTCAAAAGTGATTCGGCGGCAGGCGAGCAGGACGATCTCATCATCCTCGGGGATGAATTCCGCATCCGGGAGAATGGCTTCGACCATATCGCGGAACTCCAGTCGTTCGGCGCCGGCCGCGAGCAATTCCCGGTAGAGGTCGGGGGCCAGTTCCCGGATCCCGTTATGAAGTCGAGCCAGGAAGGCATGGGAGTGCCGCGCCTGGGGGGCGCCGCGACGTTCCCAGCGTTCGAAGGCCTCCACGGGCGAATCGCATTCGGGCAGGGATTCGCCTTCGAGAATTGTGATCAAATGGCCCTGGCGGGCCAGGGCGAGGGCGCTGAAGAGCCCCGTCACGCTGCCGCCTATGATGATGATATGCTTTGGGTTTTTTTCCATGGGAACCCCGATCGTATTGACTGGCCCTCATGCGTCGCGCATTCGCCCAGCCTTTCAAGACTCGCCCAGAGGGCTGCGGATTGCCAGAGCACTTCCGCGCCCCCCGAGTTCCTTTGGACCAAGTATTCATTCACACGAGCCGGGGCTCGGATAAGTGATAAGGTTCGCAGATGCTCCCGAAGAGTGACGCCGTCGCCGATCCCGACGATCGACAGCCCATCTCGGATCCGATGGCGCGGTACGCGTTGGGTCTGCTCGTGGTCGTCTACGTCTTCAACTTCGTCGATCGCTCGATTCTCTCGATTCTTCTCGAGTCGATCAAGGAGGAGTTCCAGGTATCCGATACATCCCTGGGCTTTCTTTCGGGAATTGCCTTCGCGGCCTTCTATACCGTGCTCGGCATTCCGATTGCGCGCTGGGCGGATCGCGGAAGACGAACCCGGATCATCGCCCTGGCGGTCCTGATCTGGAGTTCGATGACCGCGTTGACGGGCCTGGCGCGCAATTTCGTCCATCTGGCCGTGGCCCGCATCGGGGTGGGCGTTGGCGAGGCGGGTTGCAGTCCTCCCGCCCACTCCCTGATCTCCGATTATTTCCCCCCCGAGCGTCGGGCGACGGCCCTCGCGATCTACTCCCTCGGCATCCCGATCGGTTCGGGAATCGGTTCCCTGGCCGGGGGCTGGCTGAACGAAGCCTTCGACTGGCGGACGGCCTTCGTGGTGGTGGGGTTGCCGGGTGTGGCGCTGGCCCTGCTGGTCCAATTCACCTTGCCCGAGCCGCCGCGGGGAGTGCGGGATTCGACGGGGGAAGTGGCCGGGCCGCAGAGGGATCTATCCGAGGTCCTGGCCTTCATGAAGGGCTTGGCCAGCTTTCGGCATATGGCCTTCGGGGCGGCCTTGCACGCGTTCTACGGCTATGGGGCCGGCGCTTTCATCGCGGCTTTCTTTCAACGCTCCCACGGAATTCCGACGGGAGAGTTGGGAACCTGGCTCGCCATGCTGGGTTTTACGGGCGGGGTGGCGGGGACTTATCTGGGCGGGTTTCTGAGCGATCGCCTGGGTGGGCGGGATCCGCGCTGGTATATGTGGGTTCCGGCAATTGCGACCGTCGCCTACATTCCCTTCGCCTTTCTCCTCTACCTCTGGCCCGATGGCCGTACCGCCCTCCTGCTCTGGCTGCCCGGTGCCTTCCTGGGCGGATTCTATCTCGGTCCCACTTTCGCTATGACCCAGACCCTGGTTCCCTCCCAGATGCGAGCCATGGCATCGGCGATCCTGCTCTTCGTCATCAACATCATTGGCCTGGGACTCGGGCCCCAGGGCGTCGGCATCCTGAGCGATCTATTGCGCCCCCAATGGGGCACGGAATCCCTGCGCTATGCGCTGCTCGTGATCGTCGTATTCTTTGCGCTCTGGTCCGTCTTCCACTACGCGAAAGCCGCGCGCACGATCCGCGGGGACCTGGAAGCCAAGCAGAGTCTGCACTCCTGAGAGCTTCGGGCCGTGCTCGCGAGCCTTCAGTTCTCGGGCCGGGGAGGAAGTACGACTCGACGGCGCGAGGGGCGGGAACGACGCTTGAGTTCCGCCACCCGCTTTGCGACCTCGTCGTAGAGTTCTCGAACCCGTACGGGCCGCCCCTGGCCGATTCGTTTCGAGAACATCGTGATCGGGAAGAAAATATCCTCCTCGCGTTTCCAGCGCAGGGCGCGGCTGCGTCCGAAATCATCGTCGACCACGACCCAATCCAGATTCAACTGGTGGGCCATGATATCGCCGAAGACCAGGCCGAGGGCCTGTTGGCTGAAGGCCTCCTGCTCGGGGATGAAGCGCCCATCCAGGAGTCGTTGCAGCGTGTCGAGATCCTTCAGATCCCTGCCCCGGACGGGTTTGCCCAGGTAGCGCCTCGCCAATTCGTTCGCGAGTTCGCGCTGACGCTGGGATTTGAGCTGATCGGCCGTTCCCAGGGGTTCGATTGTTCTCGGCTTGAGCTGGGCCGCGGCGTCGACCGCTCCCAGGAGGCCGCAGAGGAGCCAGACGAGTGCCAGCCATGCGGGGCGGCAGTGGATGGCAGCGCCCGGCATCGGGCGACTGAATCGATCTCGAGGGCATGGGGGCCGGCGGGCGAGCATCGCAACCTCTTCGTCTATGCCGATCGGCATCCCGGCCACCTGCTGGCGGCCGGGAGGGGGGATTCGAATATAGCCGAGTTCGACCCGGGGCCTGGTTTCTGTTCCGGCTCGGGGATCGGGCTCGGATCTCGAGGTATCTCATCGGGCCGAGCGGGAAGGCGCTCGCTTCTGGAGGGGGCGTCGGGAATGTCGATTCCCGCGACCGCGGCGGCGCAATGCAATGATCTTGTAGCCGCGATCGCTGCGCAGCACCTCGATTTCGCCGATGGCCCGCAGGGAATGCTCGTAGGGCAGGGTGCGATTGGCGACGATCAGGGCCCTTGCGCCCGGGGCGAGGACTTCGCCCAGCCGCTCGAAGAACGCCCGGGCCGGGCGCAGATCGACATTCCTGCCACTATGGAAGGGGGGATTGACGAGGGCGAGATCGAAGCCCTCTTCCGGGCAACTCTCCTCGCAATCCCACCAATCGACCTGGCAGCGCTCGGCGACGCCGAGGGAAGAGGCGTTCTGGCGGGCACTCTCAACGGCGCGCGCGTCGGCATCGAGGAGCAATGCCCGGGCATCGGGCCAGCGTCCCAGGGCCGATAGACCCAGGGATCCGATCCCGCAGCCCAGGTCGATGATTCGTCCCGCTGGCGCTTCGTCCACCAGGGCCTCGAGGAGCATCTCGGTTCCCCGATCGAGTCGCCTGGCGCTGAAGACGCCTGGCTCGGCCAGCAGGGGATGGTCTCCGGCATGGGGTGGGGGCAGGGGAATTCGAGAGGCCTCGGGAATGGTCGGCCCGGGGCTTCGATCCCGATGGAAGAGGGTGATGCGAGCGTGACGTCGGTTGGCCAGGATCCGGGCGGGCTGTTCCAATTCCCGGGCCAGGCGCTTGACCGCCGATGTGATCCCCAGCTCATTGCCCCCACAGAGCAGCAGGCGTCCGCCTGCTTCGAGATGCTGCCAGGCGTGATGGAGATCCCGCCAGGTCGCGGCGCGGCTCTTCTGCAGATGGACGAGGGCCTGGGGGAAGCTTGCCTCGGGCAGTTCCTGGGCGGATGGAAAGGCGGCTACGCCGCGTTCGTCCGCCATCCTCCACTGGGCGCGCCAGGGCAGGATCGCGGCTCCACCGCATTGGGCGGCCGCTCTGAAGCCCTGGAATTCGCAGACGGGGGCGGGTCGCAGAACGCCCTCATCGAAGATCAGTTCATCGGCGGCCATGGGATGGACCTATGATAGCCCGAGTTGCCGTTTCGGCGGTGGATGGCATCTCGATGCCATTGCCCGGGGCCGGCCCTCGATTCCGGGCGGGAGGCGGGGAGTCGAGGTGGCATGCATGAAATGCTCGCCGGCGTCCCGAGGTTCACGAACCCGCCGCCAATCACCCCATTTTTCGTGGAGCCAGGCCGGATGGAGCGCCCGATGCCCCGGGCCCGCATCCGATCCGGGCCGCGTTCTCTTCTTCTGCATGGTGAATCCTCGGGGTCGAGAAATTCGCAGTAGCACTTCCCGCCGCCGGATGGCCGAGAGATCGGGCGAAGGGCTTGAATCTTCTCGTCGGGCAAAGCGCGATCAAGCGGCGAGCGTGCGGGGGGGATTCGAAGAGCCTCAACCGCGGCCTCGGCCGAAGCCCGGATCCCGATTTTTCTTCGCAAGTCCTCCGTGGTCATGCGCTGGGTGTTATTCTCGCGGACCCGATTTTATTCGCACTTTTTTTCCCGCGACGCCGCTCCGTGGTTGCGGAGTGAGCCCTGCAGCCGAGGAATTCAGCATGCGTTTTTCCCTTGCCGAGTCGATGTGCGATCCCAGTCAATACGTGCCCCTGGTGCAGGCTGCGGAAGCAGCGGGCTATACCTCGTTCACGATTCCCGACAGCATCTGCTATCCCGAGGTTTCGGATAGCCAATATCCCTACACCCCGGATGGCAGCCGGGAATTCCTCGACGGCAAGCCCTTCATCGAGCCGATGATTCTCGCCGCATCCCTGGCCGCGGCGACCGAGCGCATGCGTTTCACCACCTTCGTCGTCAAGCTGCCCGTTCGCCAGCCGGTCCTGGTCGCCAAGCAGGCGATGTCCGTGGCGGTGATGAGCGACAATCGCTTTGGATTCGGCGTCGGGATCTCTCCCTGGCCCGAGGATTTTGCGGTTACAGGGATTCCCATGGAGGGGCGCGGCAAGCGACTCGACGAGATGATCGAGATCGTACGTGGGCTCGAGACAGGAGAATTCTTCGAATATCACGGAGAGTTCTTTGATTTTCAGAGCATCCGGATGAATCCCGCGCCCACCGAGCGGATTCCGATCCTGGTCGGGGGCCACGCGGAGCGGGCGCTGCGGCGCGCGGCGCGACTGGGGGATGGCTGGATGCACGCGGGGGGCGACCACGAAACCCTCGTCGGTCTGCTCAACCGGCTCAGCGAACTCCGTGCGGAATACGGTCGCGAGAACGATCCCTTCGAAATCCATGTCATTTCGATGGATGGATTCAGCGTGGATGGCATGAAGCGCCTCGAGGATCTGGGGGTGACGGATGCCATCGTGGGTTTTCGAAGCGCCTACGAGCCCGATGACACCCCCCTCGAGAATAAATTGCGCGCCCTGAATGACTTCGCGGAGACCGTGATCGCCAAGCTATGACGGGCTCGGCTCTCTCGCCCGGCCTTCTCGGCTCCGGCTTGCTCCCCCGGACTCCCCCGGAACGACGCGAGCCCGGGGCATTCCCGGCCGCCGTTGCCTCGGCAGCTCAATGCAATTCGATTCCCAATCGCCAGCCCACCGTATCGATTCCGTTATTCGGAAGCCGGCTATTTGCGTTGGAGACATGCTGCCAGAGTGTGCTGGCCGTGAGGGATAGGCGATCGTTCAGCGGGTAGCGCAGGCCGAGCGCCGTATGGATGAAGAAGTTGAATCCATCGTCCTGGTCCCGGAGTTCGAAGTGGAGACTTCCGACGCCGATGCCACCTTCGCCGTAGAGATCGAGATCGTTTCGGAGTCGGATCGAGTAGCGAAGGCCCACGATTCCCGCCCCCGCATGCCCGCTCCTGGGTTCGCTTTCGATCAGGAGGGTGCCCCCGAGCAGGCCCTCGAGGTGGCCGCGATACCAATCCCCGCGGTCGCCGTATCGGGCGAGGCCCAGGCGGATATGCGGTTCGATTGCGACGTAGCGAACCTCTCCGACATCCTTGCCGCGCTGATTGTCCCGGGGCACGACGCCGTAGCCGTAGCCGACGGCCAGTCCATAACCAAAGCGGGGCGCTTCGCTTTCGTCCACTCCCTTGGCGGCTCCGGCTCCGATCCCGAGCAGCAAGAAGAGCAGCAGCGTGATATCGAGCAGGCGCGGGGAACGTGAGGTCGGTTCAGACATGCTCAGAAGGGTCGGATGACGACGAGGAGGACGATGCCGAGCATCAGCAGGGTGGGCACTTCGTTGGCGATCCTGAAGAATCTCTGGCGACGAAGATTGCGATCGGCCGCAAAGTCATCGCGCCATACGAGCATCTGGCGATGGGCGGTGAGCAGCAGCAGGACGAGGCCGAGCTTGGCCCAGAGCCAGCCCGTGGTCAGGGCGGCGTAGCCCGCAGGGGTGAGCAGAAGTGCGAAACCGAACGTCAGGCTGGCCAGCATGGCGGGAAACATGATCACTCGCGAAAGCCTGGCCTCCATCAATTTGAAGGTCTCGGACATTTTCGAGCCCGCCTCCGCTTCGCAATGGTATACGAAGAGGCGGGGCAGGTAGAGCAGCCCCGCCATCCAGGAGATGATCGCCACGATGTGCAGAGCCTTGAAAAAGGGGAAAGCGTGAGCCCACCAGTTGGACATGAATATCGGCCTCGGCTGCTTTGGGGCCTCACTCTAGCCCGCATTTTCTTCCGGGCGATGATCCGGCCTGCGAAATTCTCCGGCCGGAAGAGTCGAGACCCCTTTGCCGGGCCCGGATTCGGCTCGAATCGGGCTGGGGCCAGGATCGGGGTCGGGGGGATGAATGCCCCGGCGCCGCCGAATGCGTTGGGACTCGGATTTCTGTAGTCTTCGATCCCTTCATAGAGAGTTGAAATCGTGTATAGCATCCTGATCGCAATCCTGATTGGCCTCCTGGTGGGCGTCGTCTACAGCCTGCTCGGGCTCTGGAAGACCTGGGCCATGGGAATCATCCTGGGCGTGATCACGGCGATTACGGTCTTCGTGCTGGTCGCGCGCCGCCTCGGCAAGCGATTCGAGCCCCGTTTCCAGCAAGCTCAGAAGCAATTGCAATCGGGGGCGACGCAGTTGGCCATGAAGAGCCTCGAGGATCTGCTGCCCCTGGCCCGCTGGCAGCTCATGCTCAAGGGGCAGATCTACGCCCAGATGGGCATTCTCGCCTACGGGATGGACGACGATGAGAAGGCCGTCGAATATCTGGAGAAATCGGCCCTCAGGGCTCCGGATGCCCGGATGGCCCTGGCCGCCCTCTACTTCCGTCGCAAGCAGTTCAAAGAGGCCTTCGATGCGATGGAGGTTGCCATTCGGGGCAGCAAGAAGCAGATCCTGCCCTACCACGCCTACGCCTGGATGCTCCACAAGCAGGGGGAACGCGATAAGGCGATCGGACAACTTCAGACCTGTCTGAAGGTGGAGTCTGGGAACGAGTCGACGAAGGAAAATCTGCTGCGGCTCCAGAATAATCGCAAGCTCCTGATGAAGCGTTTTGGCATGCCCTGGTACGCGCTGAAACTCGAGAAGCCCCCGAACTCGATGCGCCAATATCAACCCGGAACCCACCGCGGAATGCGTAGCCGACAGCGAAAGCAGAAGCGCCGGGGTTGAGTCGAGGACGCGAGATCCGGCGGCCAGACGCCGCTCTCCCAATAGGCCAGCCCGTCCGCGAGCGGATTCCGTCCGACTGCTCCGACTCCTTCGACCGCTCCGACTTGCGAGTCGATCCGCATGTCGGCCCCCGCCCGGATGCGATGGGGGCGGGCTCTCTTGTAGCCCGCTAGCTGGCTCGGGGCATGACGCGCAATACGCCCCGGGCCCGAATGTCCCGGGAGGAGGCCCCGACCAGAATCTCGCGTTCGCCCGTCGGAATGCACCAGGTCGCGGAATCGGGAGCCCAGACGGAGAGGGCTCTCGCATCCAGGCTGAAGTGCAGCCAGTCCTCCTCGCCAGCCCCCAGTTCGGACTTCGAGAAGGCTCGAAGTTCCCGGGGCGGCCGCTCGTCGAGGCCCGGTGGGCTCCCGAGATAGAGTTGAACGACCTCCTGGCCCCTGCGCTCGCCCCGATTCCGCAGTCGGATCGAGATCTCCACGCTCTCGCCGGCGCGGACCTCGGGGGGGAGAGTCAGGTCGAGATATTCGAATTGCGTGTACGAGAGTCCGTGTCCGAAGGGGATCAGGGGCTCGAGGTCGGATCGATCGTAGCCCCGATACCCGACGGCCAGGCCTTCGCGATAGTGGACCCGGCCGTCCCGTCCCGGGTAGTGGGCGGCACTCGGCGTATCCTCGAGGCGTCGGGGCCAACTGCAGGGCATGCGCCCAGAGGGGTCGAGATCGCCGAAGAGGACGTCGCCGAGGGCGTGGCCGCTCTCCTGCCCCGCAAACCACGTCTGGAGCAGGGCGCCGCAACGATCGAGCCAGTCGAGTTCGACGGGGCTGCCCGTATTCAGGATCACGACGCTGTCGGGACGGGCTGCGAGGATTCGTTCCACCAATTCATCCTGGCGCCCGGGCAGCCGGAGCATTCGCCGATCGTTGCCCTCGCTTTCCCATTCCCCACTCGTGCCCACGACCACCAGGGCCAGATCGGCTCGCCGCGCCGCTTCTACCGCACGCTCGATTTCATTTCCGGTCTCGGGGGGCAGGGCTCCGAATTGGAGACCGGCGTGGGGGAGTGCGGGGTCGCTTTCGAATTCGACGCCGAGTCGATATTCCCGGCCCGCAGTCGCTTCGAATTCGATGCGATCCTCCAGCGAAGCGCGTCCGAAGAAACCATCGCCCCGGTCGTCTTCCCGGCCGGTGGCGAGGAGGAGTTCTTCATCGATCCGCAGTCGAGCTTCGCCAGCGCTCTGCAGGCCCAGGCAATAGCGCCCGCTTCTCGAGGGTGTCCAGGTGCCCGAGTAGCGGGCGCTGAAGTGGCGTGGATCCACACGTGACGAGAAACGCCCCATCCAGAGCGCCCGGCAGCGTCGGACGACTCTGGACTCCACGCAGGGGCCAGCAGCGATTTCGCCATTCCAATACTCAAGCAGCAGTCCCGGCCCCGCCTCGCTCGCGCCGGGGCAGAGTTCCGCGGGCTCGAAGGCAGGACAGTATTTCTCGATCTCACAGCCCGCTTCATGCAGGATCTCGACCTCGGGGCCCAGTCGTTCGCGCAGGGCCGCCAGGGGATGAACCTCGTAATGGGGTCGCACGACGGAGCTGCCCCCTCCCTGGATCTGGCTCCGCCGGGCGTTGGGGCCGATCAGCGCCAGGCTTCGGAGTTTCGTGGCATCCAGGGGTAGGATATTTTCATTGCGCACGAGTACGATGCTCTCGGCTGCGGCGCGGCGGGCGAGCGCCCTGTGTTCCGGGCGATTCTCCGAGCGCTCTGCGGATTCGTGGAGATCGGAATCCGCTGCCCCGGAGGCGAGTGCGACGCCGAGCAGGCGCCGAACCTTGTCATCGATTTCGGATTCGTCGACGCTTCCCTCGCAGAGGGCGCGGGAGAGTTTTTCTCCCATCACTCGCGGGGGTCCCGGCATTTCGAGGTCGAGCCCGGCCTTCGCACAGGCCACGGTCTCCGTGGCGCCCCCCCAATCGCTGACGACGAGGCCGCGGAAATCCCATTCATCCTTCAGGAGATCGCGGAGCAGGGGAGTATGGCTCGCCGCGAAGGTTCCGTTGATGCGGTTGTAGGCCGACATCAGGCTCCAGGCGTCGGCTTCCTTCACCGCGGCTTCGAAGGGCGGCAGGTAGATCTCCCGCAGCACCTCCTCGCTCACCTCGGAACTGATCGAATGGCGCTCGAATTCCGAGTCGTTGCAGACGAAATGCTTGACGCAGGCGGCGACTCTTCGGCTCTGGACACCTCGGATAAAAGCCACGGCAATGCGAGAACTTAGATGAGGATCCTCGGAGTAACACTCGAAGTGTCGGCCCGCCAGGGGATGCCGCTGCAGGTTGACGGTGGGGCCGAGCAGGACGTGCACTCCCTTGCTCCGGGCCTCCTCGCCGAGGGCACCAGCGACGGCTTCGATCAGTTCGACATTCCAGGTCGCGCCCAATGCGATGCCCACCGGAAAGCAGGCCGAAGTCGTCCCGCTGCGGCCATCGCCGCGAACGCCGTTGGGTCCGTCACTCAACTTCAGGGCCGGGATGCCCAGACGGGGTATTGCGACGCTATGCCAGGCATCCGAGCCCGCACAGAGGGAGACCTTTTCCTCGAGGGTGAGAGCGTCGAGCCAGTCCTCCAGGCGTCCGCGTTCTCTTTCCAGGAGTTCTTCCAGCCGCAAGGCGTGCATGGGATCCCCGCGAAGCTTCCGCTCCCGATCCGTCACTCGGCCGGGTCGAGCAATTCGTTGGCGATCATCTGCTCGAGGCTCTGGCGGCGTCGGATCAGTCGCACTTCTCCCGAGTTCGTGATCAGCAGCTCGGGGGCTTCGGGGAAGGAGTTGTAGTTCTTGCTGGCGAGGGCGGAGCAGTACGCGCCGGCACCGCCGATCAACAAGCTATCTCCCACCACTGGCCGCGGCAGCAGGCGCGGCCCGAGGCCCTCCGGATCTCCGGGTGCCGGGGTGAGGATGTCGCTGCTTTCGCAGCAGTGGCCGACGACAATCACATCGACTTCGTCGCGTTCATCGCCCGCATGCCCCGGGACGATCGCGATCGGATGCTCGGCGCCGTAGAGGGCGGGGCGCAGCACTTCGGTCATTCCGCTGTCGATCTTTGCGAAGAGTCGGCCCTCGCGGCCCGTGTCGACGACGTCGGTGACGTTCGCGAGAATCACGCCCGCGTTGGCGACCAGATACGTACCCGGCTCGATCTCCAATTTCAGTTCACGGCCGTATCGCCGCGCAAATTCTTCGAAGTCGGCACGCAGTACATTCCCGATCTCGGCCAGATCGCAACCGTCTTCTCCGGGCATGCGCGCCACCTTGAAGCCACCCCCCAGGTTCAGGGTCGTGACTTCGGGAAGCCTGGCGGCGATCTCGAGGGAGAGGCGCGCACAGCGTTTCCAGATTTCAGGATCGCCACCGGATCCGATATGGGTATGCATGCGGGTCAGCCGCAACCCCGTACTTTCAGCCACGCCGAGTACCTCGTCCAGGGACTCGTGCCAGATTCCGAAACTCGAGGACGGGCCGCCCACATTCGTTCGGTTGCTATGGCCCGATCCCAATCCCGGATTGATGCGAACAGAGACTTCCCGGCCCGGAAAGAGTTGCCCGAAGGCTTCGAGTTGCGCCAGCGAGCAGGCGTTGAAGAGCACTCCCCTTTCGACCAGGCCTTTCAGGTCCCGGGGCAACTCCTGGGCCGTGAGTTGAATCCGATTCGGCTCCACGCCGGCGAGTAGCGCGCGCTCGACTTCGAAACCGCTGCTGGCGTCGATGTGGAGGCCCGTATCGCTGAGCACGCGAATGATGGCCGCCGTGGGAAGGGCCTTCATCGCGAAGCGGGCCGTCAGCCCGTAAGCATTGGGGAAGGCCAGCACCTCTCGGGCCGCGGCTTCGAGCCTTGCCTGATCATAAACGTAGACGGGTGTGCCAAATTCAGCTCGGATCGCCTGGGTTTTTTCGGATGTGAGGAAATTCATGATCTGCGGGGTGGCTCCGAGATTGGCTCCGAAGCGCCGAGGGAATCGCCGACAGGCGGCATTGGAGTGAAGGAATGCAGGGGCGCGAGAGTAGCAGTCCTCGTCGGTCGACGAATGGCCGAAGCAAGGCCGGGCCCTCGCCGTGGGCTTTGCGCGCTGTTTGAGTTATCGATCTGGGGTCGGAGGAGGGAAGGGTGCAGACAGTGCGCGCGACGTCCGGGCGGGATTCTCGGAATCGGCATGTATCATCGGGGCGGGACTCGCCTTGAGTAGCGCTGGCCTCGAGAGCCGGAATTCTGCGCCGGCATTCGGTAATCCGGAACCGCGGCCGGAAACGGGTTGGCAGGCGGAGCTGAAGCTGCACCTGCGCGATGATGCCGGGACGACCCGTCTGGCCCGGCGCTGGCATCGCGGTCCCCTGCGAATCCAGAAGCCCTTCCACCCCGACCCGGGTCGGCGGGGCGGTGATCTTTCCGGCGGGCAGCAGCAGCAATTGGCCATCGGACGCGCCCTCGTGCTCGAACCGGAACTCCTGATTCTCGATGAACCCACGGAGGGAATTCAGCCGAATGTCGTGCGCGAGATCGGTGATGTCATCCTCGAACTCAATCGCGCCCGGGGGCTGACGGTACTTCTGGTCGAGCAGAAGCTTTCCTTTGCACGACGGGTCGCGGACGGATTCCGCATCATGGAAAAGGGTCGGATCGTCGCTCGGGGTGAGATGGCGGACCTCGATGAGGGGCTCGTCGCCGCGCACCTCAGCGTCTGATCGTCGTCTGCCCACCCCGATCGGACGATGATCCCAGCCCATCCCGGGTCGCCCGCGGGGGCCGATTTCAAATTCGTATTAAATTAGGTTCATTTTCCGGTGTTTAGTATGATGAGGCGCCTCTTGAATCGCGGGATTTTTGTTGATGATTCTATTCCTGCCGCCGCTTCCGACGCCCGAATTTCGTCCCGGGTATTCGCTCCTCATCGGCAGGGGGG
>PVBE012855995.1_pt1 | contig 29109 bp, 24 predicted proteins | sample 1631181 | NCBI WGS metagenome assembly PVBE01 (sample SAMN08397723, study PRJNA350692) | Marine metagenome, whole genome shotgun sequencing project. | isolation source: water | place: Pacific Ocean | collected 2012-04
AACCCCGCTTGACACCGTCCTGCAATTCCCTACCTTCCGCCCTCGCCGTTCTCGGCATGCGCGCCCGTAGCTCAATTGGATAGAGCGCCTGACTACGGATCAGGAGGTTAGGGGTTCGACTCCTCTCGGGCGCGCCATTGATTATCAACAGGTTGCGACAAGTCTAGGAGGCGGTCGATTTTGGGTCCCGCCCGAATACCGCCCTTAAAATCCGCACTGCGCGATGACCATGATTCGGTAGTCGGTGCACCGGTCTTGAAAACCGTACAGCAACGTTTTCGGCATGTTGCGAATCGTTGTTAATCGTCTGAGGATTAGGCGTTTCGCGCACAAAGCGCAACGCGCCGAAACGTCCCGGAATACGCCGTTTCCATCCAAAGAGGTAACGTAAACGGTAACCCCAGCTCGGCGATCGAAGGCACTGGTCTCGGGCCAAGATTTGAACGGTTCGGGAGGGCCGATGAGCTCTCAATTCGCTGCTTGGCCTCTGAACTCCCTCGCGCTCGCCCCCCCGAAAGATCTGCACGAGTTGATTCCTCGCCGGGCTCACTTCGAATGGAATATATCGATGCTTCTAGATTCAGGTAAGATTGGTGATCGGCAACTTGAAGCGGCAATGTCAGCGAGACGAAGCCTCCCTTCTCCTCACTTTATGGGGAATTGGGTAGGTGCCGAAGTGGTCGAACGGGGCAGACTGTAAATCTGCTGACTTACGTCTTCGAAGGTTCGAATCCTTCCCTGCCCACCACTCTCTAAATGAGAGAGTTACAAGAGATTCTGATCTCAGCGCGGGAAATGCAAAATGAGTGAGCGGGCCATTTACGGGCCACTCTTGGACCTCCGGGCACGATAAGGATGCCTTTGGGCTACGCGATATTGGGTTAACGGCGGATCCTGAGTAAATTAGGCCGGAGGATCCATCATCAAAATCAATAGTTTGTTTCTATACATCGAGTCAGTTGATGATAGTGTTTCCGATGACTCATGAGGTTGCACCGTCCTTGAGCAGTAAGATGTCGCGCCGGAGTCCATGGAACTCGGGAAGAGCCTTAGGGCAAAAGATGCCATTTGCGATCGAAGAGGCCCGGCGACTGAAGGACCTCTTGCGAGGGACGGGCCGACATCGAGATTTGGTACTCGCCTCGGTAGTGAGCGGCAATGTCCTCCACATCGCGAAGCTGGCGGGCCAACTCGGGACTTTCCGCGATGGCAGCTTCGGCGGCCTGGGCCTCGCTACGAGGCAGGCGATCGAATCGTGGGCTCGCTCACCTCCAGGAGGACTGCAATCTCGTCGTGTTTCATCCCGGACAGTCGTAAGAGTTTCAGGGGCGATCTCTTCTTCGATCGTCTCGGAAGAACGTCTTGCCAATTGTCATTGACGCCCGTCAAAATTCATTGAAGGTGGGAGGAATGAAGGACGATTTGGCCCTGCAGAGCACGCCGGATGGAGGAACGATGGTCCGGGAGGATTCCGGAGGGCGGCGGGTGCCCTTGGGCATGGTGCAGAAGACGATGGCCAAGCGGATGTTGCAGAGCGCGCGGGAGATCCCGCAGTTTTCGGTGAGCCGGGAACTGGATGCCGAGCTGCTGGGCGTCCGGCGGGCGCGGATCAATGCGGAGATCGACGACGATGACCGGCGAGTGAGCGTCACGGCATTGCTGATCTGGCTGACTGCGCTGGCGCTGCGCAAGCACCCCCGCATGAACAGCCGTTTCGACGAGGACGCCGCGATTCAGCATGAGCAGGTCAACATGGCGGTGGCGATGGATACCCCGTATGGGCTGGTGGCACCGGTGATCCACGGGGCCGAGGCGCTTTCGGTGGCGGACACGGCAGTGGCCCTGAATGAGCTGGCGGCGCGCGCGATGGAAAAGCGCCTGACGATGAATGACTTTGCGGACGCCACCTTCACCACCAGCAACTTGGGGATGTTCGGGATCAGCGGATTCACGCCGCTGGTCAATCCGCCCCAGGGCGCGATCATCGGGGTGGGAGCGCCGCGCACTGCGGTGCGGACCGACGACGAGGGCCAGCTCGTCCCAACCCGCGCGATCGAACTTACCGTCACGGCCGACCACCGCATCCTCGATGGAGCCGAAGTGGCACGCTTTTTACAAACCCTGGCGGAGAGCGTCGGGAAGTAACGAATCACCTCAACAAAGAGACCAAAAATAATGATTAAAGATCTCAAGGAAGCCTGCGGATTGCCGGTTTCATTCGACACGGAAAGCTCGGAGCTGATCTTGGGCGACGGATTGAACGACCCTTCGTATTGCGTTCGGAATCTGCACGACCTCAAGGCGGTTTGGGCCAAACCGATCGAGGAGGATGACCAGGTGATCTACCGTTACACCTCGGCGCTGCACCTCAAGGAAGACGCGCCGGTGTGGAAGAAGGCGAACATGGCTTACGGCATCGTAATCTTCGTGCCCGGCACCTTCAGCGGTGAATACGTCAAGAGCTCCGGCCAGTACCACCCGCCCGTCCAACCATGCAACATGGGCACGCCGGAAATCTACACCGTGCTCTCCGGGGTCGGGCATTTCCTCCTGCAGAAGGCGAGTCCCCCGTTTTCCAAGATCGAGGACGCGGTGATGGTCGAGGTCCAGGAGGGCGAGACCTTCGTGGTGCCGCCCGACTACGGGCATCTCCAGATCAATCCCGGTCCCGAACCCCTGGTCTTCTCCTATGCCGTGATGGACGGAATGAAGGGCTGCTACGATCCGTTCAAGACGCGCAAGGGAGCGATCTATCACGAGATGGCGGAGGGGGAGGAGCGTTACGTCTTCAATGGCCGCTACCCCGACCACGTACCGTTGCGCGTGCTGCGCGCGGCGGACCTCTGCCAACTGCCGGAGTTGAATGAGAGGGTGACCTACCAGGCCATCCGCGACCGTCTTCCCGAGTTGCCCTTCCTGACCGACCCGACCGTCTTTCCCGAGTCGGCAGCCCTGCAGCCGGCTGCTGCCAAGGCCTGATCACACCATCCCGAACTGCATGAGCATCCTGAAATCAAAACGTATCGTCGAGCTGAGCCACCGCATGGTGCCCGGCGAGGAGGAGTTCCCGCTCGAGATCGAGACCTTCAATGCCGACGAGGTCATGGCCAAGACGGCCCGGGCGAGCACCCACACCATCGAACGCCGCGAGGACATCTGGTACATCATCCAGGAGGTGAAGATGAGCTCGCACGTCGGAACCCACGTCGAGTTTCCCTACCACCATCTCAAGGAGGGAAAAAGCGCGGCGGACTATCCCCTCGAACGCCTCATCGGTGAGGCCGTCCTCTTCGACTTCTCCTACAAGAAGAAGGACGAGGAGATCACCAAGCAGGAGATCATCGATACCGGCATCGAGGTGAAGAAGGGTGACATCGCCGTGATCCGCACCGACATGCACAAGCTCTGGAAGACCCCGCAAGGACACGACCGCCCGGTCCTCTCCCTCGAGGCCACCAGCTACCTCGTCGAGGAGGTGGGCATCCACACCATCGCCACCGATGCCACGGGCCTCGAAGTGCGCGGCCGGGACGACCAGCCGGTGCACGTGATGCTTTTCGAGAACGACGTGGCCATGGTTGAGTCGCTGACAAACCTCGACCAGCTCAAGTCGACCCGCTTTGAAATCCTCATCCTGCCCCTGCCGGTCGAGGGCATGGACTCCTGCCCGGTGCGGGCGCTGGCCCTCGAGAACGAATAGACCTCATGGACGACCTCAAGAAACTCTACGGCGAGATGCTGCTGCTGCGCCACTTCGACCAGCAGTGCATGGATCTCAAGAAGAAGGACATCATCTACTCGGGCTACCATCCCTACGAAGGCCAGGAAGGTGTTGCGGTGGGATTCTGCGGCGCCCTGCGCGGGGATGACGTGCTCCTCTCCACCCACCGTCCGCACTGCCACGCCGTGGCCAAGGGCTGCACCCTGGAAGCCGTCCTCACCGAAATGATGGGGCGGGTGACCGGTTGCAGCGGGGGATTGGGCGGAGCGATGCAATTCCTCGCGCCCGAGGACAATTTCTACTGCGGCTCGGTGGTCGGCAGCAATGTCGGTCTCGCCACCGGCTTCGCCATGGCGATGAAGCAGAACAAGACCGACAGCGTCTGCATGTGCCTCTTCGGTGACGGGGCCTCCAACCACGGGACCTTCCACGAGGGTCTCAACCTCGCCGCCATCTGGAATCTCCCCGTGGTCTTCGTCTGTGAGAACAACCAGTTCGCGGAAGCCATGCCCGTCGAGGAGTTCGTCTCCTGCGAACGCATTTCGGCGCGCGCCAAGGGATACGGTCTCGAGGAAATCACGGTGGATGCCAACGACGTCGAGGAAGCCCGCCGCGTTGCCGAGGAAGCCATCGAGAAATGCCGTCGCGGCGAGGGGCCGGTCCTCATCGAGGCCGTGACCTACCGCATCAAGGGCCACTACGTCGGTGATCCCGAAGCCACTTACCGCGACCCGAAGGATGTCGAGGCCGCCCGCGAGAAGGAGCCCTTGAAGCGGGCCAAGGAGAAGCTCCTCGAAGCCGGTGTCGACGAGGCCGAGCTCGACGCCATGCAAGAAGCCGTGGTCGCGAAACTTGCGAGGCTCGAAACCTGGGCCCTCGAGCAGGAGTTTCCGACCCTCGAGGCCGCAGTCGATCACGTCGGGATCGCGCTTGAGAACGCCCCGGAGGTGCGCGGTCCCCAATCCCTTGTTCTCTAGCACCCCTTACCACACGGAATCATGCCAACAGTCACATTCGGAGAAGCGATTCGTCAGGCCTACGACGAGGAGATGACCCGCGACAAGAACGTCTGCCTCATCGGCGAGGACGTCGGTCGCTGGGGCAGCCTCTACCGCTCATCGCGGGGTTTGCTGGAAAAGTTCGGTCCCGACCAGATCAAGGACACCCCCATCTCGGAGGCGGCCATCGCCGGATGCGGGGTGGGAGCCGCGGCGATGGGGATGCGCCCCATCGTGGAGATCATGTACATCGATTTCATCTCGATCTCGATGGACCAGATCGTGAACCATGCCGCCAAGTGGCGCCAACTCTCCAACGGGAAGGTCAAGCTGCCCATGGTGTTCAAGACCCAGGGTGGAGCGGGTCGGCGCAATTCTTCGCAGCACTCCCAGTGTCTCGAGAACTGGTTCGTTTACGTCCCCGGCCTCATCACGGTGATGCCGTCGACGCCCTACGACGTGAAGGGACTGCTCAAGTCCGCCATCCGGGACGACAACCCGGTGGTCTTCATCGAGCACAAGTCGCTCTATTTCGACAAGGGCGAGGTGCCGGAGGAGGAATACCTCATTCCCCTCGGCGTGGCTGACGTCAAGAGGGTCGGCGAGGATCTCACCATCGTGGCCACTTCATGGATGGTCTCGTTCGCGCTCAAGGCGGCCGAGCAACTCCAGGAAGAGGGAATCTCCTGCGAAGTCATCGACCCGCGCACGCTCTGGCCCCTCGACAAGGACACCATCATCAAGTCCGTCCGCAAGACCGGCCGCTGCATGGTGGTCACGGAGGCCTCCGCGGAGGGCGGATGGAGCGGGGAGGTGTCCTCCGTGGTCCACGAACATTGCTTCAGCGACCTACGCAGCCCCGTCAAGCGGCACTGCGGCATGAGGACCGGGATTCCCTACGGCCCCACCCTGGAGATGCAGTGCATCCCCAGTGCCGAATCGATCGCCGGGGCGGCCCGCGACCTGGTGGCCCAGGAGGTGACCGCGGCGGGAGCGGCACTCTAACAGAAATCCGAATTTCCAGAGAACAGAAGAAGCAATGGCAACCGAATTCAAGATGCCCATGCTGGGTGAGGTGATGGAAGAGGGCCGCATTGTGGCCTGGCTCAAGGAGGAAGGCGCTGCGGTGGAACGCGGCGAGAACATCGTGGAGGTCGAGACCGACAAGGCCACCATGGAGGTCGAGTCCACCACCTCCGGGGTGCTGAAACAGATCCTGGTCCCGGCAGGCGAAACCGTCCCGGTCAACACGACCTTGGCGCTCATTGAGTGACGGCCAGCGACGCGCCCTGTCATTTGACAATCTCTACTTGTCATTTGTCAATCTCCACTCGACACTCTCCCGCATGACCATGAAAAAGACTGCGAAAGCAACCGCACCCGCCCCGCAGGAGGATGCCAAGCGGGGAACCCTGGTCCAGGTGGCCCGCCTCTATTATGAGGAGGATCTTTCCCAGCAGGAGATTGCCAACCGCCTTGGGGTCTCGCGTTCCCTCATCGCCCTGTATCTGCAGAACGCGCGCGAAGCCGGGATTGTGCGAGTTCAGATCATCGACCCCACCAACACCTGCACCTCGCTGGCTGCCGGCTTGAGGAAGGAAACCGGGGTCAAGCACATCACCGTGATTCCGAATCCACGCGGCGCGCAGAGTCTGAGCCTGCGGGCCGTGGCCGGAGCAGCGGCCGCGCATTTGGTCGAATCGCTCGTAGATGGCGAAACCCTTGGCCTGTCTTGGGGGCGCACCACCGCAGCGGTGGTGGATCAGCTCGATTCGACCCGGGCCCGGCGCGTCGATGTCCTCCCGTTGATGGGCGAGAGTGGCCATTCGGGGCTTCACAGCCAGATGAACCAGTTGGTGACACAGGCGGCGCGGCGACTCGATTCCGAAGCGCACTTTCTCTCGCTGCCGATGGTACTAAGCAGCGCGAAACTACGCAACGCCCTGGTAAAGGAAGCCGGCATCAAGGAAGTCATCGACCGGTGGGACCGCATCGACTTGGCCTGCATGGGAATCGGGGTAGTGCCGCCCGTTTCCGGCATGGTGGTCTACATCGGCGATGAGCACCTGCCGCGCATGGTCGAGCGCGGGGCGGTGGGCGACATGTGCGGGATTTACTACGACCGTGATGGCCAGATTATCAAGAGCGGCCTCGAAGGCCGGATGATTGCGGCCAGCGCCGAGCAATTGAAGGCGGTTGGTTCCCTCATGGCGGTGGCCTACGGGGAGAACAAGGCGGTGGCGGTCCTCGGTGCCCTGCGGACTGGTCTTATCTCGACGCTCTTCATCGACCAGGCCATGGCGGAGGAAATCCTTGCGGGACTCTCCGCGGACAAGAAACGCAGAACCTGAATGGGGAGGATCGGCATGAACGCGAAGGGGTGTTTCCTTGGAATTGACTTTGGCAAAACCAACGTGCGTTTTGCGATCGTCAAGGATGAGCCGAAACTCGAGTACTTCACAAAGCGTTCTTACGATCGCGGCTCGCCCGGCGAGATGCACCGGCAGATCATTGAGGGGATCGATGCGGCCCTTGAGGAAGCTGGATACGAGCAGAGCAGCCTTCGCGGAATCGGCATCGATGTGCCGGCGGTGGTGAACCGGGATTCCGGCGCCATCCTCTGGGGACCGGACTGGGACTTCATGGCGGGAGCCTCCCTCACCAAACCGCTCGCGGAGCGCTACCGGGTTCCAGTGGTGGCTGACGTGGATACCGTCGCGGCCACCTGGGGTGAGTACTGGGCGGGCGCGGGGAAGACCTGTGACCGCTTCGCCGTCTTGACTTGGGGCACCGGACTTGGCGCCGGATTGGTGATCGACGGCGAGGTGCAGGAACACCCGGGCAACCTCTTCCCCGAATTCGGCCATTCGCGCGTCAGCGATGATGAGTGGCCGTGCATGTGTGGGGCGAGAGGATGTCTGAACGCGATGGTCTGCGGCGGCGGGATCGCCCGACACGGCCGGGAGGCCGTCCAGTCCGGCAAGGAGACCATCCTCCGGGAGCTGTGCGGCGGCGAGCCGGGAACGGTCACCTCTCCGATGGTCTTTGAGGCCGCGGAGCGGGGCGATGAAGTGGCGAATGCGATCCTGGAACGGGTCGCGGTCCTGCTGGGGCGGCTCTGCGCCAATGTCGTGCTGACCGTGCAGCCGGAAAAAATCGTCATCGTGGGTGGACTCGCCGATCAGTGCGATTGGGTGCTCGACACGATCAACCGAGTGATGCGGGAGAGCTGCTGGCTCCTCTTCAAGGAGCTGACGGCGTGCGAGGTCGTCGCCTCTCAGCTTGGTGACACGGGAGGCGCGCTGGGAGCGATCTGCAAGGTGCGAAGGACGATTGGACAGAGTGAACTCGAACGAAAGGAAGTTGCGAAATGAACCTGACAGCAAAACTGGTGACGGTCCTACTGACCGCTGTTCTTCTTGCCGGATGCGGCGGAAAGAAGAAGGAGGACGGGCAAATCAGAATCGGCTACGCGGCTCCCACCCTGGCGGATGAAGGACAAGTGGCGATTCGGCAAGGAGCGGTGATCGCAGCGGAACGATTTGGATGGGAGCTGACCACCACCGACGCGGAGCGAGACTCGGCCAAGCAGGTCAATCAGATCGATGCCCTCCTCGCCAAAGGGGTCGATGCCCTCGTGATCGTTCCGGTGGACAGCGCCGCGCTGACCGTGGCGGTGGAGAAGGCCAACAAGTACAAGGTGCCGGTCATCACGATCGATCGCAAGACTACGGGGGGAGACCTGCTCCTGACCGTGCAGTCAGACAACTATCTAGCCGGCGAGCAGGCCGGCAAACGCATGGTGGAGCTGCTGGTGGCCAAACACGGCGAGCCGAAGGGAACGGTCCTCGAACTGCAGGGGTCACTGGGAACGAATGTGGCGCAACTGCGAGGAAAGGGCTTCAACGACGTGATGAAGAAGCATCCGGGGATCACGGTGATCAGCAAGCCGACCGACTGGAGTCCCGACAAGGGGGCCATGATCACCGCAGACACCCTGACGGTGCATCCCAATCTCGACGGCATCTACTGGCACAGTGATGCCATCGGAGCTGGCGTTGTCCCTGCGCTGGAGCGTCTCGATCGCCTGAAGCCGGTCGGTGATCCAGGTCACATCTTCCTCGTCGGAATCGATGGAATGCGTGTCATGCTGGGCTACATCCGCGACAAGAAGGTCGATGCCACCATGTCGCAAAACCTCCTCGACCTGGGCGACGTGGCGCTCGGAATCCTGAAGGACCACTTCGAAGGCAAGGCGGTTCCCGACTCCGGAATGGTGGAGAAGGAGGGGGCCGCATGGTCACCTGCCAAGGTGGAAGGGGCCGAAACCGGCCCCCTCATCAATCTCTCCACGCTGCCGGTGGATGCGGGCAACGTGGATGACCCCGGACTGTGGGGGAACTTCAAGAAGGACGAGTAACGGGGATGATCGGTGATGCCACCAGCAACCGGCTCGATCAGGCGGTATGGAAGCACCTTGCAAAGGTGATCGTGCTGGACTATTCGATCTGGCTCCTCCTGGTGGCGATCGTCGCGGTGTTTTCCTCGCTCACCGACAGTTTCCTCACCCCCATCAACCTGAGCAACATCATGCTGCACTCGGCGGTGCTCGGGGTGGTCGTCATTGGCGAGTCCCTTTGCCTCCTTTGCGGCAAGTTCGACCTCTCGGTGGGATCCACGGTTGGATTGACCGGGGCCCTGGCAGCCTGGCTGATGGTTTCCGGTCAGCCGGCGGCGTCAGGTTGGGAACTCCACCCGGCCATTGCCATTCCCATCGTGCTCCTGGTGGGCATGGCGGTCGGCCTCTTCAACGGGTTCTTCATCGCGAAGGTGGGCATGAACCCCCTCCTGACCACTCTCGCCACCATGATCGTCCTGCGGGGGCTGGCGCTGATCGTCACCTCGGGAGAGAGCCTCTACGAGTTCCCGGATGCCTACCGGTTCCTGGGAGGCGGCAATCTCGGTCCAGTGCCCATGGCGGTCATCATCATGCTGCTTCTCTTCCTCGTCTTCCACTTCGTGTTGAAGCACCGGCTGGTGGGGCGGCACATCTATATCGTGGGAGGGAATGCCGGGGCGGCCCGGGCCTGCGGAATCAGGGTCACGCGGGTCGAGATCTTCGCCTTCGTGATGAGCGGACTGCTTGCAGCGGTGGGCGGCATCCTGCTCTCGGGACGTCTGGACTCGGCACAGACCACCTCGGGCACCGGCATGGAACTCGAGGTGATCGCGGCCGCCGTGATCGGGGGCATCAGCCTCGCTGGCGGCCGGGGGAAACTGGTCAATGCGATCGCGGGCGTCCTGGTGGTGCAGTGCATCGCGTCCGGCCTGATCCTGTTGGACGTGGAGGCCTTCTGGATCCGCTGCACGACCGGGATCATCATCTTCCTGGCCATCCTGATCGACACCCTGAAAGCCAAGCTGAGATGGAGGTGATGTGCTGAGATGAACCAGGAACCGGTCCTCCGTCTGACAAACATCTCCCGGCACTTCGGCGCGGTGGTGGCGCTGGAAGGCGTGGATCTCGAACTCTACCCCGGCGAGGTGCTGGGGCTGGCCGGTGACAACGGCGCGGGGAAGTCCACCCTCATGAAGATCCTCGCCGGCGTCTACCCTCCCAGCGAGGGCTCCATCACGATCGGCAACGAGACAGCGCACCTCTCGAGTCCGGCGGATTCGATCAAGCGGGGAATCCAGATGATCTACCAGGACCTCGCAGTGGCGGACAACATCGATGTGGTTGGCAACGTCTTCCTCGGCCGGGAGTTGACCAAGAGGGTCTGCGGAATCCGGGTCATCGATGAGGCGGCCATGGAACGACAGTCCCTTGCCGCCCTCGAGCGAGTGAAGATCAACATCGGCTCGGTACGGGCGCAGGTCGAGAACCTCTCTGGCGGTCAGCGTCAGGCGGTCGCCATTGCGAGATCCATCTCCGCGGAAGCGCAGGTGATCATTATGGATGAACCCACTGCGGCCCTGGGCGTGACCGAGGGCCAGCAGGTCATCGAGGTGATCCGCGACCTTAAGGCAAGAGGCCTTGCCGTCATCTTCGTGAGCCACCGCCTGGAAGACATCTGCGATGTCTGTGACCGGGTGGTGGTGCTGAAGGGCGGCCGGAAAGTCGGCGACCGAGCCATCGCGGACATTTCCCGCGAAGAACTGCGAAGGATGATCGTGGAGGGGGTTTCGGGTTAACGCCACTCGCCACGTGGGCGCACGGCTTTACGGCTCGTCCAGATGATCGGGACTGAGAAAGTCCTGAGCCGGCCAGCGGATGGCGAGAACCCGCACATCGTCATCGGCAAAGTGAAAGAGGATGCGAAACGCGGAGCGTCGCTTGCCAACCAGCATGCAGCGGATCGTCACTGGAAAGGCGGCTGACTCCCGGGCTGGCGCGTGCTGTTCGGGGTTCTTTTGAAGCGCGCGGATCGCAGAAATGATGCGTGCGCGCCAGTTGTCTGCACCCTGAAGGGAACGCCCTCTAATCCACTTCAAGTGGTCCCGAAAGTCCCTGTCCGCGGGAGCAGTGATGACTACCCGGAACTCCATCGAGCCCTACAGCTTCTCCCACTCCGCAATCACCTCCTCGGCAGGGCGAAGCTCACCGTCTTCCACGGCTTGCAGGCCAATTCGAATCGCCTCCACCGTCTCGAGATAGTCCTTTGCGCGCAGCAACCGCTCATACTCCTCTGCGGGCAACACGGCGAGACTGGGACGGCCGTGTTGGGTCAGGATCTCAGCCCGCCGCGTTTCCCGAATTCGAGCCGCGTGTTCGCTCGCATTCCGGACGAAGTCGGAAATCGGGAGGATGTCGTTCATCTGGATCTCGCTCATGGTTCTTCAGATCTAAAGATGAAATAAACATGAACACGTTCCATGTCAAGGAGGCTGGGGCGCCGTGAGTTCAAGCTACAGGCCCGAAATGACCTCCTTCATCCGAGATTCACATTTGCTATTGCTAAATGCTAACCAGAATCTATACCCATTTCTACTGCGCGGGGGATGGCTCCCCAGCCAACCTTGGTGGTCTCTTGGTCCCTTCTGGTGAAGGAGCCGACTCAGGACCGCAGGATTTGAGGACGACATGAAGAGTACCAAGCAAACCGGAGTCGCGCTTTTAGGCCTGTTGTTGATGCCACTCGGTGCACCGGCCGCCGAGCAATGGGCCGTGTTTGAGACCTCCTTCACTTCGGAGAAGAAATACGACAACCCCTTCATGGACGTGGAGGTTGATGTCGTTTTCCAGAACGGCGACGAGAAGTGGGTGATGCCTGCGTTCTGGGCCGGCGGCGACCAATGGACCGTCCGCTTCGCACCGCCCGTGCAGGGTGAATTTCGATACAAGGTCAAATGCTCGGACGCCTCGAACAAGGATCTGAATGGAGGTGCGCAATCTCTCAAGGTGACCGCCTACTCCGGCGACAACCCTCTCTACAGACATGGCAAGTTTGCAGTCAGCAAGAACGGGCGCCACTTTGAGCACGCTGACGGCACGCCGTTCCTGTGGCTGGGTGACACCTGGTGGAAGTGCCTGGCCAAGCGGCTGACTTGGGATGGCTTCCAGGAACTGGCGGCGGACCGGAAGAAGAAGGGATTTTCCGTCGTGCAGATCGTCGCCGGACCGTATCCGGACGAGGGACCCTTCGAACCGATGTGGGAAAATGAAGGCGGAATGCCCTATCACACCAGGGACTACAAACAGCTCAATCCGGACTACTGGAACTTCGCCGACCGACGGTTGCTGCACTTGATCGATTCCGGAATGGTCCCGGCGATCGTGGGCGCCTGGGGACGGCGCGACTGCGATGCGATGAAGGTTGCCGGGGTCGACGGGCTCAAGCGGCATTGGCGCTACCTGATCGCCCGCTACGGCGCCTATCCTGTCGTGTGGATCCTGGCCGGGGAGCTGCACAACAACAGCAAATGGGGCGAGGGACCATGGGCCGAGGTGGGCCGATATGTCAGAAATATCGACCCCTATCAGACCCCCCTCACGACGCATACGGGAGGTGGCAGGAGAGGCCAACCCGGCGACGAACACATCATCGACTACGACATGATCGGTGGAAGCCACAACGAGGCCTTGGCGATTGGTGGGGCGGTCAAGGGGGTGATCTCCACCTACGCCAAGGAGCCGCCCATGCCGGTGCTGGTGGGCGAAACCATCTACGAGGGGCACATGCAGTTCGGCTCCCCGTATGTGCAGCGCAACATGTTCTGGCAGTACGTGCTCAGCGGTGCGGCCGGCCACACCTACGGGGCGGCCGGGATCTGGCATGCGAGTGTGGAAGGCGACCCCGGTTGCGCCAGCAGCGCGTTCGGCGGCCGCCGGACCTACGACTGGACCACCTGGCGGGAAGGAATGAACAAGCCGGGGGCTGCCCAGGTCGGGCTCGGGAAAGAACTGCTGCTCCAGTACCCTTGGCATCGTTTTGAGCCTCATCCGGAATGGGCGGAAGAGGGAAGCTTTGCCGCCGGGATCCCGGGCGAGGTGCGCTTCATCTACCAGCCCCGTCGGGGCATCTACAACTGGAAGGGAACGATCGTCAAACAACTCGAGACGGACGTCGCCTACACCGCCTACTACTTCGATCCGGCCACCGGGCGGCGCTTCGAGGCCGGCACCGTCAAAGCCAAATCAGGCGCCGGCGGTGGCGGCGGTCTCGTGGCTTCGATTGACGGGCACACGAAGCCCCTTCGCTTTGCGGACAAGTTCGGTGGAAGTGCAGTGGGAGCGGTGAACCAGGGTGACGCCTCCGCCTGGAAAGACCACGGCTCGCCAACAAAGCGCCAGGACGGTCAATTGGTCGGCACCAAGGACATGCTGACCATCGCCGAGAAACTCGGCGGCAGGGACCTGATGGTCAGTGCCGATGCAGGGAGCAATGCCGAAGCGGGAATCGTCCTCCGCTTCCACGATGCCGACAACTACCTCGTCGCTTTCTACAGTCCGCACTTCAAGGGCCTTGCCATCCACGACCGTCGCGACGGGGCATGGGGCGAGGCGCTGGGGCAGGTCGAGACGCCGGGGATCGGCCCGGACATCCGGCTCACCGCGGCGGTCTCCGGCGAGTATGCCGCACTGGTGGTTTCCGACGGCAAGAAGACCTGGCGCACGCCTGCCGTGAAGATCCGCAATACCACCGCCGGGAACGCCGGGCTCTGGTTCTACCAGATCGGAGAACAGCAGGCCTTCGACAACTTTGAGGTGTCGGAGACCACCTTCAAGCCGAAGCAGGCAAAGGAAGCCGGCAAGGCCGAATCCGTAGACTACGCGATGCCCGACCTGCCCTCACCGCAGGACTGGTTGCTGGTGATGGTGAAGGTCGATGAGTAGAACAAGAACGTTGATTCTGAGGCCGCGACAATTCTATGACATGAGAACTCTTAATCCTGATCTTACTCTTAATCTTAATCCGGGTCCCTCTTGCTCCGCTGGGATGAAGATTAGGATGAAGAGTAAGAATCTGATGGCAGTCATCCTGTGCCGAGGGCTTGCCTCTCTGTGGATCGTCACTGCCACCGCGGCGTCCGCCACCGCGGAGGATCGCCCCAACATCCTCTACATCGCCCTCGAGGACATCACTCCGATGATGGGCTGTTATGGCGACAAGTATGCCAGGACACCTAACTTCGACCGGCTCGCCGCCGAGGGGATCCGCTACACCCATGCCTACTCGGTCGGACCGGTCTGCTCGGTGTCGCGGTCCAGCATCGTCACCGGGATGTACCCCACCACACTGGGGACGATGCATCACCGCAGCAACGTGGGGAAACCTCCCGCGTTCCTGGAAATGATCCCCAACCAAATGCGCAAAGCCGGCTATTTCACCACGAACAATGCCAAGACAGATTACAACATCGGGGGAGCTCAATGGCATCAAAGCGGTGGTAAGGCCCACTGGCGCAACCGCCCCGATAAGAACCAGCCGTTCTTTGCCAAGTTCGACTTTCACGAATGCCACTCCAGTATCACCAAGATCCCGGAAAATGTCATCGTCCAGAAACGTTTGAGCCGACTCAACCCGGAGGACTTCCATGACCCCGCCAAGGCGTCGATCCCACCTTACCACCCCGACGTCCCGATGTTCCGCAAGGCGTGGTCGCGTTATTATGACTCCGTGACCCAGGTCGATTACCGGGCCGGCGAGATCATTGATCAGCTCAAGGAAGATGGACTATGGGAGGACACCATTGTCATCGTCTGGGCGGATCACGGGGTGGGCATGCCGCGAGGCAAGCACACCGCCTGGGAGCAGGGGACCCACGTGCCGCTGATTGTGCGTTACCCGAAGAAGTACCAACATCTCGCCCCCTTCGACGAAGCTCAGGGTGGGCCTGCGAAACCCGGCACGGTGCTCGACGACATGATCTGCCTCATGGACATGGGGCCGTCGGTGATGAAACTCGCCGGAATCGAGACCCCCGGCTACATGCACGGCCGGGCATTGCTCTGTAAGAGCGATGCCAAAAAGCGCGACTACGTGGTCGCCCACCGTGACCGGCTTGACAGCCGCTTTGAGATGGTCCGCGCCATCCGCGACAAACGCTACCGCTACCAGCGTAATTTCTACCCGAACCTGCCATACAAACCCTATGAGGACTACGAATTCGGAGCGCCGGTTCTCATGGAGTGGGTGAAACTCGCCCGGGCCGGAAAACTCACCGGCGCCATGGAGATGCCGGCCATGCGCTTCAAACCGATCGAGGAACTTTACGATTCCAAAAGCGATCCACACATGGTCAGGAACCTGGCCACGGATCCGAAATACGCCGGGGTTCTCAAACTGATGCGCCAGCGGCTGGAAGAGTGGATGATCGAAACCATCGATCTGGGCATCATGGCCGAGGCTGAGGTCCACAAACGCGCCCAGGGGAAAAGTGCCCATTGGGACGTGGGTCAGGAATTGGACAACTACCGACAAATCCTCGCGTGCGCCAATCTTCAACTCAAAGGCCAGGCGGCTGTCCCGGAATTAGAGTCCCACTGCAAGGATGCCGATCCAGCAATCCGCTTCTGGGCGGTGTCTGGTCTGGCTGTCGTCACCCAGGCTGCCGGCCCGAATGTCGTTTCCGGCATCGTGCCGTGGTTGAAGTCCGCGCTCAATGATGAATCCGTCAGTGTCCGACTCAGCGCGGCGGAAGGACTGTGCAACCTGGGGCATTGGCGGGATGCCGCGCCCGTCCTTGGCGAAGCTCTTGCCGATCCGATGATCGCCGCCCGCATCCGAGCTTCCGGCATTCTCGACACCCAGCCGCCCGAGGCTTCGCCCGAGTTGCAAGTGGCCCTTGAGAACCTTCACGCTGCCGCCGCGAAAACCAATGTGAAGCGAATGCGGGGCATTCCCTACGGCCTCAACGATCCATTCGGGCGGGCCTACAAGGCGATCAGCGGACGGGCAAACTACTATCGCTGGGGCATGGGAGCCTCCGGATCACCGGAGAGCCCCCTGATGGCCGTGCAGAAGACGCCGTTTGCGAAACCAACCGATGCCAAGAATGAGAGAGAGTAGGTTCAAAAAGAACAAGATCAGGCGGTTCGCCATCATCACCCTGTTGGTGCCGTTCCTCGGAACGGCAGCGGAAGTGAACACCGTCTTTGAGACCTCCTTCGAGTCCTCGAAGGACTACGAGAATCCCTTCATGGAGCTCGAAGTCGATGTCCTCTTCAGCAACGGCAAACAGGAATGGAAAGTGCCCGCGTTCTGGGATGGTGGGAAGACGTGGCAGGTCCGCTTCGCCGCTCCGGAGAAGGGCGAGTACAGCTATCGGGCGGTCGCCTCCGACAAGTCGAACAAGGGGCTGAATACGGGGAAGAAAAATTTGACGGTCACCGGCTACACCGGTGACAACCCGCTCTACAAGCATGGCCAGCTGCGCGTGACGATGAACAAGCGGCACTTCGAACATGCCGATGGCACGCCCTTCTTCTGGCTCGGCGACACCTGGTGGAAGGGGCTGTGCAAGCGGTTGCCCTGGGAGGGCTTCCAGGAGTTGACCGCCGACCGCAAGGAGAAGGGCTTCACGGTCATTCAGATCGTCTGCGGCACCTACCCGGATGAGCTCGGGCTGCTGAAGCCGAGCTGGGAGAACGAGGGCGGAATGCCCTACCTGAAGAAGGACTTCAGCGAGGTCAACCCGGAGTACTTCAAGTTTGCGGATCGCCGGTTCGAGCATCTGATCGACGCCGGTATCACGCCCGCCATTGTTGGTGGCTGGGGGCGGGCGGTCGGATTGAACGCGGTCGGACTCCCAGGCTACAAGCGGCATTTCAGGAACCTGATCGCAAGGTATGGTGCCTACCCGGTGATCTGGGTCCTCGGTGGCGAGACCGACAAGGGGCAAGGTCCGTGGTACGCGCTGGCGGAGTATGTGGACGCCACCGATCCCTACGGCCGCTTGTTGACGAATCACAGTTCCCACCTGCGCGGCGCGTTTGATGACATTGCGGTGTTCGATTTTGACATGGACGCGACCGGGCATGCGTCATGGGGGACGGCCAACGCTGCCATCGACAGAGCCAGGAAGACCCTGGCAGCGTCCCCCGCCAAGCCATACATCAGCGGCGAATCCTGCTATGAGCAGCACATGCAGGAGAACTTTGCCGACCTGCAGCGATATCAGTTCTGGGGCCTGATGCTCTCCGGCGCAGCAGGCCACACCTACGGGGCGGCGGGCATCTGGCACATGGGCGTGCCGGAAGAGCACGGCAACTGGGGGGGGTGGGGCCACCAGCCCTACGACCACACGACCTGGCGGGAGGGGATGCACTTCCAGGGATCAAGACAGCTCGGGCTCTCCAGGGCCCTGCTCGAACAGTATGCCTGGCAGCGGTTTGAGCCGCATCCGGAATGGGCCGAGAGTGGGGCCTACGCCGCCGGGATCCCCGGCGAAGTTTGTTTCATTTATCAGCCCAAGCGTGGGAATTACAAATGGAATGGGATCTCGGCAAAGGGCTTGAAGCCCGGCACCTGGTCCGCCTTCTTCTTTGATCCGGCGTCGGGCCGGCGATTCGATCTTGGCAGCGTTCAGGTGGCCGGGCCATGGAAGTCGCCCAATGTGCCGTCGCCGCGGGACTGGGTGTTGGTGCTGCAGGCCCAGAAGACCGGAGAAGCCGTCAAGCTCCCCGACGGCAAGGTTGGCCGGGAGACCTCCGGCAAACTGGAACCCCGGGGCGCGGCCTTTTCCAAGAAGAGCGGGCGGGACTGGCTGAAGATCAATCCCGACGGCAGCTACTCGGGCACGCCGGGGGAGACCCATGCGGGGAGCAATACCTTCCTGGTCTCCGTCAAGGCGCCGGGCGAGAACGAATCGCTCCTCGAACTGACCATCAACGTCATCGGCGCAGGCGGTGAAGTCTTCACCGAATCGTTTGGCGGTTACAAAGGGACCCAGAACGAGAAACAGTTCCAAAGCGGACTGAACGTCGCGCACAGTGGCACGATCGCCGGGTGGATCCACTCCGGCTTCAATGCGACGCACGCCGTGGATCGCTCCTTTGGAGGTGGAGAAGTGACCCCATCCGACTGGGCGATCATGATCGTGAATGACAACGTCATCATCTCGTCTGAGATCGATGCCAACGCGGCCGGGGAGACCTATCGCGTTGCCTTTGAAGCAGGTCCGGCTGTCTACGCTATGGGAGATCAGGCGACCCGGGCGGGCGACGTGTTGCGGGTCGAAGTGACCCGCGAGGACGGAAGCGTATTGAAGCGCTTTGACCACGCGCCGGGCAAATGGAGTGGGAAGGCGGATTTTTCCGCCACCTCGTTTGATTACGAAGGCGATGGCTCTGGGCCGGTGCGGATTCGTATCGGATCCGCCAAAGATAAGACGGAGGCACGCTTCATGGGAGCCATCGACAACCTGGTAATCCGCAAGATCACAAGCAAGTAGGAGGCGGAAGCCGTGGCACGTCAGTAGTCAGTAGTCAGTAGTCAGTAGTCATCACCATGAAAGCATCCCGTCAGAAAGCATCGAATCAATGGCCGTGGCCTCTGGTCATTGCCGTGGCGATCGCCGCCCTTCTCGACAGCGCCCGAGCGGCAACCTACTCGCTGGCCGACGACTTTTCCTCTGACGAGAACCGCGCCGACGGTATCTGGTCCTACCGGCTGGACGACTCCGGCAACAGCCCTCCCGCCTTTCCCCTGCTGGCCGTCAAGACCCGGGATGCAAATAAGATCTGGGGATCGACGTTCGAAGATCCGCCCCTGATGTGGAGCGGGGACACTGGCTACTGGGGCATCGGGAAGAACCTCAGCGGGCGGAAGCAGTTGTCGCCCGTGAACGGCACCACTTGGGCACCGGGCGAAGTGCTCCTACACCCCTCACCCTCCGGGCTGGCGGTGGCATGGACCGCCCCGGGCAAGTTGGTGGTCGAGGTTCGGTATGCCTTCGGCCTCGCCTCCCCGCAAAGCAGGGGGATCGGCTACAGCATCCTGAAGCGAAGCGAGGGAGTCGATACCGAAATCGTCGCCCTCGGCAACATCGGCAGCGAGATCAGCAACGAGCTGAACGGGCTGGCGGTGGGATCGGGCGACCAGTTGTTCTTCCGCTTCCATACCGCCGGAGATCCTGGTGGCGACATCGTGCGGGCTGCCATCACGATCGAGGGCAGTCCCGGATCGCCGCCGGCGGCCCCGCAGCCGGCTGGGGGCACGATCACCGCGGGCAGCAGTATCACCTTCACCGCGCCCGGTGACGGCGGAGGACCCTTCCAGTGGCGCAAGGACGGCAAGGCGATCGCCGGCGCCACCGCGGCCAGCTACCGGATCGCGAATGCGGGAGAGAGCTCCGGCGGCAAGTATTCGGTCGCAGTCGGGGCGGTGGTCAGCGGCGCCGCCGAGCTGACCATCACCGCAGGAAGCGCCCTGCCTGAACCGCATGCCTCGGCGACCCCGAAGCAGGTCTTTTCCGAAGACAGCCTCGAGGCGCAGGAAGCCGAACTCAAGGACAACGTGCTCATCAAGCGCTTCGCCGAGTCACGGAAGCGGCTGGCGTCCGACCCGCACCGGCCCGCCTATCACTTCGTCAGCCCGGAGAACATGCTGAACGACCCGAACGGGCTCTGCTTCTGGAAGGGACGCTGGCACTTGTTCTACCAGGCCTACCCGCCGGACGAGTTTCCCGATCCGAAGGACATCAAGAAGCGCCGCCAGCACTGGGGGCACGCCGTCAGCGACGACCTGGTGCACTGGCGCGATCTGCCTTACGCGATCTATCCGGGCATCGAGCGGATGTGCTTTTCGGGCAGCACGGTCGTAGAGGAGGACCGGGTGGTGGCGTTCTACCCGGGCATCGGGGCCGGGCAGATGGTCGCGATCGCCGACGATCCGTTGCTGCTCAACTGGGACAAGATCGGACCGGTCAACTCCGGGGTGGGCGACGCGGACATCTGGAAGGAAGGCGACACCTACTACGGCCTGGTGGGCCGAGGGTTGTTCGCCTCGAAGGATCTCGTCCAATGGGAATCCCGGGGCGGGTTCCTGACCTCAACGCCGTTCATCCGCCATGACGACGAGGGGTCCTGCCCGAACTTCCAGCCGATCGGAGACAAGCACATCCTGTTGTTCTTCAGTCACGCCAACGGCGGACAGTACTACCTGGGCGACTACGCGAACCAGAAGTTCAGCCCCTACGCCCATGGTCGCTTCAACCATGGCCGGGTCGCCCCGGGTGGTGTTCACGCCCCCTCCGCGGCCGCCGACGGCAAGGGCGGGGTGATCAACATCCTCAACATCAACGACGCCAAGTACGACCCGGACTGGGACCAGATCCTGTCCGTGCCGCAGCATCTGACGCTGGGTGCCGACAAGCGGCTGCGCATCGCGCCGGTCGCGGCGCTGGAGACGCTGCGCGACAAGGACAATCATTGGCGGGTCGAGGATATGGCGCTCCCGGCGAACGAGAATGTCGTCCTGAAGCAGATCCAGGGAAACTCGATGGAGCTGAACGTCGAGATCGACCCGCGGGAAGCGCGCTGGGTGCGACTGAACGTCCTGCGCTCGCCGAACGCCGAGGAGCAGACCTCGATCACCTTCTACAACCACGACCGGCAGCTGGCCTACTGGTATAACATCCCGGGCGAGGTGGTCCTGGACGGGTCCAACTCGAGCACGCTCGATGACGTCTGGATCCGTCCGCCCGAGCGGGCCCTCATGCCGCGGAATGGGGAACCGTTGCGGCTGCGGGTGTTCATCGACCGCAGCGTGGTGGAGGTGTTTGTCAACGAGCGCCAGTACCTGGCCATGCGGGTCTATCCCGGGCGGAAGGACAGCGTCGGCGTCTCGCTCCGCGCCCAGGGGCAGGATGCCGTCCTCAAGCGTCTCGAGGCCTGGCAGATGAAGTCCATATGGCCATAGACACCTCTGGCTCCATCAGAACCGAACTACCGAATGAATGAATAGCCCAACCCCAAACCATCCAGATACATCGGCTTTCCGTGTCGGCCTCACCGGCGACTTTTACAAAGACAACCCCCTTTCCTTTCTCCCCCTCTCCAATCTCCTCAACAGCGTCCTCAGGGACACCCGCAAAAAGCAAACTCCTAGCAACAAACAACTAAAAATCACCTCGATGAACCGGATACTCGATCACGGGAAAAACTACTCCCAGTTCAAAAACCTCCCTCCACTAGCTGGCGTCGGCGAGTTCCCGGATGCGATCACCAAGGGGCTGTCGATTGGTAACTGCGTGACGAGACTGAAACGCTATAATAGTATCTGTATTGGTGAACGACTCGGTGGTTATTATCGTCAATTGCTGGCATACTCTTGGTCTCATCTATGATCGATATGCAACTTCCTCCACTCCCCAAAAAAGGCATCTTAAACGATGTGCTCGCCGAGATTGTTCAGCCGCTGCCATTACGCCCGAACAGTCGAATTTTAATCGTGGCTTGTGGTGTGAAAATACATTTCCCATGGGACAAAGCCTGCGCTCGGTATCAATCGGCTTATGAAACACTTCAAGCCGCCACAGCCGAGTTACCTGTGGAGGTTGTGCGTGCGCTAGAGCCGTTTGAAGACCCTGAGGCGCTCACACACTTTTTAGATGAGCAGCAACGACTCGGGCTCGCAGGCATCGTCTTCTTTCATGCGGCGTTTACGGCTGGGGAAATTGGCTCTCATATCGGGCGTTGGCTCCTCGACCACCCCATGCCGCTGTTATCATGGGGCTGGCCAGAGCCAGGCACTGGAGGCGCGAATGAGGCCAATAGTCTGACATGCCAAAACTTTATGCTACAAATGTGGCAATCGATGGAAGTGCCCTATGCATGGCTGCATGAAGCCATCGATGCGAAGGCTGCGCCGAGCTTGCAGCGTTTCGCCAGAGCTAGTTATGCGAAGGATCAATTCAAGCATGCCAAATTGCTACATGCGGGCGGCTCGCGAGTGACCGCTTTTTACGATGGCGAGGTCGATGAGCTCGCGGTCATGAAGACGCTGGGGTGCCGTTTTGATCGTATTGACTTGGAAGCTGTGTATCAACACGCGCAGAAGCGATTTACCGATGCCGATGTCATGCGATTCAAAGAGGCGCTGGTGGCGCATCCGAACTGCAGCAAGGTGGCATTGCCTGATGAGCAAATACTACAGACCTATCGTTTCGGGCTTGGTATGCTCGATCTTGCCGCCGAGCACGGCTACCTCGGTGCGACTGTGAAGAGCTGGCCTGATCTATTTGATTGTTATGGCTGCGCAATCGATGGATCCGTTTCGATGATGAATGACTTCGGCTTTTGTGTGGCGGAAGAGGGTGAGATGAATGGTCTGCTCTCATCGCTCGCGCTATATCTATTGTCCGATGGTAAGGCCATTCCGACGATGATGGATCTATCGCTCTGGAAGCAGCAGCAAGATCGCCTAGGTATTTGGCACTGCGGCGCATCGCCTACGCGCTTACTGAAGCCCGGCACGCAGTTTGCCGCGACACGTCACTCGATTCTTGAAAATGGCGACCCTGAAACCGCAGTTGGCCTCATGCTAGAGTTTCTACTCGCGAATGGCCCGATCACTGCAATGCGTTACTTAGCTCCCGATGCGAAGCGTTGGTTCGCTTTTGAAGGTGCGTTTGAAGATGTGGCGCTCGACTACCGTGGTTCCTATGGGCAGATGCGCGCGACAGGGGAGGCGTCTCTTAACCAAATCATGGGCACGATACTGGGTGGGGGGCTCGATCATCACTGGAGTATCGGCTACGGACATTGGCACGAAGAGCTGCGCATGCTGAATCATTTTTGTGGACTGGAGGAGATGCCACTGCGGCAGTCTGAAACGAGTTTTGGATTAAGTCGTTAGTCGAATGGATCACGTATCAACACAACCACTACACGATCTAGCCAAAACGCTAGAGCGACTGACACCTAAGCTGTCTGAGCTGTCGATTGCGATCGGATTCGACGCATTTATCGATGAGACGATTCGGATCGTGGGGGACCGTAGCACACCTGAGTCGTATACGCCGATGCCTACGATTGGTGAGTATGGTGAGTTGGTGCGGCGGATCTTTTCCACCGATCCAGATGAGCGCATGCCGCCGCCGGAGAGCCACAAGCAACTCGACGAGGCTCAGAAGGAATTGCTCAAACGCTGGATCAGCGAGGGCGCCGAGTATCAGCCACACTGGGCATTCATTTTACCAAAGAAGTCGCCGCCGCCAGCCGTGGAGTAGAACCGTTGGGCGCGAAATTCGATCGACGGTTTCATCCTCGCCCGGTTCGAGCGAGAACCGAGAACCAACTCGATCAACGAATGACGTTTGGCTTCTGGCATCAACGGGGAAACAACGAACCACAATCTGTCACAATTTTTTCAGAATGGGAGCCATTTCACACCCATGCGAACGGGCTAGTATATACCTCATGAAAAACGCGAATCCGAAGCTCATCCTCTGGTCGATCACTGCATCGCTAGCGGGATTCCTCTTTGGCTTCGATACCGTCGTCATCTCCGGTGCCGAACAAAAAGTCCAAGACCTCTGGGGACTGAGTTCAGGGCTACATGGCCTTGCGATCAGCATGGCACTCTGGGGCACTGTCATCGGCTCCCTCATCGGATCGTGGCCCACCGATCACTTCGGCCGAAAGAAGACGCTGCTCTGGATCGGTATCCTTTATTTCGTTTCCGCCGTCTGGTCCGGATTAGCAACCGATGTTTACTCGTTCATGATCGCGCGATTCATTGGTGGTCTGGGCGTCGGCATCTCCACCGTTGCGGCCCCCCTCTTCATCTCGGAAGTCGCTCCCGCCGAGAAACGGGGTCGGCTCGCCGGGATGTTTCAGTTCAATATCGTCTTCGGCATCCTCATCGCCTTCGTCTCGAACCACTTCCTCAACGGTATCGGCGAACACGCCTGGCGCTGGATGCTCGGGGTCGAGGCCTTCCCCGCCCTGATCTACAGCCTGATGTGTTTCGGCCTCCCCGAGAGCCCAAGGTGGCTCATCGGCCGGAAGGAAGATCGTGAGGCCGGAGTCGAGGTGCTGCGGCAAATCCACCCGGAAGCGACCGGGGAGGAAGCCAACGCGAAGGCCGACGAGATCGCAAACGTCGCCCATGACGCGACGAGCACCGGCGGCTTCTGGAGCAAACGCCTCAGGACACCGATCACGCTCGCGTTTCTCATCGCGTTCTTCAACCAGCTCTCCGGCATCAACGCGATCCTCTACTTTGCCCCGCGAATTTTTGAGCTCACCGGGCTCGGTGAAAAGGCTGCGTTGCTGCAATCGGTTGGCATTGGCGCGACCAACCTCATCTTCACCTTCATCGGCCTTTGGCTCATCGACCGGCTCGGCCGGCGCACCTTGCTCTATATCGGTTCCTTCGGCTACATCGCCTCTCTCGGACTTTGTGCCTGGGCGTTCTTTTCGGAGAATTTCGCCATCGTTCCCACCTGCATCTTCGCGTTCATGGCGGCCCATGCGGTGGGTCAAGGCGCGGTGATCTGGGTGTTCATCTCGGAGATCTTCCCCAACCGCCACCGGGCACAGGGGCAGTCGCTCGGCAGCTTCACCCACTGGATCTTCGCCGCGTTGCTGACCCTGTTCTTCCCCTCGATGATAGAAAAATTTCACCCGGGCACGGTATTCGGATTCTTCTGTTTCATGATGGTGCTCCAACTCTTGTGGGTGAAACTGATGGTGCCGGAAACCAAAGGCCGCTCGCTGGAGGAGATCGAACACGCTTTGGAAATGGCCAAATGAGACCCCCTAACATTGTTTCCATCGGTGAGGTTCTCTGGGGTCTTTTCCCAGAGGGCGCGCGCTTCGTTTCAGCCGATCAGACGATGACCCAGCCCGGAGTCGCCACCGAAGTCCGCGACACTGTCGGCGCTGGCGATGCCTTCACCGCGGCGTTCTTGATCGGGCTGCTGCGCGGGGATGCCCATGAAGTCATTCTTGCGAGAGCCAACAAACTCGCCGCGGCGGTATGTTCCCAACCAGGAGCCGTGCCCGACCTGCCCTTACCGATCCACTTGCCTTTCCATGAAAAAGATGAACAACCCCCTTTCTCCCCCTCTCCGATCTCCTCAACAACGTCCTCAGGGACATCCCGCAAAAAGCAAACTCCTAGCAATACTTCGAACACACACATGAATAACACAACACGATATCTTACCTTGATCGTCGTTCTCAACTTTTCCTGCATTGGGGGTGCCCTCTTTGCCCAAGAGGGTGGGGACGGGGTCACCGTTTATTCGCTGGCGGATGATTTTTCCTACACTGACAACGGCACCGCCAGCACCTGGTCTTACCGGCTCGATGGCACGGCCGATCCTTCTCCCAGCTTCCCATTGCTACCTCTGGCAAAACGCGATGCCAATGCGTTGTGGGGCTCTGAATTCCCCAAGCCGCCCCTGATGTGGAGCGGGGACACCGGCTACTGGGGCATCGGGAAGAACCTCACCGACCGGAAGCAGGTGTCGCCCGTGAACGGCACCACTTGGGCACCGGGCGAAGTGCTTCTCCATCCCAAGGCCGGGGGCTCACCCTCCGGGCTGGTGGTGGCCTGGACCGCCCCGGGCGACATGGTGGTCGACGTCCGGTATGCCTTCGGCCTCGCCTCGCCGCCACAAAGCAGGGGGATCGGCTACAGCATCCTGAAGCGAAGCCGGGGAGTCCGCGGTGAGCTTGTCGAACCCGTCGACACCGAGATCGTCGCGCTGCGCAACATCGGCCGCGACATCACCAACGAGTTGAACGGGCTGGCGGTGGCCACGGGCGATCAGTTTGTCTTTCGTTTCGATACCGCGGGGGATGCCGGCGGTGACATCGTTCGTGCCGCCATCACCATTGAGGGCAGTCCGGGATCGCCGCCGACGGCACCGCAGCCAGCCGGGGGCACGGTTGCGGCGGGCAGCGACTTCACCCTTACCGCGCCCGGTGACGGCGGAGGTCCCTTCCAGTGGCGCAAGGACGGCGAGCCGATCGCCGGGGCCACTGCCGCCAGACTGCGGATTCGCAATGTGAAAAAGGCCGATGCGGGCAGCTACGCCGTGCGCGTCGGATCGCGATCCAGCGGCAACGCCATTCTGAAGGTCACGCCCGGGAGTCCCCGGCCTGAACGATATGCGTCTCCAGTGCCGCGGGCGGTGTTCTCGGAGACCCTCGCCGAACAGGAAAAAGAGCTCGAGACAAACGAGCTCATGCTTCGTTTCGCGAAATCTCGCAAACGGCTGGCGGCCGACCCGTATCGCTCGGTCTATCACTTCACCAGTCCGGAAAGCTGCATGAACGACCCCAATGGTCTCTGCTTCTGGCAAGGACGCTGGCATTTCTTCTACATTGCCATGCCGCCCGATGAGTTTCCCAATCCGGCGGACATCATTAAACGCTGGCACCGAACCAGCATCGGACACGCGGTCAGCGATGACCTGATCCACTGGCAGGACCTGCCCTATGCGATCCATCCGGGGATCGAGAAGGCGTGCTATTCCGGCGGCTTTCTGGTTGAGAAGGATCGGGTGGTCTCGTTCTATCCCGGAATCGGTGCGGGCCAGATGGTGGCCATTGCCGACGATCCGTTATTGCTTAATTGGGACAAGATGGGGCCGGTGAACAGCGGCGTGGGTGATTCGTGCATCTGGAAGGAAGGTGACACCTACTACGGTCTGGTTGGCAGATCCCTGTGGACCTCCAACGATCTCAGGCACTGGCAGGGGCGGGGGGCGTTCCTGACTTCCCTGCCCTTCATCCGCCATGACGACGAAGGATCCTGCCCCGAGTTCAGGCGGATCGGCGACAAGTACATCCTGAGCTTCTTCAGTCATGCGAACGGCGGTCAGTATTACCTTGGCGACTACGCGAACCAGAAGTTCACACCCTACCATCACGCCCGCTTCAACCATGGCACCGTTGCGCCGGGAGGCGTGCACGCGCCGCGCATGGGGGAAGATGGCAAAGGCGGACTTTTCAATATTCTAAACTTCAACCATGGAAAACACAGTGACGATTGGGATCAGGTAATGTCGCTTCCGCAACGGCTGACCCTCGGCCCGGACAAGCTTCTCCGAATCGAGCCGATCGCCGCCGCGGCTTCCCTTCGCGGGAAACACCAGCACGTCGGAGAAACGGCGATGCCCGCCAACAAGGAGATTGTCCTGAAAGGAATTGAGGGCAATACCATGGAATTGGAGGTGGAGATCGATCCCAAGAACGCCCGTTGGGTGCAGCTCAACGTCCTGCGCTCGCCCGGCGCCGAAGAGCAGACCTCGATCACCTTCTACAACCATGATAAGAGACTGGCTTTCTGGTACGACACGCCTGGTAAGGTCGTTCTGGACGGCTCCCGCTCGAGCACCCTGTCCGATGTCTGGCTGCGTCCGCCCGAGCAAGTCGTCATGCAGCGGGGCGGTCAACCTTTGCGGCTGCGGGTGTTCATCGACCGCAGCGTGGTGGAGGTGTTTGTCAACGAGCGCCAGTACCTGGCGATGCGGGTCTATCCCGGCCGAAAGGACAGCCTGGGCGTCTCCCTCCGTGCGCAGGGGCAGGATGCCATGTTGAAGAAACTCGATGCCTGGCAGATGAACTCCATCTGGCCCTAAGCCTTCGCACGAGAGCGAGAAGATGAAAACCGAAAGAAAAGCGGAGCCCCTGCTCAGCAGGGATGTGAAAACGATATCCACGGCGGCGCTGACTACGCTGCTCCTTTTCATGTCGGTCGCAGAGGGTGCGCCGCCGGAATATCATGACGGCAGGCCCTCAGCGACGCTGAGGATGGACGCGCAGGACCGTGGCATCGTTCTGCGGCACGGTGACGGACCCGGCCGGTGCGACATGCTCGGCGCCCGCGATGTGTGGGTTTTCGAGCATGACGGTACCTACTACATGCATTACGACGCGGCGGGCCCGGAAGGATGGCTCTGCTCCCTGGCGGTCAGCAAAGACCTCGTCACCTGGGAGAAGAAGGGCCCCATCCTCGATTTCGGCAAACCTGGTGAAGACGATTCGAAATCTGCCTCCTATGGCGTCACCTATAATGATGGCAAGGAATGGCACATGTTCTATTTGGGAACTCCGAATGTAAGCCCTCCACCCAACTTGATCCCCGAATTTCCCTATCTCACGATGAAAGCAAAGGGGGACAGTGCGGTTGGCCCCTGGACTAAGCAAAAGAGCGTTGTGCCGTTTCGTCCGACTCCCGGCACTTACTATTCGCTCACAGCCAGTCCCGGCGATATCGTCAAGAATGGCGATGAATTCCTGCAGTTTTTCAGTGCCACAACTCAAAAACCCGGGAATCCCTGCGTTCAGCGCACACTCGGCATTGCCCGAACAAAGAACCTCGATGGGCCATGGACTATTGATCCAATGCCCATAGTCCCGATCGAAGAACAGATCGAGAACTCAACCTTGTACTACGAGAAGAGCAATAGGACATGGTTCCTGTTCACCAACCACATCGGCATCGACCGCGGCGAGTACACCGATGCGATCTGGGTCTACTGGAGCAAGGATCTGAATCATTGGGATCCGGCAAACAAAGCGATCGTGCTCGACGGCCGGAACTGCACTTGGTCGAAAAAGTGCATCGGTCTGCCGTCGGTCGTCCAGGTCGGCAACCGATTGGCGGTTTTCTACGATGCACCTGGGGGCGACAGCACCAGCCATATGAAACGCGACGTCGGCCTCGCCTGGCTGGATTTACCGCTCGCAGTTCCCGGACGGTCATCCAAAGCGAAGGCCAAACCATGAAAACCCAGTTTTTCAAGGGATCGGCATTGGCTGGAACGGGATTGGTATTGGCCGGCGACCCGAGCTGCGTGCGAGGACAGGATGCCGTGCTGCACAAGCTGGATGCCTGGCAGATGAAGCCCATCTGGCCCTGATCTCATGGGAAACGGGGGGGCTCTTCGAGGTGTCGCCGTCCCCCCGAGAGACCTCGCAGCACC
>PVBE010370204.1_pt1 | contig 29102 bp, 26 predicted proteins | sample 1631181 | NCBI WGS metagenome assembly PVBE01 (sample SAMN08397723, study PRJNA350692) | Marine metagenome, whole genome shotgun sequencing project. | isolation source: water | place: Pacific Ocean | collected 2012-04
GACCCCCGCTACCGGGGAGCTGCGGTGTCGCCCCTCACCGACCGGAAAAAGGCGCCCTACGATCAGATCTCCGGGGGCCACCGTTACCCGGGTGCCGGCCGTCTCCAGGAAGAAGGAACCCAGGCCGGCGACCTCCTCCAGGACCGTTGCACCATCAACCTCGACCGATTTTACCAGGAACAGCCCCACTTCAGACTCCATGTAGGCGGCGGCGTGCGGCCTGAGTTCAGTGTCGGCACGCTCACGCCAGGTCGCCAAAATGGCATCGGCTCCACCGTTCTCAAAGAGGTACCACTCCAGGTGTCGTCGTCGGCTCTGTGCCTCGCTCTCAGGCCGCCCGTGAGTGTCCCTTGAGAGGCCCGGGAAGCTCTCCCAGGAGGCTTCAAGGGCCCGGGCCTGCACCTGCTCCTCGCCAATCAGGGTATCGAAGAGGCACAAGCCCCGTTCCAGTGTGTCCGCGTCGAGGATCATTGCCGATAGACAGGGTCGTGGGGTTCCGGTTCGTTCCGGGTCAGCCCCTGATTGTACCCTCACGCGCCGGTGCGACTCCACCGGTGGCCTCACGGGGAGCCCGGAGCGATCGCGCCGGAGCCACGCAGCGCTTTCCCTGACCCAGCAATACGTCATGAACATCGAGACCAACCCCTTCAAGGAATTCACGGCCGCCCTGCTGGAAATGCACTGGTTGGACCTGATCGGGCTGGTCCTGTGCCTGGTGTTCATCATCCTCGGCACCGTCCGCGGGCTGTGGTGGCAGGTCATCCGCCTCGTGGGCCTGGCAGCTGCCGTGGCCCTGGCGCGCCTGCTCGCGCCACGCTGGGGCGGGACCTTCCAGGAGGCCAGCGGCCTCGAGGCGCACGTCTCCCAGGGCCTGGTCTGGATCGCGGTCTTCATCGTCGGGCTGCTCCTGGCGAGCCTCCTGGGGATCCTTGGCATGCGCAGCATCGAGGCCATGAAGCTCGGCCTGGTGGACCGCTTCGGCGGCGCCGTGGCGGGACTTGTGACGGGCCTCTTGCTGCACGCGGCGATCCTGATCGGGTTCTGCTACCTGGGACCGCAACCACTGACGGCCGAGAGCCTGCGAGGCACCTGGAGCGAAAGCCTGGCCCAGTCCGTCTCGACTAACCTGCCGGTGCTCCTGGACGGGGCCTCCCTGGACCGCCTGGGCATTCGCGACTGGCTCGCCGGTGACGGTGCTGCACGGAACGAGTTGGCGCCCAGCGCCCCCCCGGCTCCCGGCGATACAGACCGCTAGCCGCGCAGCTTCCAGACGCCCCGGGATCAAGCTGCCCACGGCGCCGGCGACCCCGCAGGTTCAACGTCTTTCCGACGATCACCGGGGAAGCATCGATGCAGGCGTCGAGCTCGTTGAGCTGCAACACCTCGAATTTCGCCCCGGTCCAAGAGCCGAAGCCGGGGACTTCCTGCTGCCAGCGCACGTTCGATCCCTCGCTCTACACGAACGGGACGCCGCGTCGTCCGCCGCCAGGGTGCGCGCCGAAGCCGCGCGCCTACGAACGGCTCGTGATCTCGAGCAGGTGGTATCCGAACTGCGTCTTTACGGGGCCGTGCACCTTGCCGACCTCTTCGTTGAAGACGACGGTATCGAACTCCTTGACCATCTGCCCCGGACCGAACTCGCCGAGCGACCCGCCCTGCTGCCCCGAAGGACAGGTCGAGTGCTCCATCGCGAGGCTCTCGAACGAGCTCCCCGCGTCGATCTTGGCCTTGATGTCAAGGCACTCTTGTTCGGTCGAGACGAGAATGTGGCGCGCGCTGGCTGATGTCATGGAGTTCTCCTTAGGGGGTTGGAAGGGAGGCAGGATAGGGAAGAGTCGAGAGTGGCGAAAGACCGGAATCCGACTCGCCGAAGGTCCTAGGACCCGACGACCGCGAGCTCGGCGGCGGACGCCCAGGCGCCCCCGTTGACCTCCGACAGCACGCGCACCTTTAGATATCGCGCGCGGACGGGTGTTTCGAGCTCGGCCGCCTGCGCCTTGCGAAACTTGCCGAACGTGGCGCGCGCGGCGGGTTCCGCGTCGAAGCCATCGCGCGTCAGGGCAAGGAAGAACTCGGTCTCGGCGAACGCTCCGTTCCAGCCCTGGTCCTGGCGCGCGAGGTAGCGAAACCCGGTCACGTTGGCTTCTGTCCCGAAGTCGATGAGGAGCTCGTGCGGGTGTTTGGCGAGCCGCTCGGAGAAAACCGAATGCCAGACGGTGAGCGGGTCGCCGTCGCACGCGTTGGCGGCCAGCTTGCCGGATACGGCGTTCTCGCTGCTGAACTCAAGCACCTTCAGGCCGCTCAAGAGGCCCGACTCTTCGATCGCGTGCACCTTGCCCGGCTTGCGTGGCTGCGGCCGGTTCGCGGCCGTGCCCCACTTGGCCCGGCGGTCGCGCTGGTGCCGCTTGCGTGCCGGATCGGTATAGCTGCCCGGTTGCGCAGGGACGAACTCGCGCGCGGCCACGGACGCCAAGCGCGCGATCACGTCCGGGTGCCCCGCGGCCAGGTCGTGCGCTTCACTCACGTCCCGCCCGACATCGTAGAGCTCCCAGCGAGGCGTCTTGCTGGCCAGGACCTCGTGCCAGTCGCCGCGACCCTTGCGGTGCAGGATGCCCTTCCAGTCCCCCATCCGCACGGCGAGCTGGCCGCCGTACTCCCAGTAGAGGAAGTCGTGAGTCGCCTGCTCCCCTTGTTGCAACAGCGACGGAAGGAACGACAGCCCGTCGACGTCGGTCGGCGTCTCCGCACCGCACAGCGCCGCCAAGGTGGGCAGCACGTCGGGCTGGTAAAAGACGTGCTCGTTCACCTGCCCAGCGGGGACGCGCCCCGGCCAGCGCGCGACGAACGGAATGCGCAGCCCACCCTCGTACAGGTTGCCCTTGCCGCCGCGAAACTCGACGCCGCTGCGCGGGTCGACATTGGGCCCGTAGAAACCTCGCGGATGCGCGTTCGAGCGGAACCGATCCTGACCGCCGTTGTCGCCGCAGAACACGACCAGCGTGTCGTCCTCGAGCTCGAGCTCGGCCAGCAGGTCAAGCACCTGACCGACGTTGCGATCGACCATGCTGACCATCGCCGCATAGCTGCGCACGTCCGCGGACACGTCTTGCATCCACGCGGCGTCGGCGTACAGGCCCCAGGCGGGATCGTTGGCGGGGATGTCGTACATCCCGTGCGGCGGAGTGATCGGGAGGTAGCAGAAGAACGGCTCGTCCTTGTGGGCGCGAATGAAGTCGAGCCCCGCGTCCATGATCGCGTAGTGCGAGTAGGTCTCGCCCGAACGCCCGCCGACGTTGCCCGCGAGCGCGACCTCTTCGCTGTTGCGAATGAGGTACGGCGGATAGAACGAATGCGCGTGTACCTGGTCGTAGTACCCGAAGAACACGTCAAACCCGTGCTCCTCAGGCACCCCCGTCGAATCGCGCCCGCCGCAGCCCCACTTCCCGAACCCGCCCGTCGCATAGCCACGCCCTTGCAGCAGACTCGCGATCGTGACCTCGCCCTCGCGCAGCGGAGTTCCGCCGTCGTTCGCGCGCACCGATGCGTGGCCCGCGTGCTTGCCGGTCATCAGGTTGCAACGCAGCGGTGCGCACACGGGCGAGCCGGCGTAGGCGTGCGTGAAGCGCGTCCCCTCGGCCGCCATGCGGTCGATGCGCGGTGTCTCGATGTACGGGTTGCCCATGTGCCCCAGCTCGAAGTAGGCGAGCTCGTCGGACATGATGAAGACGACGTTCGGCGGGCGCTGGGAGGCGGCGGCCGGTGAGAGCGCGAACGCGCAGGCCGTGAGGATGGGGGTCAGCTGCATCGCCTGCTGTCTACCACGGCACGCAGATTCGTGCACGGACCGCCCGCAGGACCTTCTCTGATAATTCTTGAAACCCTGCCCTCTCTTTCAGGGATAAAGGGCGTGGCTCCCAAAACCGAAGACCGGGAAGTTCGCGCTAACGGCCCCGTGATATGCCGGACTTGGGCGTCCTTCGTGGCCCTGTTTGACCGCTGTCCCCCCCGCTGCTATCGTCCCTGACTGACAACTGGAGCGACCCTGCGCGGGGAACCGGGTGTGAATCCCGGACGGACCCGCCACTGTAAGTCGTGCGCCGACGCGTCAACGATCCTGGGACTTCTGTACCAGCCGATCGGACCACTGGATGGACCCCGCAAGGGACAGCATCTGGGAAGGTCTCACGCGCCGGAGAGAGCGACGAGTCAGGACATCCGCCGGGGACGCAATTGGTAATCGGCCTCGCGGAATGGGCCCAAGCCTGGTGGATCGACCGCCGGCACCCATTCGAGGTCGGCCTTCGACGCGACTTCGAACGGAGATCCACCACATGTACGGTTTGCATTCCCTAGCGGCCAGCGCCGCATTCAGCCTGTTCTGTGTCAGCCCCGGCGCTGCCCAGGACATGATCGCCAGCGGCTTTTCCGCCACGGGTTCCCAGCCCGTCCCGGCCTCGTTTGCCTCCTACCACACCCTGAGCAACGGAGACCGAGTCAGCTTCGACGGGGTCAACATCGACCTCTACGACGAGGACGGCGGATTCCTGATGAACCTGGGCGCCCTGCCTGGATTCGTCTTCACAAGCTTCGTCGAGGCCGACCCCGACGAACAGTACGCCCTGGTCGGCGAGTCCTCCTTCGGGGACATCTTCAAGGTCATGCTGGACGGCAGCGGGCTTTCGCTCGTGGCCAACATCGCCTTCCACTACGACGCGGTCTTCGAAGCCGCCGACAGCGCTCTGGTCAGCGCTTCGCCCTGCCTGTGCGGCACCAATGAGATCTTGCGCCTGGATGTCTCCACGGGTGCCGCCCTGCCCTTGGCCTCGGTGCCAGGTGCATCCGGGCCCCTGGGCCTCTCGGCAGGAGGCGACCTCTACTACGCGACCGTCTCGGCCCAGTTCCCCGCGCCTCCCGAGAGCACGGACATCGTGTACTGGACCGCAGCGCAACTTGCCGCGGGCGGGCCCCTGACACTTGGGGACGCGACCGTGTTCCATTCCGGCCTGGACGGGGCCGCGGGCCTGGCCGTCGATCCCGTGTACGGCAGCCTGGTCCTGGCCGAGGCGGTCTTCGGTGCCCAGACGCGCCTGTTGGAGTTCTCTCCCAGCGGTGAGCTGGTCGGGCCTGTGGTCGTGAGTGGCGCTTATCTCTCCAATGTCGAGCTGCGCCGCACAGGCACCAGCGGCCACTTCCATGCCTGGCAGCCCGACACCGGAGTCACCCTGCACTACAACGATCTCGACGGCGGATTGATCGTCGACATCAATCCACGTCGACCGCGAGCGGAGCTCGTCGCCAACGGACAGGCGATGACCTTCCGGGTCAGTCAGGCCCTGCCGGACAGCGCCATGCTGGTGCTCTGGGGACCGCAGTCCTCCTACGACCCGAACGAGAGCGCCTACGGGATGTTTCCGGGGTTCCTGTTCCAGACGGGAATGCCCCTGGCGTCGATCCGTCGCCTTCCGTTCTTCTCCGCCGTCGGCCCCGACGGCGTCGGGGAGTTCACCTACTTCGATCCCGGGCACCTGGCGGGCACCCTGGTTTTCCAGGCCCTGCTTCTCAACGGAACGGGCAGCGGTTTCATCGGTAGCTCCGAAGCCGTCCTCAACTGAGCGTCAGCGCGGGGGCTTGTTCTTCTCCGGGACGCAGCCAGGGCCCCGGCAGGGAGAGGCTCCAGCCCCCGGCTCCGAGATCCAGGTGGGCTCCGGCGAGCAGGTCGCCGACGCGTCCGGAGACGCTCGCCATGGCCGCGCCTCCCGGCTCCGTGGACGCCAGCACCCAGCCGGCCTCTCCGCCTTCGAGCGACCAGGCCAGGGCCGATCCCGGGGCGTGATCGACAGCCGTCGCCCACAGGAGCGTGCTCACCGCCCAAGGCAATTCCCAGCCCTCTCCCACCGAGGTCGCCAGGGTCGGCAGTGGATCGGGTCCGGGCGCGAGCCCCGCACCTGAGCGTCGAAGAGCGGAACGCACGACCCCAAGGACGAGTTCCAGGCCCCTCGCGTCCCTGCGCTCTCCGAGCAGATCGGCGCCCGATGCGCTGGCCAGAACGCCCAGCACGTAGCCCAGGTCCTCAATCTCGGCGGAGGTGCGAGCCAGGTCGGCGCTACGGCGCTCGAGCCATCGCTCGCCATCCCCGGCGGCAGCCAGAGCATTGAGCGATGCGAGCAGCTGAGTGGCGTTGTTCAGCCCGTGCATCAGCGCGGGCAGCAGGGCCTTGGCGAGGGGGTCGGGAGCCGTGGAGGTCATGTCAGAGGGAGGTTGGTACCAAGGAGGGGAATCGAACCCCTACTCCCTTGCGGGAAACGGATTTTGAATCCGTCGCGTCTACCAATTCCGCCACCTTGGCTCATGGGCCGCTCAGAGGATCGGTCAGTAGAGGCCCATAGGCAAGAGCCGGTATGGCGACGGGCAACAGATTGCCCTCCGCGCGGGTCAATCGGCCCTGGCATCGAAGGCGTGCTCGATTCCCCGCCCCACTCCCTCGGCGGTCGCGGCGTAGCGCAGAGCCGCCAGGATCCCGGCAGCGAAGCAGGACAGGCTGTAGGTCTCGTGCCGCAGGCGCAGCACCTCACCTTCGCCGCCCAACATGACCTCCTGGTTCGAGAGCAGACCCGGGATGCGCACGGAGTGGACCGGGATCTCGACGCTGGACCGGCCCTGCACAGCAGCAATACGCTCGGCCGTGTCCATGGCTGTGGCCGATGGTGCGTCCACCTTGTCCGCGTGGTGCATCTCGATCACTTCCACCCGCGGGTAGTGTCGCGCGGCGTCCTCCACGGCGCGCATCATGAGCCAGATTCCAAGGCTAAAGTTGGGCACCACGAGTCCGCCCAGGCTGACCTCCCGGGCGGCACGGTCGAGGGCCGCGTTCTGCTCGAGGGTCACCCCGCTTGTGCCGATCACCGGGCGCACACCGGCTTCGAGCATCGCCATGCCGTGCTCAGTGCCCAGGCCCGCAACGGTCACATCGAGAGCGACCTGGGCATTGCTGGCCACCAACGCCGTGCTCAGGGCATCGTTCCTGGTCAGGGCAGCGACAAGTTCGAGGTCCTGGGTGCCATCGATCTGATCGAGTGCCAGGCGCCCCATGCGACCGGCGGCCCCCACGACGGCGACTCGCAGAGGGGCGCTCACTGCTGTCCCTCGCGGGCGACCGCCAGGGTCAGCAGCTCACAGCACAGCTCGTCGAATCCCAAGCCCTCGACGGCCGCTGCCTTGGGCAGCAGGGAGCGCGGCGTCAGGCCCGGCAGGGTGTTGACCTCCAACACCACCGGCTCACCAGCACCTGGCCCTTCGAGGGGCACGATGAAATCGGTGCGCGAGGCCCCTGAACAACCGGTTGCCTCGTGGGCCCGCTGTGCCATCTCACGCAGGCGTGAACAGGTATCCGGCGAGAGTCCGGTGGGAGGAACGATCTCCTGGGCGCCGCAGCGCTCGTCGTACTTCTCCGCGTAGTCAAAGAAACTCCCCTCGCGCGGGACGATCTCCACGGGGCAGAGGGAGCGCGTGCGGGACCCTGAGTTGCCAAGGACTGGACAGGACGCTTCCCGTCCTTCGACGAGAGCTTCCACCAGGGCCGTCCCTGCCTCGGCCAGGACCGCATCCACGGCGGCGCCCAGGCCGGCAGAATCCAGGACCCGTCGGATGCCGATCGAAGACCCTCCTCCGTTGGGCTTGACGAACCAACCGTTCGCGCCAAGGCACAGCAGGTGATCCAGCAGCGCCGGGCCGCTCTCACGCCAGGCCCTCGCGCTGACCAGGACACCGGGTGCTACCGCAAGCCCAGACTGGGCCAGGACGGCCCGCGCGGCAGCCTTGTCCATGCACAGGGCGGAGGCTGCCACACCCGATCCCGTATGGGTCCGGCCGCAGGCGCGCAGGAGACCCTGCAGGGTGCCGTCTTCCCCCTCGCCGCCGTGCAAGGCCAGGAAGAAGACTGCGTCGACCGGGAGACTAGCCAGGGCCCCTGCGGGATCGCGCTCCCCCCCGTTCCAGCGCCAGCACCCGTCGCACCCGACCTCGACCGCCAGCAAGTCAGTCCGGCCGGCGCTCTCCAGCGCCTGCATCACCGCAGCACCGGATGCCAAGGAGACCTCGCGCTCTCCGGAGCGCCCCCCCATCAGGACCACGACGGGGCGGGTCTCGGCGCCGCTCATTCGTAGAGGAAGCCGTCCTCGCGCTCAACGAGGCGCGGCTCGCAGGCGGCAAAATCCTCAGCGGTTTCTGCCAGCAAGGGATCGATCTCGACGCAGGTCACCCCGTCCTCCCCGGCTTGCGGCAAGGACTGCCCGGCGGCCAGGGCCCATTCGGCGTGCAGGGTACAGAGGTTTCGGCGAGCGGATTCGGGAGAGTCATCGCCCTCGGCGTTCTTGACAGGGCTGAACTCGAGTCCGCGGTCCACTTCCAAGGTCACGCAGTCCTCAGAGAAACCGAGCGCGTCGAACACGAAGGCCTCGAACTTGAACCCGGTGCACTCGGTCTCGCGCCCTCCCTCGTCGATGGTACGAATCTTCTTGCGAGCCACGTGCCAGGGCAACTTGAGACCATCTCGGGTGATCTCGTCAACGAAGTCGGTGCGTAGCACGTGCACCGCCACATTGCCGGCCCGGAACAGCAGGCCCCCGCTCTCGTCCCGCGCGTCGCGAAAGTCCCCGGGAAGGTCTGAGTACTCTATGCACCCAAGGCGTCCGTCCACGCGGCCGAGGACCCCGACCTTCTCCTCCGGATCGGCCTTCGACACGACTTTGGACGACATTCCAGCGCCAGCCAGGGCATGCAGACCGATGAAGAGCGGGTCGCTGGGCCGTACGAGGGGATTGTCAACCTGGAAGTAGGAGAGGTGCTCCACGCCGCGTTGGCGGGCATCAGCCAGCCAGCCCGATTCGCGCAGGGCGGGCAGCACGCCTCCGTGGCCGTCGGGCGCGAGGAAGAGCGCATCGGGAGCCGACATCATCACGCGCCCGGTCTCGTCGAGAGCTGGCAGCATGGACTGGGTAAAGAAGAAGACGTCCTCAGGAGGCAAGCCGAAATGGTTGTTGCTCGCAAAGAAGCGTCGCGTGGTAGCGTCGTTGGTGGGTGACGTCATCACGTAGAAAGGCGTTCGTGTGCCGTAGCGCCGGGCGACCCTCAGCAAGCGTCGAGCGTGGAACTCGAAGAGTGAACGCCCGCTGACCGGCCCGACGGGGAACGCTCCCTTGGGGCCCTCATAGCCCAGGCGTGAGGCCTGGCCGCCGGCCACCAGCAGGAACCCGACGGCGCCCCGTGCCAGCAGTTCCTCGCCTGCTGCCGTCGCCTGCGCTGCCCGCGCGCGTTCAGCGGCCGTGCGCTCGAGCGGGAACACATCGGGCGGTTCGAAGTGGCCCGGAGCCGCTTCCCCGTCCTGTCCCAGCATCTCGCCCAGGGCCTGCACATGCCCCATGTCCATCGAGCAGATCTGGTTCGCAAGCTGCGTGCGCCCCTCCTCATCGAGCTCACCCCAGTGCCGGAGCAGGTGTCCCTGGTCATACCGCTCGCAGGTATCTCGCAGCTCCGCCTCGGAGTTTTGCCTGGGGGGCATCTCGGTCGTCATGGCGATCAGGTCCGCTCCGTTCCGGATCAGAACCTACCTGTCCTGTCCCTCACGATCCAGGGCTCCCGGCAGCAGTCCCGCCGCCCTGTGAACGGCCTTGTTCAGCGTAACCGCCCCATAACCCGACGGGGGTGTCAATCGGACTGAGAATCGGCGCGCGGGAACCGTGTCAGCTGGAGACGCTGCTGTCGGGGAGAGCGACGGAGACCGCCTCCAGCAGTTGCTCCATGAGGTGCAACTGGGCCTCGAGGCGCTTCTCGAGGACCATCTGCCGGTAGACCAGGCGCTCCACCACGGGAGGCAGGATCGCTTCACGCGTGTAGTTGTTGATCATGTTGATGATCTCCGCGCGGTCGGCATCGGGGAGCTTGTGAAAGTGGTAGTGGAATTTGTTCCGCAACACATCCTCGGTGACGTGCAGACATTCGGAGGTGATGCTCTCGATGCTCTGCTTGTCGTGCTCGGCGTGGAACACTTCCTTCTTGTACTCGTGCAGGAGCTCGCGGAAATTTGTCAGCAATGGGCCGCCATTAGAGGGGGGGCGAGTGGGCTGCTCGGGAGTGCCTTCGCAGCCATCCGGGAGCGGTGAAGTCCGCGGTCTGGAAGGGCATCGCCCTCGATCGAGCCCTCCATGAGCCCATGCTAACACACGACCGTGCTGGCCGCGACGGCCCTCAATCCACGCGCCGCAGACAGATCGATACGTTGTGCCCGCCGAACCCCAGGGAGTTGGAGAGGGCATGGCGCAGGGAGAGCGCGCGGGCCTCTCCGGGCACATAGTCGAGGTCGCATTCCGGATCCGCGGTAGTGTAGTTGCGGGTCGGGTGGACCTGACCGTGATGGATCGAGAGGGCGGTGGCGACCAGCTCCACGGCGGACGACGCGCCCATCAGGTGCCCGAGCATCGACTTGGTCGAGGAGACTGCCAGAGCGTCCGCGTGCCGGCCGAAGACTGCTCGGATGGCCCTCGACTCGATCATGTCGTTGTAGAGCGTGCTGGTGCCGTGGGCGTTGACATAGTCCACGGTCTCGGGGTCCACGTCTGCAGCCTTCAGGGCCAGGCGCATGGCCCGCGCAGGGCCCTTTCCATCCTCGCGTGGTGCGGTGATGTGGAAGGCATCGTCGGTCGAACCGAACCCGACCACTTCCGCGTACACCCGCGCGTCTCGCGCCAGGGCCCGCTCCCACTCCTCGAAGACCAGGACGGCGGCACCCTCCCCCATCACGAAACCGTCCCGATCGCGGTCGAACGGGCGCGAGGCCGCGCCGGGATCGTCATTGCGGGTCGAGAGGGCCTTGGCAGAGCAGAAACCGGCCAATCCCAGGGGCGTGGTGGCCGATTCGGCTCCCCCGGTCAGCACCAGGTCCGATTCGCCCCAACGGATCGACTGCCACGCCATGCCCATCGCGTGCCCGGAGGAAGCGCAGGCGCTGGAGGTCGTGAAGGAGGTACCCAGCAGGCCGTTCTTGATCGAGACCTGGCCCGCCACAGCGTTGGCCATGATGCGCGGGATGAAGTGCGGTGAGACGCGCCGTGGCCCCTTCTCGATCAGCGTATGGTGCTGTTCTTCGATGCCGGTGATCCCACCGATCCCCGTTCCGATGATCGCTCCATAGCGGCATCGCTGATCCTCGTCTTCCTCGGCCAGATCGGGGAGTCCAGCATCCGCCAGAGCTTCCCGGGCAGACATCAGCGCCCACATCGTGAACGGATCGAGCTTGCGCTGTTCCGGCCGGGAGAAGTGCTGTTCGACCTCCCAGTCCACGAAGGCCCCGATCTGCACCGAATGATGGGATGCGTCGAAGTGCGGGTTGAGCCCCACGCCGTTCTCACCCGCCAACATCCTGGGCCAGGTGCTGGCGACGTCGTTGCCCAGGGGATTGACGGTCCCCAACCCTGTAATGGCTACGCGGCGCATGATCCGAGGCGAGGGACCCGCAGGCCCCTGGTCAGGAATCCTCCTTCTTGGCCGTCTTCTCTTTGGCCGATCCCTTCTCAGCCGTCTGGATGTAGGAGACGGCCGCCCCCACGGTCTGGATCTTCTCGGCGTCCTCGTCGGGGATCGAGATGTCGAACTCGTCCTCGAACTCCATCACCAGTTCGACCGTATCGAGGGAGTCCGCCCCGAGATCGTTGATGAATGAGGTGTCGGTCGTGACTTTGTCGGGTGTCGCGCCCATCTGGTCACAGACGATGCGGATGACGCGGTCTTCTATGGAAGTATCACTCACGTTGCTGGTTCCCTTCGGGTTCTGGCCGGACAGCTAGATGCTGAGGCCTCCGTCGACGACGATGACCTGCCCGGTAATATAGTCTCCTCCGGGCCCGATCAGGAACTCCACCACCGCGGCCACGTCGTCCGGCGTGCCAATGCGGCCCAGGGGGATGGAGTCTTTCAGTTCTTTCGCGGCATCCTCGGAGAGGTCCGCGGTCATGTCGGTCGCCACGAAGCCCGGGGCAACCGCGTTCACGCACACCCCGCGCCCGGCCAGCTCCTTGGCCAGGGAGCGGGTCATGCCGTGGATTCCGGCCTTGCTGGCCGCGTAGTTCACCTGCCCGGCGTTGCCCGTCAGGCCGACCACCGAGGAGATGTTGACGATCTTGCCGCGCGCCTTCATCAGCGGCCGCGCGGCCGCCTTGAGGAAGTTCCACGAGCCCTTGAGGTTGACCGCGATCACCCGATCGAAGTCCTCCTCGCTCATGCGCAGCAGCAGCTGATCGCGGGTCACCCCGGCGTTGTTCACCAGCACTTCGAGGCCGCCCAGCTCGCTCTTCACCTGCTCGACCAGGGCCACAACGTCCTCGGTGGCGGAGACATCCACGCCGTATGCTCGCGCGCCCTCGGTCTCGGCTGCGCAGGCTTCCACCGTCTCGTTGCAGTTCTCGGCCCGCGTGGCAACGCAGGCCACGCGCGCTCCGCGCGTGGCAAGCCGCACGGCGATCGCGCGCCCGATGCCGCGCGATGCGCCAGTCACCAGTGCCACGCGACCATCGAGGTCTTGGGCGGGGCTTCGGGGAATTTCGGACACGCTACTGGCTGGGGCTCAGGGCTCACTCCCCGCGGTCAAGAATGGCCGCCTGGAGCTGAAGCCGGGACTGTACGCAGGCCCCCAGGGCTTTGCAACGGCCTGCGCCCATGCCACGAAAACCAGCGCGGCCTGGGCGCCAGGGGCTCTCAGGCCTTTACGTCCTGCGGGGTGGCGGCCGAGGAAACGCTGACCTGGCGGTCGATTTTCTTCATCAAACCAGCCAGGACCCGTCCGGGAGCCGGTTCGAGGAACTCCCCCACCCCCGAATCCAGCAAGCCCTGGATCGTCCGCTGCCAGAGCACCGGAGAGCAGACCTGCGCGGCCAGCTGGGCGGCGATTCTGGCGGGGTCGTCGGTCGCCGCGGCGTTCACATTGCTGAAGAAGGGGACGGCGGGAGGCCGGATCTCGACCTCGCGCAGGGCGACCTCCAGGCGCTCGGCCGCAGGGCGCATGCACTCCGAGTGGAACCCCCCGGCGACCACCAGGCGCCGCGTACGCCGCACGCCGTGATCGGGAGCTGCGGATTCAATCGCATCCAGAGCGGTCAACTCGCCGGAGAGGATGATCTGGCCCGGGGCATTCAGGTTCGCCACCGAGCAGATGCCACGTTCGGCCCCCACGGCGGCCAGAGTCTCGGCCTGGACCTCGTCGGCGCCCATCAGAGAGGTCATCCCCGAGGGCGTGGCCTCGCTCGCCGCCTGCATGGCCTCGCCGCGCAGGCGTACGAGGCGCAGGCCATCGGCGAAATCCAGAGACCCCGCGCACCACAGGGCGCTGTATTCGCCAAGGCTCAGGCCGCAGGTGGCTGCCGCCGCGCCGCGCTCGAGGCCGCGGCGCTCAAGGGCGCGCACGACCGCCACGCTAGTGACGAAGATTCCAGGCTGGGCGACGTCCGTGCGGTTCACCTCGTCTCCGCGCTCCCAGCACAAAGTCGAGAGTTCGAAACCCAGGATACGGTCCGCCTCGGCAAAGGTCTCGCGGGCGGTCTCGTCGGCCTCGCACCAGTCGCGGCCCATGCCCTCGAATTGCGCCCCCTGCCCGGGGAAGAGGATCGCGGCGCCTACCACGCCTACCAGCGAACCAGGGCTGCGCCCCAGCTCAGACCCGCGCCGAAAGCAGCCAGGATGACCAGCTTGCCCTTCTCTATTCGGCCATCGCGCAAGGCCTCGTCCAGAGCCAGGGGAACGCTGGCTGCGGAGGTGTTCCCGTAACGGTCGATGTTGATCACGACTTTCTCCGGCGGGATGTCGAGCTTGTCCACCGCCGAATCGATGATGCGGCGGTTCACCTGGTGCGGCACCACGACGCTCAGCTCGTCGAGGGTGTGCCCTTCGAGCATCTGTCGCACCAGCGAGGAGATCTTGGCCACTGCGAAGCGATAGACGTCTCGGCCGCGAACCTGAATCGTGTGTCCGTGCGCATCCACACTCTCGTGGCTCGCGGGCTGCCGTGAACCGCCGGAGGGCATCTCGATCACGGAGTAGCCGTCTCCGTCACTGCCCAGGGTGGTGCGCAGGATCTCGCCCTGCCCACAGTCCTCGTGAGGCATCAGGACAGCCGCCCCTGCGCCGTCGCCGAACAGGATGCACGAGCCGCGGTCGGTAAAGTCGATGAAGCGCGAGAGCGTCTCGGCGCCCAGAACGAGCACGCGTCGTGCACGCCCGGCAGCGATGAAGGCCTCGGCCGTGACCAGGGCCGTCAGGAAACCCGTGCAGGCGGAGTTCAGGTCGAAGCACGCAGCATGCTTCGCACCCAGGCCCACCTGCACCAGGTTGGCGACCGCGGGGAGCTGTTGGTCCGGGGAGACCGTACCCACAACAATCATGTCGAGGTCCTCGCCGGCCACTCCGGCGGCCTCCAGGGCCTTGCGCGCCGCTGCGAGACACATGTCCGACGTGTTCTCGCCGGGAGCGACGAAACGGCGCTCCTTGATCCCGGTGCGCTGGACGATCCACTCGTCGCTCGTGTCGAGAAACTCCTCGAAGTGGCCGTTGGGCACTACCCGCTCCGGGGCGTATGACCCGACGCCCGCGATACCAACCGGGATGGTGGAACTCATGATCTCTCTCCCTGCGTGGACCTCATGATAGCGTGGGATAGCCCTCTCCCGAGACCGTTTCGGGCGCCGACCGTGTGCGCGTGAGGGGGTTTCACGCGACACCCTCTCGTCTGGCGCGTTCCACCCCCTCGACGATGCTGTCGTTGACCTCCGCGTCCAGAGCGCGCCCGGCCAGGGAGAGGGCATTCGCGACCGCGTTAGCATCCGAGCGACCGTGTCCGATCACGACCACCCCAGCCACCCCAAGTAGCAGAGCTCCGCCGGTCTCGGAGTAGTCGATCTTGCGTTCCAAGCTGCTCAGGGCGGCGGGATCCCAGTCCACGCCGTGGGCCTTCAACTCGCCCAGCACAAGTTCGACCATCAGGGCCGAGTAGTTCTCGAGCAGCTTGAGAACCACATTGCCGGTGAAACCGTCCGTCACGACGACGTCGGCCTTTTCCTGGAAGAGGTCGCCGCCTTCGACATTGCCCACGAAATCGAGGCTCGAGGCCTCCAGCAGTTCGTGGGTTTCCTTCAGGAGAGCCGTACCCTTCGAACGCTCCTCTCCGATGTTCAGGAGCCCGATGCGCGGGGCCTCGACCCCAAGGCAATCGCGCGCATAGACCGCACCCATCAGGCCGTACTGGAGCAGGTGCTCCGGCTTGGGATCGATGTTCGCTCCCATGTCCAGCAGGGTCATGCGCCGGTCGGTGAAGCCCATGGTCACGGCAATCCCGGGCCGCCGGACTCCGGAGAGGGTCCGCAAGCCGAGGGTCGATGAGGCAACCACCGCGCCCGTGTTGCCCATGCTGACCAGGGCGCCGGCATCCCCGCTCTTGACCGCGCCCACGCAGACGGCGATCGAGGAGTCGGGCTTCGATCGCAGTGCCGCCGAGGGCGACTCCCCCATCTCCACGACCTGGCTCGCGTGGCGCACGATAAACTCTGGGAAGTCGGCCTCCCATCCCGTGCTCAGGAGCTCCAGTTCGCGACGGATGACCTGCTCATCCCCGACCAGCAACAGTCGTTCGGGAGGCAGTTGCCGACCACCGGCAGCGCTGCATGCTTGCAAGGCGCCGGCGAGTGTGCTCTGCGGGGCCGTATCCCCGCCCATCACATCGAGGGCGATCAGGGTGCTTTCCATCCGCGTGAAAGAGGCGCCTGCGTCCCCCGTTCGATTCCAGGCCTAGAACTCGTCCTTCTCGAGGACTTCCTGACCTTTGAGCCCACCCTTGTCAAAGCCGTAGTGACCACAGTTGTCGCAGACCCGATGGGGCCGGGTACTCGAGCCGCAGCGCGGGCAGTGCGCGACAGACCCCCTGTCGAGGGCCAGATGCGAGCGCTTAAGGCGCTTTTTATGCTTGGAGATGCGTCGCTTGGGGTGTGCCATGGCGCTCGAATGGGTGGGCGCTTTCCCTGGAACGGGGAGTGCGGAAAGGGCGAGAGACTAGCGCCGGTTGGAGGGGGTGTCAACGCACCCGGAGGCGCTCGCTTTCATGAGCGACGTCCCAGCCCCCCTCAGGCGTCCTGGCCGGCCACGAACTCCGCGCGGGCCCACTCCAGGGCCTCCCCAACGGCCTCGGCGTCGCTTCCCTTCCCCTGAGCACGGTCGGGGCGGCCGCCCCCTCCGCCCCCCAGCCGCTTCCCCAGGCCGCGCGCCACGTCCCCGGCCGAAAGGCCCCCGGCAGAGGCCTTTCCGGAACACAGGACGAGGAACGGGACGCTGGCGCCTTCGCGGCCGAAGAGCGCCAGGGCGAGGTCCTCGAAGCGCCCGCTGAGGCGGTCTCCCAGGTCGGACAGGCCCCGGCCGTCCAGGCTCTCGAGGTCCCAGGCCCCGAGGGCTACTCCCTCGCCAGCCAGGTCTCGCTCGAGGCGTTCGAAGGCCGCCCGCACCTCGTCGCCGGCGCTGGCCTTGCGCTCCTTGCGGGCTTCCTTGAGCTTGCCCTGCATGGCCTCGATTCGTGCGGCGAGTTCCTCGGGCGCCACCTTCACCTGGCGTGAGCATTCTCCGAGGATCCGGCGCTGACGCTGCATCTCCTCCACGGCAGCCGCTCCGGTGACGGCCTCGATACGCCGTACCCCGGCCTGGATCGCGCGCTCGGAGAGGATCACGAAGGTTCCGATGTCCCCGGCCGCGGCCACGTGCGTGCCGCCACATAGTTCCGTGGACCAACCGCCCACGTCCACCACTCGCACGCGCTCGTCGTACTTCTCGCCGAAGAGCGCCACCACGCCGCGCCCACGCGCGGCGTCGAGGTCCTCGACAGTTGTCACGACAGGAGCGTTGGCTCGCAGCTGGGCGTTGACCAGGGACTCCACGCGCTCCAGTTGCTCGGGCTCCAGGCCGCCCGGGTTGGAAAAGTCGAAGCGCAGGGCCTCGGAACCGACGTGGGACCCCTGCTGGGTGACGTGTTCGCCCAGGACGCGCTGCAGGGCCCCGTGCAGCAGGTGGGTGGCGGTATGGTTTCGGCGGATGCTGGCCCGGCGCTCTCCGTCCAGGGTGGCGCGCACCTCGCTCCCGGCCTCGGCCCGGCCCTGGGCCGAACCCAGGTGGACGACCACGCCGCCTACCTTCTGGGTGTCCTCGACGGTGAAGCGAAACTCGCCGTTCCGTGCCTCGACCGTGCCAGTGTCCCCGACCTGTCCACCGGCTTCGGCATAGAAAGGGCTGGCCTCCAGGACGAGTCGATCACGCCGCCCCTCTGCCCCAGCCAGGAAACCTATCAGTTGCGTGTCCAGCGCCTCGCCCTGCTCGTCGTGGGCGGTCGAACGCGTGGCGGGCAGGGTCTCCAGCTCCTCGGCCGACAGCAGTTGGCGGAAGGTGCCCTCGGCACGGCTCGCCTCGCGGTGAGCTTCATGGGCGGAGTCCCAGCCGGCTGGGTCCAGCTCCATTCCTCGCTCGCGGGCCATCAGCTCCACGAGATCGCGCGGAAAGCCGTAGGTGGCGTAAAGCTCGAAGGCTTCGGCGCCAGGCAAACGCTTGGCTCCCGCCTTTTCGACGCGCTGCGCCAGCTCGGCAAAGCGCAACAAGCCCCGGCCCAGAGTGCGCCCGAAGGCCTCCTCTTCCTCGCGGATCACGAGCTGAAGGTGTTCGGCCCGTGCCCTCAGCTCGGGGAAGGTGTCTCCCAGAACCGTGCCCACGACCGGGCTCACCTCACACAGGAAGGGCTCCTCGAGACCCAGGGTCTGGCGGGCAAAGCGCGCCGCGCGCCGGATCAGACGTCGCACGACGTAGCCTCGCCCGGTGTTGCTCGGCAGCACACCGTCGGCCAGGGAGGCGGAGACCGCCCTGGCGTGGTCGGCGATCACCCGGAAGGCCACGTCCACCTCCTCGTCTCCCGTCGGGTAGGTCCTGCCGGCCAGCTCCCCGATCCGCTCGAAGAGGGGCGTGAAGAGATCCGTATCGTAGTTGGAGCCCACGCCCTGCAGGACCGCGAGGATGCGCTCGAAACCCAGGCCGGTGTCCACGTGCCGCGCAGGGAGTTCGACCAGGCCTCCATCGTCGCGCCGGTTGAACTGCATGAAGACCAGGTTCCACAGCTCGATGAAGCGTTCGTTGCCGGCGTTGACTCCGATCTCCCGATCCGCTCCGTCGGACGGATTGGTGCCGGGGCCGCCGCGGTCGATGTGAATCTCGGTGCAGGGGCCGCAGGGCCCGGTCTCCCCCATCTCCCAGAAGTTGTCTGCGCGATCGAAGCGCAGGATGCGCGCGGGATCGATCCCGGTACGCTCGCGCCAGATGCGCTCGCTGTCCTCATCTGCACTCAAACCATCGGACTCGTCTCCCTCGAAGACGGTCACCCACAAGCGCTCCGGTGCCAGTCCCCAGACCTCAGTCAACAACTCCCAGGCCCAGGGGATCATGTCCTCCTTGAAATAGTCCCCGAAGGACCAGTTCCCGAGCATCTCGAAGAAGGTGTGGTGGTAGGTGTCCCTGCCCACTTCTTCCAGATCGTTGTGCTTGCCCGAGACCCGGATGCATTTCTGGCTGTTGACGGCCCGCGTGTAGGCACGCTCGCCCGTCCCGAGAAAGACATCCTTGAACTGGTTCATCCCGGCGTTTGTGAACAGGAGCGTCGGGTCGTCCTGCGGATACACCGGAGACGAGGGAACACAGCGGTGAGCGCGCTCCGTGAAGAAAGAGATGAACTCGGCGCGCACCCGAGCGGACTGGAAGCGGTCGGCTTCCAGCGTCCCCTCTCGAGGCGCGTCTTTGGGGTGGTGGCTCATGATTACCGGCGGCCCGCGATCCACGCGGGCCGGCCTCTCCAGGGGTGCTGGCCGCCGCGGCGCTGAGGCCGGCCTGGGAGCACCTCAGGCCTTCTTTGCGGTCTCTGTCTCCGCCTCGGCAGGGGCGGCCGTTTCGGTCTTCTTCGCAGGCTCTTCGGGAGCAGGGGCGATGGCTTTCCGCAGGGTCTGCTCCAGCTCGTCAGCGAGGTCGGGGTTGTCGATCAGGAAACGCCGGGCGCGTTCCTGGCCCTGCCCGAGGCGGATCTCGCCTTCGGTGGGATGTTTGAGTGAGTACCAGGTCCCCGACCGCAGCACCGAGCCCTCTTCGAGCCCCATGTCGAGCAGCTCGCCCTCGCGGCTGATGCCACAGTTGAACAGGATGTCGAACTCGACCTTGCGGAAGGGCGGCGCCACCTTGTTCTTGACGACCGTCACCTTCGTTCGGTTCCCCACGACCTGATCAGCGTCTTTGAGCTGGCCGATGCGTCGGATGTCGAGGCGCACCGAGGAGTAGAACTTGAGGGCCCGGCCACCGGTGGTCGTCTCCGGACTGCCGAACATGACCCCGATCTTCTCGCGGATCTGGTTGATGAAAATCACCAGGCATTCGGACCTGGCGATGGCCGAGGTCAGTTTACGCAGGGCCTGGCTCATCAGGCGCGCGTGCAGACCGACGAAGCTGTCGCCCATCTCGCCCTCGATCTCGGCCCGCGGTACGAGGGCCGCGACGGAGTCGATCACCACCACGGCCACGGCGTTGGAGCGCACCAGGGTCTCGACGATTTCGAGCGCCTGCTCGCCCGTGTCAGGCTGGCTGACCAGCAGATCGTCCAGGTTCACCCCCAGCTTGCGGGCGTAGCCCGGATCGAGGGCGTGTTCGGCGTCCACGAAGGCGCAGATGCCACCGGCCTTCTGGGCGCTGGCCACCACGTGCAGGGTCAGGGTCGTCTTGCCCGAGCTCTCGGGGCCGTAGATCTCCACCACCCGGCCGCTCGGCAAGCCCTTGCCTCCCAGAGCTCCGTCGAGGGCGATCGAGCCGGTGGAGATGCCCTTCATCTCCGTCGCCATGACGCTCGCCTCCCCCAGGCGCATGATCGCGCCCTTGCCGTAGCAGCGCTCAATCTCGTCCATGGCCGCGGCCAAGGCCTTGTCGCGCGGCTGGCCGGCGCCGATGTTCTTCTTGGGGGCGGCGGGTTTAGAAGCCTTGCTGCGACTGGATTTTTGCATCGTGACTGGGCCGTGACTGGGCAGCGCCTTTACGGGCTAAAAGGGGAAGGGACTGGCGGATCATAGCCCGCTCGCCAGGGCGGAGGAAGCTCGCTCCCTCGCCCTTCCAGACGCGCCGGGAGCGCTCCGGTTGCGCTGAATGGGGAAACTTGTCCCCAGGCGAACAGCGCGGCCTGGCCCGCTTTCAGACGGTGACGATGGAGAGCAGGTCGGCGGCACGCGCGGCGAGGTCTTCCGCGCCAGCCTCCACCAGAGGCTCGATGCCGAAGCCCTGGACGCAGAAGGAGGCCGTCACGGTCCCGTGCAGCATGGCCTGGCGCAGGCTGGCGGGGGAGTGATCGCCCACGCGCGCCAGGTAGGCCATGAATCCGCCCGCGAAGGAATCCCCCGCTCCCGTGGGGTCGACCACCTCCTCGACCGGGTAGGAGGGCACCGAAAAGTGCACGTCCGGTCCCATCACGAAGGCCCCGTGCTCGCCCTTCTTGAGGATCACGTAATCCGGCCCCATCTCCAGCACGCGCCGTGCGGCGCGGATCAGGTTCCCCTCTCCCGTCAGCATGCGCGCTTCCTCGTCATTCATGACTATCGCGTCCACCCGCTGAAGCAGCTGCTTCAGGTCCTCGAGGGCGATGTCAATCCACAGATTCATGGTGTCAGCGACCACGAAGGCCGGCGCCTCGACCTGGGACAGGCCCTTCATTTGCACGCTCGGAGAGGCGTTCGCCAGGAACACGTAGTCGGAGTCCCGATAGGACTCGGGCAGCTTGGGGTCGAAGTGCTCGTAGACGTTGAGCTGGGTTTCCAGGGTGTGACGCGTGTTCCAGTCGGCCTCGTAGCGGCCGGACCAGCGAAAGGTGTCCCCTTCGGCGACCTCGACCCCCTCCACGTCGACGCCGCGCTCCTCGAGGGCCCGCAGGTGCTCCGGGCGGAAATCCGTCCCCACCACCGCGACCAGGCGCGGGGAGTACTGGTGGCAGGCTGCCACGGCGAAGTGGGTGGCCGATCCGCCGAGCACGTCCTCGCGCCGTTCGTGGGCGGTCTCGATGGTGTCGTAGGCCAGGGTTCCGATGACGACGAGGCTCATGGGTGGCAGGGGAATAAGGAGCGCGCGCGGGGGGCGTGAAGGCGAGCAGGATACCACCGCCGCCGCGCGGACGGGTCAACCCTCGAGGTCGCGAGCGGCCCGCCGCGCGTCGGCTCGCAGACCGCCGCTACCGGGGAGCAGCAGGAAGATACCGCCCGCCAGGCCGAGCAGCAGGAGGCACAGGCGGTAGGTCACGCTGACCGCCACTCCCACCGCACCCTCGGCGCCCATGAGCTCGAACAGGGAACGGTAGAGAGCCTCGCCCACGCCCCATCCGCTGGGGGAAATCGGGATTGCGGAGCCTGCGTTGGCGATGCTCACGATACCCACGGTCTGCACATACCCGAGGGCGTCGCCAAAGCTGCGCCCGATGGCGAACACAGCGCCGGCGATCAGGAGGTGGTTGGTGGCGGAGAGGCCCACGGCGACGATCATCTCGCCCGGATGGCCGGCGAAGACGCCCGCCGCCTGCTCGAGGCGGCGCACCCGATCGGCCCAGGGCAGGCGATCGATCAGGGCCTCGAAGCGCAAGGCGCGGCGTAGGGCGGGGAAGAGAACAACGGCCACGCCGGCGGTGGCTGCGGCGAGCGCCCCCAGCACGGGCCAGCGCAGGGGCTCGAAGCCCGCCCCGCCGGCCCAGACCGTGAGGGTCGCCAGAAGCACCAGGGCCCACAGGCCCACCAGACGATCGATGACCACCGTGGCCAGGGCGTCGGTGCGTCGCTCGGGGTGCTCTCGAACGACGAGCACGGCCTTCACCAGATCGCCACCGGTCAACCCCGGCATGACCAGGTTGAAGAACATCCCCAGGCCCGTCAGGCGCAGGGCAGCGCCCCAGGTGCAGGGGCAGCCCGCGAGCCCGAGGATCCGCCACCAGCGGGTGTTGCCGGCGCAGAACCCGCCGGCCAGGAGAAGCAGGGCCGCGGCCAGGGGCCAGGGCCGGCCGGTCAGGAAGACGCGCGGCATGCCCGGGCGCCAGCTGTAGGTGGAATGCGCTCGATCCAGGGCGAGGGTCCTCCCCTCGCGAGCGGCGCCGCGCAGCTCCTCGGGCAGATGTGCTTGCCCCGCCAGTTCGGTGTCCGGCAGGAACTCCACGCGCTCGGCGCGCCAGTCGCCCACGATCTCCCCGCTCACGCGCTCCCCGTCGGCACCTTCCCAGGTCAGGGTGTCGCGCCAGGGCAAGCTCGATCCGACCCAGGCCAGGAGGGCGACGGCCACGGCGATGCGTACCGCCGTACCCCAGCGCCTGCGGCGGGAGTCTCGCGGGGCACCCGCGCCCGCGCTCACCAGCCCAGCCCCTCGCCGGCCGGGGCGCCTTCCCCGACGGCGGAGCGCGCGAACCACCAGTCCTCCCAATCCTCGGCGCGCAGGCTGTCGGGGCCCGAGTCCGCGACCACCGCCAGGGCGAGCATGGCCTGGACGCGCACACTCCCGGCCGGATGCTCTACCGCGTAGCGCACGAGCTGGGAGAGCCACACCTCGCGCGCGCGCGCGTAGTCGGTGGGATCGATGCCCTCCTCGCGCAGGGGCAGGCCCTCGGCGGCCACCAGGCGCAGGGCGGCGGCCAGCACCTCGTCGGAAGATTCTCGATCGAGCTGGCCCAGGATGATCGCCAGGACTCCCGGGCCCCCGGAGCGCACGGAGGCCTCAACGGCTGCGGCCCGCACGCGGGGCGCCTCGTCCCCCAGGGCCTGCGCCAGGGTCTGCCCGATGCAGCGCACCTCGACCTCACCCAGCAGGGTGCGCAGGGCATCATCCTCAGTCGGAGTACGGCGCGGGTCAGAGAGCAACTGTCCCAATCCGAAGAGCACGCGCCGTCCGCCGGCCACATCGAACATCAGGGAGCGAACGCCCTCGCAGGCCTCGGCCAGAGTTAGCGAACCGTCGTCCAGCACGTCCTCCCCGTCCCCCAGTGCGGCCATCACTTTTGCGAGTGCTCGGCCGACGGTCTGGGCGTCATCGAGGGTTGCCTCCGGCGCCAGGCCGACGGGTGGGCCGACGCCGATGCGCAGGGCGGCCGCGCCCAGCTCACGCACGGCGCGCTCGCGCGAGAGAGCCCAGGGACACTCGGTCGCCACCCGGCAGGACCACAGGACCTGCAGGGCTGCCACCCTCTCGTCGGCGGGATCGAAGCGCGCCAGGGCGACCAGATTGGCCAGGCACTCGTTCTCCGGAACCGGCACCGCCCCTTGATCGGGGTCAGCCCTGCCCACCCGGGTACGCTTCACTCCGCGGCGGAGCAGGTACTCGATGTCTCCCACCAGGCCGGCCACGTAGGCGTGACGCCCCTCGTGGGGGTGCAGGGCCTCCAGGTTGTGGACCTTGGCGTCCGCGAGTTCGATCAGGTCGAAGTTCTTGAGAGCGCGGCAGGAACCCAGCCCGAGGGCCAGGGAGACCAGCGCGAGGGAGGCGAGGTTGCGAAGCACGCGGCGAGTCTATCCGGCGGACTGGCCGGGACAAGGGGCCTCGACCGGCGGGTTCAGCGCTCGTCGAGCAGGCCCAGCTCCTCGAGGCGGCCCGCCAGTGCCTCGGCTGCAGCGGTGTAGCCGCGGGCGCTTGGGTGCCCGCTGTCGAGGTCGCCGTAGGCCTTGCTACCGACGCGGGCAAGGCTGGGCAGCAGATCCAGGTATGGAATACCCAGGCGGCGCGCCTCCGAGGCCAGGTGGATCTGGGGCGCTCCCACCTCGAGCATGGCCTCGCTGAAGGAGCGTCCGCCGCTGGCGACCGCGCGCTGGACGTGCGCCACCTGGGACCGCCGCGGAAAGCACAGCAAGAGCACCTCGCAGTCATCGGCGCGCACGATCTGCACCAGCTCCTCAAGCTCTCCCATGGCGCGCCCCCAGAACGGCTGCGCCACCTCGGCATCGGGGTCGTCCAGGATCTCCCGCTGGTGTGAGCGGAAGGTCACGCGAGCCGCAGTGGTGTCGGCGTCGTCGGGGTTGTCGAAATAGGAGATGTGCCGCCGTAGACCGGAATGAAAGACTCGGGCCAGCGCCGTGCGACCCGCCCAGCGCAGGGGACCGCTGTCCGTGTTGCGCGGGCCCTTGTCACGCGGCGCGACGTCGTTCAGGAAGAATCCAATCAGCACGATGTCCGGCTCGAAGGAGCGCGCGATGCGCTGGTACATGCGCGTGCTGTTCCAGAGGTTGTAGCCCGGCACGCCGAAGTTCATGGTCGTCCAGCTCACCAGCCCCGGTCGTTCGACGAGTCGTTCCTGAAGCTGAGCGGGCCAGGTCTCCGTGTCGCCCACCTCGCCCCAGCCAAAGGTGAAAGAATCTCCCAGGCAGGCGATGCGTCGCTCGTCGGAGCGGCGCTCGACCGACCAGACCGGTCCGCGCAGACCCAGTTCATTGAAGACCACCTGCGCGATGGGCTCGCCGTCGCCGTGGGCCATGAAGCGCGTCTGGTTGGCGTGAAAGCGGTAGCCGATCTCGGGGTCGAAGTAGCGCGCGGGCTCTCGGGCATAGCCCATGCAGCGAAAAACGATCTCGGCCACGAGTAGCAGGAGCGCCAGGGTGCCCATGGCGATGGCGAGGCCGCGCACGGCCCTCTTACCTCTAGTCCTGCCGGCTTCGACCATGGCGTGCTCAGCCGGTCTCGGGGACGAGCAGGGTGTGCAACTCCTTGAGCAGGCGCTCCACCTCCTCGGCGGTGTTGTAATGCAGCAGGCCCACACGCAGGGTTCCACCGGGCTCGAGCCCCAAGGCCTCGGTCAGGGGCAGCGCGTAGTGATTCCCGGCCCTGGTGAAGATGCCGCGTTCGGCCAGGAGTGTCGCCAGCTCCCCGGGCGTCAGCGAAGGGTGCGTGAAGGACACGGTAGGCACGCGGCGATCGAGCCGCGCGTGGTCGGTCACGCCCCAGATCTCGAGACCCGGGAGCTCCGCGAGGCCCGCGAGCAGTCGCTCGAGCAGCTGGCTCTCATGAGTGGCGATGCGTTCGAAGGCCTTGAGCAGATTCTCGCGCGTCACCTCCGGCCGCCCGGAGAGGCTCGCCAGGTAGCCGATCGCTGCCCCCAGACCGGCGATGCCCTCGAGGTTGGGGGTCCCTGTCTGCCAGCGCGCGGGCAGGTGATCGGAGGACGGCCGCAGCTTGTAGGGCTCCAGCTCCTCGAGCAGCGCGCGTCGCCCCCAGAGCAGGCCCAGGTGCGGGCCGAAGAACTTGTAGGCGGAGGCCGAGAGCAGGTCGATCCCCAAGGCCTCCACGTCGATGGGACCGTGGGGCACATAGTGCACGGCATCGACGAACGTCAGAGCGCCCGCTGCGCGTACGCGGCGGGCGATGTCGGCCACGGGCTGGACCGTCCCCGTCAGGTTGGAGGCGTACCCGAAGGCCACCATGCGCGTCTTCGGAGAGAGCAGCTCGTCCAGGCGAGCGGGGTCCAGCGTTCCCTCGCGTCCCTCCACGTCCCACCAGCGCACGCTGGCCCCGGCGTCGCGCGCGGCAAGCACCCAGGGGGTCACGTTGGCGTCGTGTTCCTGGCGTGTGACGATCACCTCGTCCCCCGCCTCCCAGGTCCTGGCAACGGCGCGCGAGAGGGCCAGGGTGAGGGTGGTCATGTTGGACCCGAAGGCGATGCAGTCGGGGTCCGGCGCCCCGAGCAGCACGGCGCAGCGGCGGCGCGCCTCCCCCACCACCTCATCGCTGGCGCGACTGGTGGCCGTCGGGCCTCCCTCGTTGCCGTTCGTTCCGAGCAGGTAGGCCGATACGGCATCGGCCACCACTCGCGGCACCTGGCTCCCCGCCGGGCCGTCGAAGAACACGGCCGGGCGACCGCACACCTCACGCTCCAGGCCCGGGAAGGCCGGTCGAACGAGGGCTGGATCCAGGGCGTCGGCGTGCACGCCGCAGGTCGGAGGGGTCTCCATGGGCGCAGGCTACCCCGCGCGGAGTCCCCCGTCTCCCCTCCCATGAGGCTCGTGGCTTACAATCCGGCCCATGAAGAGAACCCTTCTCGCTCTGCCCCTGGCCCTGGCCGCCTGCGCCGGCAGCCCGACGTACGAGTCGACCGCGATCACGCCCCCGGCGCTCGCGTCCGACGCCGCCGCAGCCGATGTCTACGAGGCCTGGCGCTCACACGCCGCCCGCACGGACCGCCGCTTGTTCGTCCATCTGGGCGCACCCTGGTGAGGCTGGTGCGGCAAGCTCGAGGAGTTCCTCGAGCGTCCGGATGTGGCCCAGCGTCTCGCCAAGGACCTCGTCCTGGTCAAGATCGACCAGGACAAGATGGCCGGCGGTCAGGCGGTCGCCGGCGCCCTGCGCGACTTCCAGAGCGGGGGCATCCCCTGGTTCGCCACCATCGACCCCGCCCGCGGCTTGCTGGTCGATGAGGGCGAGGGCTCCTGGAGCCTCGAGCGCGCCGCCGTCCTGAGCACCTCCGACGGCCCCGACGGCAACGTCGGCTGTCCCATGACACCCACGGAGCGCGACCACTTCATCCGCACCCTGCGACAGGCGCGCAAGGCCATGACCGACAAGGACATCGAGTTCATCGCCGCCGCCCTGCACGAGTACGCCCGCGAGACCATCGGCGAGCGCGCCGACGCCGACTGACCCGTCGCCCCTAGGGGCAGAAGGTCACCTCGAGACCGCCCGAGAAGTTGAAACGGACCGGTAAGGGCAAGGATCAGAGCACCCAGCCCAGCTTGTAGGAGTTGCTCAGGTTGAAGCCCGCGCCGCAGGCGCCGCCGCCCGAGGGGTCGCGGTACCAGAACTGGTAGCAGCGGGTGTCACCGGGGACCACGCCGCCTTCGCCCGAGATGCTGTCGGTCGAACTGGCCGTCCCTGCCGAGTCGGGGACGACGACCTCGAGGCGCACGACGTTGGACCCGCAGCAGCGCAAGCCGTCGCCGAATGCGAGTCCGTTCCCACCGTTGACCGGACCCTCGCCCTGGAAAAAGAGGCCGGGCTGACCCGGCAGGGCGTCGAGTCCGTGGAGCACGAGGTCGTTCGCTCCGATGCTGGCGCTGCCCGTGCCGAAGAGCTCACAGCCGTCGCCGGTCGTGTTCCTGCACCCCTGGCCTGCACCCCCGCTGTTGCCGCAGGGGCAGGGCGTCCCGGACCCGTCTCCGTAGCAGTCCGTCGTCCCTGGCGCAGTACCGCTCATGTTCAAGGCGACGCCCGGGCTTCCCAGCTCGGTGGCGTTGGAGAGCCCCAGGTCGTTGGGTCCAACCACCGTGGTCCAGGCCGCCGCGGGCACCTGATCGGTGATGCTGGAGACCACGGCGCGACGGATCACTTTCGTGCCGTGGGCGGCGGAGAACTCGTGCCCGTAGAACCAGAACTCGCCGGTCGAATCGAAGTGGAACCCCGAGGCGACGGCGGGACCGTTCTGCCACAGGAAACCGCCCGGAAGGGATGTGGAGAGAGCGAAGGTCCCGTGCAGGTCCGAGGAGGTCCACAGCTGGGTGGAGGTGCCGCGCGAGAGCAGCACGATGAACTCGTCCCCGACGCGGATGATGTCGGGGTCGGAGGCGATCGGCGGGTCGCTGCCCCCGGTCGGCACCGTCAGACGGTGCCCCGGGTTGACGACGAAGGCCGTGCCGTCGCTACCGGCGACCTCGGTCGCGGAGTGGATGTACTTGATGCAGGTCGGAGCCCCGTTGCAGCCGGCCGGGTCGGAACCGAGGATCCCAAGCAAGTAAAAGAGGACCAGGCGGCCCTGGTCGTCGATGTAGGCGCTGGGGTCGACGAAGCCCCCGGTCGTGTCGGGATCCGTCAGAGCCACGGGCGCCGAAGGGAGCCAGGTCCCCGTATCCAGCTGGTAGCGCGCCACCTCGTTGGGGGTGAAGATGTAGACCGTGTCGCCACGGCGGATCACGTCGGGCACGCTTCCCTGGTAGGCGAAGTTGCCCCAGCCGGGGATCAGGGTCCACGCGGCCCCGTCTGCGGACTCCGCCAGGGCCACCCGGTGCTGGTCAGGAGTGCTGCAATTCCCGCCGCCCGAGCAGGTGGTCATGCTCATCAGGTACGGCTCGTCCCAGACGAAGGTCTGTGCGCCGACAAGCGTCGAAAGGCACGCCAGAGCGGCCAGCGCGTTCCACGCCTTTCCATTCATCAGGTTCACCATCACTCCCTTGTACCGCAAGCGCTGCGATCGCGCTCCCAAAGGCGCACGGAGACGGCCTCCCGTGTCCACCCATGGCCGCGACCTGAGACGGTTCAGGGGGCCGGTGAGCAGCTCAGGGTGGCTCCGCGCTCGGCTAGCTGTGGTCCCAGGAAATGGGAGCCGTGGGCATGCGGCCGTCAGCCGCCGGCCCCAGGCCGTCGCGCAGCTCGTCAAAGGGGACGAAGAGCTCCCGGCGCCCCCGCCGCTCACGCAACTCTCCGTCCAGTTCGCCCTCGAACTCGGCGAACTCGGTCAAGAGCACCAGGCCCCGCTCCATGAAGAAGGCATGTCGGATCGTCTCAAGAGGCGCGGACTCCAGGTGCCAGGCGCGGACCGGCCGATCCAGGCCGATCAGGAGGATCAGCGCCCCGTCGTTCAGAAGGACCCACGGCCTATGTTCGTCGAAGGTCACCCTTCCGTTGTTGCAGCGGAACTTCCACACGCCCTCCACCGGTCGATCGAGACGAATCATGGTCTGCGTGGAGCCCATGCGCGACTCGCCCCGGCCCTCGACCGTGACCCTGGCATCTGAGCAGGGAGACTCGTAGGTGTGGATCCAGGTCCGCTCCGACCCCAGGGGCCCCTTCATGTTGGCGTCCATCCACAGGGGCTCTCCCACGGGCCGCGGCCGGCGTAGAGAGTTCGCAAGCAGCAAAGCGAGGCACAGGACAACGGCAGCGAGCATCGAGAGGGAGTGCAGCGCGGCTGCCGCGGCCAGCAACGCTCCGGCCACGATCCACCGCGCCCGTCCATGACCCGTCTCCGACCTGTTGGCCGGGGCGAGTCCAAAGTTTGCTCTCTCGTCCTCTACAGTCATGCC
>PVBE012023435.1_pt1 | contig 29092 bp, 20 predicted proteins | sample 1631181 | NCBI WGS metagenome assembly PVBE01 (sample SAMN08397723, study PRJNA350692) | Marine metagenome, whole genome shotgun sequencing project. | isolation source: water | place: Pacific Ocean | collected 2012-04
CGAACGACCGCCGATTCATGGCCTGACTTCATGCTTGCCGTAACATCGCGTCAGCGCCATGCCGCTGCAAATCGACGAAGAAAATATTCCAGCTGACCCAATCGTACACACTTTTATGGACCGACAGTGCCATGCCACTCGATCATCCTCACCACCGGACCGACCAGGGCTCGCAGTGACTCTCAACGAAGAGTTTGTTGCCGCGCATGTCGTGGCCCAGCCAGAGTAAAATTCCGCCCAGGTATCACTTGAAAGAAAGCCCAACCATGTCGACCTCGCCCGTTAGAACTGAAATCGATTTTTCACAACCCGGCCGACAGCTGGGATCATTGTCGGTTCCACATTCGTACAACCTGAGTGGCTGGGCAAAGCTGCAAATACCTGTCGCAACAATCGGTCGCGGCGAAGGACCGACTGTCCTGGTCATGGCAGGCAACCATGGGGATGAGTATCCAGGACAAATTGCGATCATGCGGCTGTTGCGGGAACTCACTGTCGAAGACATTTCCGGCCGGGTCATTTTAATCCCGGCGCTGAACATGCCGGCTGCAAAAGCGTCAACACGATTGTCACCAGTTGATGGTGCGAATTTGAATCGCTCGTTCCCAGGCGATCCGGAGGGCACCGTAACTCAGATCATCGCCGACTATCTGACCACGGTGCTTTTTCCCATGAGCGATGTAGTCATTGATCTGCATACAGGTGGCCGAGGCGTCTACTTTTTTCCTTGTGCGCATATGCACCTGGTGGATGACCTGGCGCAGCGCCAACGCATGGCACAAGCAACGCTCGCTTATAATTCGGATCTGGCCTTCCTGTACAGCGATATCGCTGGCAACGGGCTGTTGCCGGTGGAAGCAGAGAATCAAGGAAAGACCGTTGTCACCACAGAGCTGGGTGGCGGTGAGGTGACTCCGCGAGCGATTCACAAACTATCGCAGCAGGGGCTCCGCAATGTGTTGATCCATGTAGGCGTATTGGTCGGCAAGGAAGAGACTCGCGCCAGCCTGGGGTTGTCTCCAACACGATGGGTTCAGGCGCTGGACGACGATGATTATCTGTTCGCACCGGAGTCCGGGTTATTCGAAAGCCTGGTTGATATCGGAGGCGATGTGACTGCGGGTCAACCGATCGGAGCGATTCATTTTCTGGAGCGACCCGACCGCGCGCCGACGATCATCGAAGCACCCTCATCCGGCGTTGTCATCGCGCATCGCGGGCCCACGGTCACCCAACAGGGCGACATCGCTTTCTGCCTGGCGCACGACGTGCCCGACCAAATCATCGACACGTTCACTTCCGTCAAAGTTGAAAACTGAGTCAATCGAATCCATACGCAACAACTGACGATTCGCCGGTGGCTCCAACCAACGTGCGTTGGATTGTTTTTGCACGGGCATGTGCCACATCATTCCTGCTTTACCTGCATCGATATAGCTGGAATATCATTGGGCCACAGCTGCAGTTGCTCATCGAACGCTGGCAGGCGTTGAGCAAGTCAGACAGGGAGCCGTAACCCAGATGTGATCAAGTCGACCAGGTCGTAACGCGTCGCTATTCCCCGGAATTAAACTGGAACGAGTAAAGATCCGTATCCTGCAGTTCGAATCTGAGTCGCACCGGCTTGCCAGCGAGGCTGCTAACATCAGCACCCTGTTTCCAGGACACAACGCGGTCCAACTGATCGCCGAACTGTTTATGGCAATCGTCGAGTGCGAAGCCAGGAAGGGGTGTGCCCTTTGCATCTTGAACTTCAATGCGAACACCGCCTGCCGCGGATGTTGAAAAATTAATTTCCAGTTGCGAGCCGTTAAACTGTAATGGCTTCGTGATCAGTTCACCACCGGAGAAAGGAGCCTGGATCGAAACGAAGCCGTCAATCCGTAGCGTGTAACGGCGAAGCCGATTGACGTGGGGAAGTTGAGTTGAATCTCCGTCAGACAGTCCGTATGCTTCGCCGACATACGTTGCCGTCTTCTCATCCGGGGACTTGGCGAATTGCGATTTATAAGCCTCGCTGACATAGACAGACAACTCGTTGGGAGCACCGGGAAACTGCGATGCTGTCTCGACCAGTCCCCAGTTCTGGTAATTGTCGCCGTAGAACCAGCTTCCCGGACGCTGGATGCCAGGCCGCCGGAATGATTCCTGCCAAATCTGGAAGTTCCGCCCGTCGCGACTGCTCATGAACATGCCGTCTGTCATAGCTGTTCCGGCCCGCTTTCCGCCAAGCTTAATTTTCCGCTTCCGGAAGTCAAGCTGAGGAAGCTGGCGGGTTGATTCCGTCCAACCATAATCCACGTAGCGGGTAGGAAAACCAAGAAGGATGTGTGGAGCTCGATAGTAAGGACTGATTTGGTTGGTATAGAGTTGATTCACCAGACTGGGTGCGAACTTCTCCGTAGGAGCCTGGTCCGAACCAGCACTTTTCAATTTCAGGTACACCGGTTTCGACCATTTAACGAAGTCGGGTGACGTGACCGTCCGGATATGCCGAACATAACCTCGATGGCCCCGGAAGTAGGCTCGATACTGGCCGCGGGATTCATCCCAAAACGCAAGGTTGGTCGAATCGAATGCACCACCTGAAGCAATGGGCTCTTTTTGAATCAACTTCCAATGAATTCCATCGGGCGAACCGAAGGCGAACAACGCCGTGTTCTTTCCATGATCTTCTGAGTAGGTCCTACCCACTGCTTTGTATGCGAACTCCGGCGGGCAGTCGGGATTGGGATCCTTGAACACCATGAAATCGTTTGTTTCCCTGGCGTCCCAGACGATGTTGTTTTTCTTGGATCCGTTGAATTCCACCAGCCCCAGATCAGGTCTTCTCCAGGTGACACCATCTTTGCTTTCGGCATAACAGATTACCGTAGGGTGGCCGTTAACACCCGTTCTTAACCACTGGCGGCCGCGATAGTACATTCGGTACAGATCACCGTCCTGGAAGACGGTGACTTTGCCACTCGCATTGCCTTCCCAGGGCTTGTTTCTGACGAGCGATATTTCGCGTGGTGTGGGATGGTGAAGCACCCGGCGAGCGTCATCGAGTTTCTCGATCAGGTAGTCGTCCACAAACAGTTCTCGACGACTACCAATATCAATGAAGCTCTCTTCTTCTGCAGCAGCGAGTTTTAGTGGACAGACGGATGCAAACTGGATTGCCAGGACCAATTTGATTGCGGACGTTAGTCGGTCGTGTTGAGGTTGAAATGTGTAACCCATGGTTCATCTTTTACTCATTTAGAATTCTGATTATCCAAACAATCATGACGTTACCCATCTTCGCCCGCTGGGGCGGCGCCTGCAAGGGTTTTGGCAACCGCTTTCCCATCCACACCGTTGACTGGCCTGGCAGCGAGACATCAAATTAAAGCAGGACTGACAGGATCACTAAACCCGGAGAATCAAAATGAAATCGTCACTACTCTGTTGGCTCGTCGTACTTACCCTCTTCGTTGCCTCTGGAACGTCACGTAACGCGCCGCAGGGCGGCCCCTTGCAGGTCGATTTGTCGAAGCCTGGCGATGCGATGGTCATTACGCTCAATGGCAAACATGTTGGTGGGCTGCGGGTCGACAAGGAAGGGCGACTGGGAATTTATGGACCCAACCAGTCGTCCACCGCGATCACCATCGATGGGCGAGATCGTATCCAGCTTGGCCCGGAACCGGTGAAGTCGCCGGCTGTCCGTTTAACGGTTGCCGACGACGTTTGGATGTCTGGTGTCCTGCGTGTTGGCAAGGCAGACGCATTTGGTGACGCTCCCTTCGATCCCAATGGTGCCATTCAAGTTGGTCGCAACCTGGCAGTCGCGCAGGCCATGTCAGTCTTCCGAGTGTTTGGCCAGGGGCGGGAACGATTCCGCCTAGGGCTTACCGAGGAGGGGCATGGTTTCTGGAGCAACGGGCCGCATGACACGCCACTGGTGACCTTGCGACCCGCGTCCGAAGATAAGACCACCGCGGCTCAAGTTGAGTTTCACGGTCGGGTCAAAGAAGCCAAGGCTCCCTAGGTAGCAAGTCGGGTTACATTTTCTCTTTTGGCAGACTGCCACGGGAACCCAAGATTTGGCCCCGCGTCAGTTTGCACCAGAGTTTGCACCAACGACTTACAATTCCTGTAAATCAGTGTCATTTGCTGACCATGGCACGACGGACGGACAAGCTGGGGTAGACGCCGGGACCAGTGACGTAAGTCCCGTGAAGGTCAACGAAAAAGAGCCGCTGTCCATCACAGACAACGGCTCTGGTAAGTCGGGGCGACTAGATTTGAACTAGCGACCTCTGCGTCCCGAACGCAGCGCTCTACCAGGCTGAGCCACGCCCCGTCTTTGGACTGATCCTTGAGAAAGCGATCAAGTCATTAACAACCTATCTTACCCGCTGGGTCGTTTCCCTTAAAGGGCTAACTATTGCTGCGAAAATCACTCGTCCCCCACGGAGGCAGGCAACTGTGCGGGCCGCCAGTCCAGCAGGTGCATTTCAACGGTTCTACGCCCACGGAACTCGTTGATTACCGGCCGGTAGGCAATATCAATAGCACCATCGAGCTGGTCCAACTCCTCGACCCAGTCACCCTGGCCGAAGGCAACTGCTCGCAGTTGCACGCCATGTTGTTTGAATGTTACGGACAGGTGTCGCCCTACCTCTCCCTTGCCCATCCGTTTTGGTTTACCTGCGATTTCCACATCGCTGGCACAGAGCACGGGTCGCGGATTAGCAGCTCCGAAGGGTGCCAGTTGTTCGATTTGCCCCATGGTCTGGAGTGTCAGTTCGCTGAGCTGGGATTCTGCATCAATGATGACCTCGGGTACCTGTTCGGTTGGGTTAACCTGTTCGGCAACATGTTCACAAAAATCGGCTCGAAAAGCATCGAGAGCAGATTCCTCGATCGTTAGACCGGCCGCAGCTGCATGGCCACCGTGGGTCACCAGGTGCTGGGAGCAGGCGCCCAGGGCACGGTGCAGGTCCAGACCGGCGGCCGAACGGGCCGAGCCGGTACCCGGCTTGATTTTCATGGGATCCAGTGCGACGACGACGACCGGTCGATGATATTTTTCTGCCAGTCGTCCTGCGACGATACCGATCACGCCGGCATGCCAACCATGTCCGGCCAGCACGAGAGCCGGGTCATGGACCGGATCAAACTGTTCCTTGATTTGCTTGTTGGCCGCCTTTTGAATGCTGCGTTCCAGGGTGTCACGACTACTGTTGAGTTCGTGCAGGTACTCGGCCAGTGCCTTGGCGCGATCCGGTGAGTCGGTCGTCAAGAGCTCGACGCCCAGTTGCGCCTGGCCCAGTCGTCCGGCGGCATTAAGCCGTGGTCCGATCGTAAAGCCGATATCCTCGCTGCCGAGTTGTGGCTTTTGATCCAGGCTGGTGATTTTCATCAGGGCCTCGATACCCGCGGCAGGAAAATTCTTTAGGCAGTTCAATCCATGGCGAACAAGAATGCGATTTTCGTCCACGAGCGGCACGACGTCAGTGACAGTCCCGATGGCAGCAATCCCGACGGCGGTCATCAGGCAATTACGCATTCGTTCAGTTACCCGTTTGGCATCACTGGCTCGCTGGCAAAGTGCCCAGGCCAGCTTGAGGGCCACGCCGGCGCCGCACAGGCCGTCGAAAGGATAATCGTGTCCAGGCAGGCGCGGATGGACGATTGCCGTGGCGTCGGGTAGTTGATCGGCAAACTGGTGGTGATCGGTAATGACCAATTGGAGTCCCAGTCGCTTGGCTGTTTCTGCTTCCTTGACACTGGCAATTCCACAATCAACCGTGATGACCACGGCGGTATCCTGGCCGGCTATTTTTTCCAGGGCATCATCATTGAGTCCGTAACCATCGTCCAGGCGACTGGGGACGTAGTAATCAACGTTGGCTCCCAGCAATTTAAGGCAACGATAGAGAATCGCGGTGGCTGTCATTCCGTCCGCATCGTAATCGCCGTAGATCACAATGCGTTTTTCCGCTTTCATGGCGGCAATGATGCAGTCGGTAGCAGCGGGCACACCAGGCAGATCGGCCGGATCCCGCAAGCCGGTCAGCTTGACATCCAGGAAGTCGCGAATCTGGGTCGGATCCGTAATGCCACGAGAGGCCAGTAACTGGGCGACCACGGGGGAAACATCAGTCGTTGCAACGATCGATGAGATGCGATCGGTATCGTGCTGCTGGATGCGCCATCGCTTGCTCATGTCATCCTGAACTGCAAGGGATGAAAAGATCGAGAGGATTTGCCGCTTGGCCGTGGCGAATCGGCAACCGGACCAGGTCGCTTATTTCTTCTTTTCCGTATGGACGGTGTGTCGTCGTAAGCGAGGGCTGTATTTCTTAACCTTCAGCTTCTCACTGCCCGGCTTTCGGCGGGCGATATAGTTGTAGTCACCTGTCTCTTCGCAAACGAGATGTACGGTGTCAGCTTTCTTCTTACTCTTGGCCATCGTGTGGGATCCTCAGGCAATGGATGGTCTGGTTGTTTTTATCAGCCTCGATTGTACTGCAAAGGCGCACTACCGGGACAGGTCCAAGTCGATATTTTTTGGGCCGCAAGCTGCCCCGTTGAGCCTGCTCTACGGGGTGCGATGCCGTGATAAACAGGAGGCATGCTGGATTTATGAGAAAGTGTCTAAGTTGTTTGCTGCTCGAGAACCGATGCTGTTTAAGGAGCGATTTCGAACCTGGCAGCAGGGTAGGCGGGGACCGAAAACCGCTCGTGAGCTCATGATTCCTCGGATTCGCCTTCCAGGGAGAGGTTATTTGGGAGGGGCCGGGAAGCAGTGATTTCGTGGAAGGTTGGCCTTCCTGGATACGATATCATGAGATAATTTGCCACTTCTGGGGCAGTTATTACTTCTCTTAAAAGGACTTTTGGCTTAAAATTCGAACTGGTGCCCTGGTTCAGGGGATCCTTAGGAATAGAAGTGCTGGCCGGGGTGCCAGGACCCCACGAGTTCTCATCCATTTTGTTGACGGAGTCGACACACTTATGGCGACGCAATCAGATTCTGGAATCGACCTGGTCAAAGAAACGGCCGCAGAAGATTCCACTGCAGTACCGGACAAGAAAGCCAAGCAGGCCAAGCAGGCAGCCACCCCGGTTGCGCAGGCATCTGGAGAGCAGCCGGCTGACGAGGCGCAGCCCGAGGAAGAGCAACGCAGCGGTCGTCGGTTCCTGTTGACCAATGCCGTCCCCAGTTGGATGGTTAGTCTCATCGTACATACCATCCTGCTGATGGTCCTGGGTTTCATGGTCCTGCCAATGGAACCGGAAAAAACCAACGTGCTGACGGTCAATAGTGACAGTGAAGACATGGAAGAAGTCTTTGAAGAGCCGATGGACGAACCCGATATCGAACCCCTGGACGTGGATGCAGTCCAGATGGATGTCATGCCCCAGGTACTGACTGAAACCGAGACCAAGGAAGTAGAGCCCATTGACGTGGCGGATGACGTGGAAGCGCCGCCGGCGGCTATCAGCCTGGAGGAGTTTGCTGACAAGGCAGCTCCCAAGACAGACCTGCTAAGCAAGACCAGTAACGTTTCCGGTTCGGGTTTCGAGGGACGTGGTGAACTGGCCAAGGGCCAGATGGTTGCCAAGTTCGGGGGCAGCAAGGGAAGTGAAGCTGCGGTTGCCATGGCCCTGCAATGGTTAGCCGAACACCAACTGCCCAATGGTAGCTGGAGCTTCGATCACACGCTGGGTGCCTGCCAGGGACGTTGTTCCGACAAGGGCAAGCTGGCTACCTCGGTCAACGGTGCCACCGCCATGGCAATCTTGCCATTCCTGGGTGCCGGACAGACACACAAGGAAGGTAAGTACAAGAAAAACGTGCAGGCTGGTTTGTACTTCCTGATGCAGAACATGAAGGTTGCCAACGGCATGGGAAACCTGACGGACTCAGGGGGACGCATGTACTCGCATGGACTCTGTGCGATCACGTTGTGTGAGGCATTTGCCATGACCCAGGACAAGGCGCTGAGGGCCCCGGCCCAGGCATCCTTGAATTACATCGTTTACGCGCAGGATCCCGTCGGTGGTGGCTGGCGTTACTCGGCCAAGCAGGCGGGCGATACCTCGGTTGTGGGTTGGCAGCTGATGGCCCTGAAAAGTGGACACCTGGCCTATCTCCAGGTTCCTCCCAATACGATCAAGGGCGCTTACAAATTCCTCGATACGGTCCAGGGTAACAGTGGTGCAACCTACGGATACACCACGCCAGGAGCCGGCGACGCCACGACGGCCGTCGGCCTCTTGTGCCGCATGTACCTGGGATGGAAAAAGGATGAGCCGGCGTTGCAGCGAGGCGTGGAGCGACTTGGCAATAAAGGACCGATTCCCAACAACATGTACTTTAACTACTACGCCACGCAGGTCATGCGACAACATGGTGGACCACTTTGGGATAAATGGAATGTCAAGATGCGAGATTCCCTCGTGGATTCCCAAAGCAAGCAGGGCCATATGAAAGGCAGCTGGCATATGGCTGGTGGACATGGTAGCTCCGGTGGTCGCTTGTATAACACCTCCATGGCAGCCATGATCTTGGAAGTTTACTATCGTCATATGCCCATCTATGGGAAACAGGCGACCGAGGAAGACTTTCCTCTGTAAGGAATCATGACCTCCCTTTGGAGCCCTGGTGTCGTGGCCGGCCCTCCGGTTTCTTGAAAGCGACTCGTGCAAATTCTGCCTGTCATCGACTTGAAAGACGGCGAGGTCGTGCGAGGTGTTGCCGGACAACGGGCCACTTACCAACGCGTTCAGAGCCTGTTGGCTCCGGATCCAACTGTTCCCGCCGTGGCAACTGCCTTCGCCAGCCAGTTACAGGTCGATACGATTTACGTAGCAGACCTGGATGCGATTGCTGGTCAGGAACCCAACTGGTTGGCGCTGGAACAAATTCACCAGGCAGGCCTGCAGATCTGGTTGGATGCCGGAGTGGAATCTCAGACGCGGGCCAGGCAACTGCTGGACTATGCTGAGCAGCATGTCCCGCTGGCCGGAGTCATCGTGGGCCTGGAATCGGTTCCGGATAGTGAGACGCTCGCGGACCTGTGGCAGTTGATTGGTGGGGAGCGGGCCATTTTCAGCCTGGACCTGAAACAGGGCCAACCGTTAACGAGCAGTGCTGGGTGGGATGGGCAGACGCCCCAGGAGATTGCCCACCAGGCCGTGGAGATTGGTTTCCAGCGAATGATCGTGCTGGACCTGGCGGCCGTGGGGATGGACCAGGGGACACCAGTGGAATCCCTTTGCCACAACCTGCATGTCGCCTACCCAGAAGTGGTATTGATTTCCGGGGGCGGGATTCGTGGCCTGCCCGATTTGCAGCGGTTGGCTGACCATGGTTGTACGGGGGCGCTGGTGGCATCCGCCCTGCATGACGGACGGCTGGGGATAGCAGAGTTGCAAGCAGCAGCGTTGCTTGGACAGGATGGTTAAGGCCACTTGGGCGGGCGCTTTTCCAGGAACGCCTGGAGTCCTTCACCCGCGGCTTCGGTGGTTCGTGAAGTTGCACTGGCAGCGGCCCCGATGTTCAGTTGCATGAACAGGGTTTCCCCGATGGTCTCGTTGAGGAGTTGCTTGGTGAGCTGGAGTGCCTCGGGAGCTGATTCAGCAGTCTGCTGGGCCATTTCATGCGCCCGGGCCCAGACCAGTTCATCGTCAACCAGTTCATGAAATACCCCCATCTGGTGAATTTCTTCCGCAGAGAAATGCCGGGCCTGCAGCAACAGGTTAGCTGCCTGGCTGGCCCCTAAGCGAAAATTCAGAAGGGGAGCGACCAGTCCCGCAACCAGGCCACGCCGGGGTTCTGGCAGCCCAAGAGAAGCCTGCCGGGAAGCAATCACGAGATCACAGGCCAGCACCAGTCCAGCTCCACCAGCAATGGCCGGACCATTGACGGCAGCAATCAATGGCTTGGGGAACCGCAGCATGTATTCCACCAGTTGTTTGTATTGTTGGGCATCCTCGTACCACTGTGCTTGGGGATCCTGTTCACGCTGGGCAGCCTGCATTTCCTGCAGGTCCATGCCAGCACAAAAACAATTGCCAGCCCCGGTCAGGATAACCGCCCGGACACTGCGCTCCTGGTGGAAATCTTCCAGGGCCTGTTTTAACTGCAGCATGCAATGTCGCGAGAGAGCATTACGTTTTTCCGGACGATCGATAACGATCGTTCCACTGGGGGCGTGCTTCTTGGTTTTAATCAGCTGGATCAATGGAAGGGCTCCCGGCAAGCTGGTGCTTGAAAGTTGACGACATCGTCACATTGTACAGCATGCGATAGTACCCCGGGCAGGGTCGTGGTCGAGGTGGCAGTCGACTTTTTCGGACATCCACTGGACAGGTAATTGACCCACCACGACCAGCATCGGATACTGGGTTGACCAGGAACAACAGGATCCTGGCCGCTCAATGTGAAAGGAATGGTGATGCTGAATAGTTTGATGAGGCAGCGACAGGTAAGCATACGACTCGCAGGGATGGGTTGCTTGATCCTGGGCGTATTACTGGGGAGTCGACCGACGGCTGCTGTGGAAACGGTGAGACCCAACATCGTCCTCATCATGGCGGATGACATGGGCTACTCGGATATTGGTTGCTATGGAGGAGAGGTCCAGACCCCAAACCTGGATCGCATGGCAGCCGAGGGGATGCGGTTTCGACAGTTCTATAATTGTGCCAAGTGCACGACAACACGGGCAGCGCTGATCACGGGACTCTATCCCCGACCACGCGGTGGCCTGCTTAAAACCAACATGGTAACCCTGGCCGAGGTACTGGGGGCCGCCGGCTACCAGACCTCCCTGAGTGGGAAATGGCATCTTGGTTCAGAGAAGACAACGCATCCGTTTCACCGTGGCTTCGATGCGTATTATGGGTTGCTCGATGGGTGCTGTAATTTCTTTAACCCAGCACAGCCGGATCCATCTTTCAAGGGATCCCGGGTGCGCGTGTTTGGCCAGGATGATAAGAAAATAACAGAGTTCCCGGAGGATTATTACACCACCGATGCCTTTACTGATCACGCGGTGGCCCAGATCACGGAATTTGCTGCCAGCAAGAAACCGTTTTTCGTGCACGTCACCTACACGGCACCCCATTATCCATTGCATGCCAAGCCAGTCGATATTGCCAAGTACCAGGGCAAGTACATGATGGGCTGGGAACAGCTGCGCAAGCAACGTGTCGAAAGACAGTTGAAGATGGGATTGATCGATCCGAAATGGAAGCTGTCCGACACGGACTCTCGCAGTTATTCCTGGGAGAAGGCAGACCATGCCTGGGAAGATCTGCGGATGGCGGTTTATGCCGCCATGATCGACAGCATGGACCAGAACATCGGGCGGATCATGAAAGCACTCAAGGATTCCGGGGTGGACCAGGATACATTGGTACTCTTCCTTTCCGATAATGGTGGGTGTGCGGAAGAGCCGGGAGGGCGCAATACCCAGGCTATTCCAGGACCGGGTCAGTACTACACGGCCGTGGGACCCAGCTGGGGATGGGCCCAGAATGCTCCCTTCCGACGTTACAAGAGCTGGGTTCATGAAGGTGGTATCAGCACCCCGTTGATTGCACGTTGGCCGGCCACGGTGAAGCCGGGCACGATGACCAACCAGGTGGGGCACCTGATCGATTTCATGCCAACCTTCATGGACATGGCTGGAGCCGAGTATCCACAGGAATTCAACGGCCAGGCTATCATCCCCCTGGAGGGTAAAAGCCTGCTGCCGATCTTCCAGGGTAAGCAGCGCGTTGCGCATGAAACCCTCTGCTGGGAATGGTCAGGTAATCGTGCCATCCGGCAGGGCAAATGGAAATGCGTCTGGGATAAGCTGGTACAAGAGTGGGAACTCTATGACGTGGTGGCTGATCGCACAGAAACGCGCGATCTCGCTGAGCAGGATCCGGAGCGGACCAAGGCGATGGTGGCCGCCTGGTATGCGTGGGCCAAGCAGACAGGCGCCTCGACCAAGAACAAAAAGCCAAAGAAATAACGGTCGATTCAGGGAGCTGCGGACCGGGGCTTGGCTCGTCCCTGGGTCCAGAGTCGTAGCCCGGCCAGGCGTTGCTTGCCGCGTGCATAGTAAACTTCGCTGAGTCCAGCCAGGTGTTCGCGATACCGCTGAGTGCGTGCTGCCTGCCAGTCCCTGCGGGTGGTGAGGATCTTGAGTTCGCACATGGTTTCAAGCAGTGCCTGGGCAATCCACTGGTGGGCTTCGATCGTGGGATGAACGTGATCCAGCAGCACTTTCTTTCCCGGGATACCTTCCGAAGACCGGTTTTCCAGTAACTTGCGGGCATCGATCAACGGCGTATCTGTTTCGCTTGCCGTCCGCAATAGAACGGCGTGCATGGATTCCAGCATCCGCAGGGGGCAGACATCCTGGTCCTTCGCAGCCAGGAACGATTGCCTGGCTTTTTTGAACTGTTTCAGGTCCTCGTAGCATTTCCCCAGCTGGTACTGGATCCCGGCATGCAGTGGATCCAGGGCCACGGCAGCTTCCAACTTTTCCAGGCGTAACGCCAGTGACTTGGCCGAGTGGGCATCGTGCTGTAATTGTTCAACACGTTGCCTGTCCACCTGGCCCAGGTTGCTGCTCGGCTCAATCTTAAATGGCGGACAGTCTTTCAGGTTCGAGACAGGGTTGACCAGCAGCAGGGGAACATGGGCCCTGGCTGTTAACTGGATCATGCGTTGCAGGTTGAATTCGTAATGTTGCACCACGTCCTGGTGCCAGCTTGCATCACGGTGATAATCCTGCAATCGCGCCTGGTCCAGCAAGCCATTGACCTCGGTTGGCATCACGATCGGTGCTGCGCCTGGATCGTTGGGAAGTGGTGAGGGATAGAAGTGCTGTCGCAGCCAGTTGATCGTTCGCCAGGAGGACTGGGCGTGATACAGTGCCTGGCGGGCCAGGGAGGGGTCCTTGAAGTGAGGGTAGGTGCGATCTTCGAGGAATTCGTTATGCCCGGTGTAGAGAATGACCAGGTCCGGTTCGTAGTTCAGTATTTCTTCCAGGATCGGCACGAGCCGGTAACTAGCGTAGGAGATGCCACCGCAGTTGATGACTTCCCAGGATCGTTGAGGGGCCGCGGATTGCAGGCTCAGTTCAAGCCAACTACTAAAGGCAGTCTCCAGGGCGTATGGTCGACCCTGCACCGTTGATCCCCCGAGGCAAAAAATTCGGTAGGTGGAAGATTCCTTGCTGGTGGGGAAGTGATCGGGCTGAAAAAAATCCAGGCGACTCTCTGCTACCTGGTAGCGATCCTGGCTGTCGTTCACCACGAAGAGGGGGTGAACGGATTTAAAACCCAGGTAGGGATCATACGATTCACGGGGTAGTCCCCAGCCGAGTAGTCGGACAGTGATCTCCAGCAAGAGAAACGGGGTGATTGCCAGCAGCACGGCCAGCAGGCGAAACCGCCTCAGACGGCTGCTTTGTAAAGCTGGATTTGCGTTCATGATGCATCGACTGGCAGAGAACCGAGTGATTGGTCAAAGAGAATGGCAGGGCGACTTTACCACGTACAATTCAAGTAAATCAATGTAGGCTAAGGTCTTGAAGAGATTCAAGCGGCGCTGCACAGCTTTAAAGTCATTGTCGAGGGTGGATTTCTCGCTTGAAGTTAGTGACTTTGGTCGATATTCTGGTAGTGAGACTGCCCGCTGGAAAGTCTGCGTTTCGACGATGGTGAGTCAAATCCTGCCTGCGAATCTTAAGAATTATGCATCAAGAACACGCCTTTGTTAATCTTAACGCCCGACAACGTGAAGGCCTCACGGTGCTGGATCGTCGAGGTATGCTCAAGGCGAGCATGGCCGGTTTGGCCGGGCTGAGCCTGCCGAACCTGTTGCAGTTGAGAAGTGCTGCGGCGGCTTCTGGGGAAACCGTTAAGACGGGCAAGAGTGTCATCCTGTTGTGGATGGCCGGTGGTCCCAGTCATATCGACACATGGGATCCCAAGCCCGATCGTCCGTTTGAAAACCGTGGGCCGTTTGGTGTTCGTTCGACCAAACTACCAGGCGTGCAAATCTGTGAGCACTTGCCCAAGCAGGCGGCGATCATGGACAAGCTGACGTTGATTCGATCGGTCGATGCTCGCAAGAGCAGTCATCAGCCGAACATGGTCTTCCAGACGGGTAACCTGGCAGCCACGCCACGGACTAATCCACTTGGTAGCAAGTACCCGGCGATTGCCTCGGTGGTGGCCAAGCATCATGGTGCCAATCATCACTCGATGCCACCCTACGTGGCGTTCCAACGTCATGTATCGCATATAGGATATGGCGGTCACCTGGGCAAGGAATATGATCCGTTCATTGCTAACGAGGCAACGCGTTTACCCATTTACGACAAGGTGGGTGTCGATACAGGACAAACCTCGGGAGCAGACCTGTTCAAGTTGCCCGGTGGTTTAACGCACGAGCGTGTCCAGGATCGCGCCACCTTGTTGAAAGGCTTCGATCGCATCCGTCAGTCCCTGGATCTCAATGGTTCGATGGAAGCGATGGATAGTTATCGCCAACGAGCCGTTGACATGCTGCTTGGTCGACGTGCCCAGCAAGCATTGGATGTGAGTCGTGAATCCCAGCATTCTCGTGATCGCTATGGTGATCACCTCTGGTGTCAGCAAGCCCTCCTGGCTCGTCGGCTGGTAGAAGCGGGTGTCAGTTTCGTGACGCTCGACTTGAGTTATCACACGGCCTCGGGAACCTGGGATAACCATGGTATTCCCGGTGGCGTGTATGGAGGGATCAGCAAGGGCCTGGGGCCATTGCTGCCGCTCTTTGATCACCTGCACACCACGCTGATCGCGGACCTGGAAGAACGCGGTATGCTGGATGATGTGCTCGTGATTGCCATGGGTGAATTTGGCCGCACGCCGAATATCGGTACCCAGGAGAGCATCGATGGCCGAAATCACTGGCCCGTGGTCATGTCGATGGTGTTGGCCGGTGGTGGTCTGCGGCATGGCCAGGTGATTGGGTCCACGGAGCGGGATGGCAGCCAGATTCGCAATCGCCCCGTTACTCCGGGCGACCTGGCGGCAACCATTTATCGCCATATGGGAGTGCCGCTTGATACCACGTACCGTGATCCTCGTGGTCGTCCGCACTATGTTGTGCAGAACAATGGGAAACCATTGTCAGAACTGTTCTGATCGTTCTGACCGGTTCTTTCTTGACCAGCCGATGGGCGGAGCCGCATGATTGCCACAACATGTACAGGTGGTACGGGTACCGTTGGGCAGCGGTAGGATTGTGCCGGTGACAGCGCGTGAAATGCTGTCTATACGTGTTTTTCCTGTTGCACTGCAGGTGACGTGTGATGCTGGATTCATACGGTTTTTGGTGCAGGTGGGACGATAAATATCTTTGCATCCCGGCTGTTGTCGATCTTCTTTTCGTTCCAGTGAGCAGATTCGTGATCCATCCTGTTACCCCACCCCAGTTGTTACTGTCGACCCGTTCGGTTAGTGCCGCGCGCCGCGCTGGCAAGCTGCGAACTATGATCCTGGGGTCGTTGGTGGCTTATTTCCTGGTTGCCATGAGCAGTGCGACTTTGCTGGCCCAGGCCGACAAGGTGTCGCGAACCTGGAGCCCGGAACGTGGTAACTGGCAATTGCCTCAGCCGGCGGTAGTGCGAATCATGGCAGATGATGGGAATGCCACTTCCTACGGGTCGGGAACCCTTGTTGCTCGCACGGAAAAATTAAGTCTCGTGATTACCAATTGGCATGTCGTTCGAGATGCCAAGGGTGAGATCACGGTAGCCTTCCCTGACGGTTTTCGCAGTTCAGCAAACGTGGTCAAGAAGGATCGTAACTGGGATCTCGCCGCGCTGGTCATCTGGAGCCCTAAAGTGGAACCGGTACCCATCGCCAGGCGAGCGGCAAAACCAGGCGATCGATTGGCGATCGCTGGGTATGGTTCCGGTAAGTATCGCATGACCTGGGGACAGTGCACTCAATACGTGGCCCCAGGACTGAATTTTCCCTACGAGATGCTTGAACTGTCAGTTGAGGCCAGGCAGGGAGATTCCGGTGGGCCGATTTTTAACCAACAAGGTGAACTGGCAGGTGTGCTGTTTGGCGCGGGACGTGGCACAACCTCTGGCAGTTATTCCGGTCGCGTACAGCAGTTTCTGGATCCGCTCTTGCTGCAGCTTAAACCCAGCGAGCCATCGCCAGGCCTACTGGTCAATCGCCAGTCCACGCAGTCCGTGTCGTCGTTAGAAGAAAACCCGTTGCCAGGAGCAGCTGCTCAGTCAGGTGATAGCCTGGAAGAATCGGTTGCCAGTCAACAGGATCCAGCAGACAGGGTCGACGGTTCTTTCGATCATGGCTTTAGTAACCAGGAGCCCATCCCGGATCCTGACCAGGAGCCCCGGAAAAGTGATTCCCTCGCCCAGGCGACCGAATCGTTGGACGAGGATGTCATCGAGACCCAGGAGATCGCTTCGGAAGCGATAGAAATCGAATCAGGAGATCAGCCAGGCACGTCTTCCGCGACGGATTTTAGATTAGTTCCTGTTGGTTCGAACGTGACGGACCCTCGTTTCAAGATGGTTCCTGTTAATAATCCACTGGGGACCGACCAGGTCGGCAAGATGACCTTGCACGAACTGATGGGGGCGACGGTGTTTGAGCAGATCAGAAGCCTGTTGGCCCTGGTGGGCCTGTTCTACCTGGGCATCTTCCTGACGCGTCGCAGCGAATAATAGTCCGCTGTTTTCCCGCGAGCAAATACTCTATTTGCGTCGATCAAACTGGAATGGTTCCTGCGGATTGTCACGTATCGTGACTTTCAGCGGTGGTGCTTTCCCGCCCTGGTCAACCTGGATCCGAAGAATGTTCTTGGCTTCCCAGGGACGGTCCTTGATCCAGCGGTGACCATCTCCATGGATGTAGAGAATTGGCTTGCTGAAAGTCTTGGCAACCTCGACAAATGGTTTGAAAAAATCCCCGTGATTGGGTTGGGGATTTGCATGGGCCAGGATCACCATGGCATATACCTGTTGGCCATGTCGCTTCATGGCGTCACGGGTCCAGGAAAGATTGTCACGGTGGCGAACTTTCCATTCAGCGGCATCGTGCACCCGGCCTCCCACGAGATTTAAGCCCACGAACAACACGCGATGGTGCACGAAAACAATGTTCTCTTCGTGCCTTGGAGAACGTATTACCTGGAAGTCATGTTTCCACCGCTGGTCAAAACGTCGAAAGTACTTTTGCCAGTATTTCCATGCCTGGTCGGGGTGCTGGCAATCATTCCATTCATTGTCACCAGGTACGATGAAGGTCGGTACGGCTGATTTGGCCAGCATGCCTGCTACTTTTCGATAGACGGGTTCCTCGCAGGGGGTGGCACCGTCCTTGATATCTCCCAGGTGCACCAGGAACTGGGCATCGGCCGGAATCGCAGCGATTTGCCTGGGTAGCAAGGCATCTTCTGCAGCGACATAGGGAACATCTCCCATGGCATAGAAGACAACCTGTTTCGAGGCAAGCTGAGTGGGATCCTGTCCGGTCGCAATCGCGGTGGTAGTAAGCCATGTCAGCAATACCATTTGCATGCAGCGTGTGGTCCGGGGAGTTGCGGGAGAACCCTGAATAGGTTGACTGGTTGGGAAGACAGTGTTCATTGGGATTACTCGACAAAAGGGGGCTGGGGACATGATGGATCGTATTTTTTAGTCTGCTAGAATAGGTGAACCCGGCAGTTGCAAATCGACGACAAGGTTCACAGCCAATTTAGCGGTCGTGAAGGATTGCAGCAAACGTTGCGGGCATAAAAAAGTGACTGGAAGAACCGTCCGTTTTGCCAGTCTCGAATATTGTGCAAGAAAGGATATTTTATGGAAGCCTGGACGCGGCGCAGGGTACTCAAGTTAACGGCTGTTGCTGGTTTCTCCAGCTGCTTGCCTGGTGCGTTGGCCGAGAGTGCAAAACCTGGAGATATCCCCGGGAAAAAAGGTCTCACGCTTGGCTTTGGGACTTATGGTACGCGCGGTATGAAAACCGAGGCGGCGATCAAGCTGCTGGCGGATACCGGTTTCGATTCCGTGGAGTTGACGGCGACCGAGGGCTGGGATGCCGAGCCGGGTAAAATGTCTCCAACGCGGCGGCAAGCTATCCGACGGCAGGTCGATCAGTCCGGCCTGGTGTTGGCCTCCCTGATGGAGAACCTGCGGCCCAGCGGAGATCGGGCTACCCAGGAAAAGAACGTGAGACGTTTGCGAGAGGCAGCCGAATTGGCCCACGATCTCTCGCCCCAGGAGCCTCCCGTGATCCAGACGGTCCTGGGAGGCAAGGACTGGAAAGAATCAAACCAGCTTTTTCTTGATCGGTTAGGTCAATGGAGCGAGGTTGCCCGGTCGACGAAGACGATTATTGCAATCAAGCCGCATCGTGGTGGTGCCATGTCCCGACCTCGAGAAGCTGCCTGGTTAATCGAACGGCTTGGGAAAGATTCCTCGATTCGTATGTGTTATGACTACAGCCATTACGCGTTTCGACAATTGGATCTACGGGAAACGATTCGTACGGCACTTCCGCACCTGGCTCACGTGGCTGTCAAGGATGCGATGCAGCAGGGAGGGAAGGTCACCTTCGTGCTGCCAGGTGCAGCCGGGACGATTGACTACGAGCTCTTGTTAAAAACACTGGTGGCAGGAGGCTATCGTGGCGATATTTGTTGTGAGGTAAGTAGCGCAGTTTGGAGACAGCCTGGATACGATCCCCAGGAGGCAGTAAAGACCTGTTATCGAAACATGGCAGCTATTTTTAAGAAGGCTGGCATACGGCGAGGATCTTAAAATGTCAGGGTCAGAGAGGGTTGATTTGTGGTAAGATAGAACCACGTTGTGGTGATTTCGAGAACACGTTGGAAGTGATTCAATCGAGAGAAACGGTAGGCCAGGGATGCTGCACGTAGGAAACTTTAAATCACGGACGTGTGCCGGTTTGAATCGGCGATCTTTCCTGAAATTGAGCACCGGGTTGCCCCTGGCGTTTAGTGCCGGGGGAATTCCGAGGTTGGCCCAGGCTGCGGATGAACGCAAGGCCAAGTCTGTCATCCTGTTGTGGTTATGGGGCGCTCCCAGCCACCTGGACCTGGTCGATCCCAAGCCTCAAGCACCCACAGAATACCGTGGGCCATTTTGTCCGATTCAGACGAAAACACCCGGTTTGCAGTTCACGGAGTTGTTGCCGCGGCTTTCGCAGCGCACGGACCAGTTCACACTGATTCGATCGATGGTTTCCTCCAACGGAGGTCATCCAGGAGCAGGTACTGTCGGGCTGACGGGATTCGAGGAATCGCCAGGTCCGGTGCAACCCAATTTTGGATCAATCATTTCCAAGTCGCAGACGCAGCCCGGTGACTTGCCTCCCTTCTTTTACGTGGGTCGTGGGATTCCCCGCGATCTTCCCCGACGTATCAAGGGGTATGGTGGTGGTACGCTGGGACCAGCGCACGATCCCTTCCTGGTGAACTGCACTCCGTTGGGTGAAGTCGAGATGCCAGGCCTGAGATTGCTGGACGGGTTGACGCCTGACCGGATCAATAACCGGCAGGATCTGTTGCAACGAATTGATGGAACCCGTCGGCTGGCAGATGGTTCGGATGTGGCTAACTGGAGTCGTGTTTACAAGACGGCCTACAACCTGTTGACGAAACCGGAAGCAGTGAAATCATTTGACTTGACCGAGGAGTCAGAGTCGACACGAGAACAGTATGGTTACACCAAGTTCGGTCAGAGTTGCCTGCTGGCGCGACGCCTGGTGCAGGCCGAGGTTCCTTACATCCAGGTCAACTGGAGCGAGTACGTGGAAGCGATGTCGCCTGGTTGTGACTTTGGCTGGGATACGCATATTTATAACTTCGAGTTGCTTCAGGATCGTCATGGTCCTGTTTTTGATCGCGCCTTTTCTGCGCTGCTGGATGACTTGAAACAACGCGGCCTGCTGGAAACCACGTTGGTACTGGCGATGGGTGAATTTGGCCGCACGCCCAAGATTAACAAGCGTGCTGCACGAGATCACTGGCCCCGCTGTTACTTCTCGATGTGGGCCGGTGCCGGGATCGAACCGGGTCGAGTGATCGGGGAAAGTGATCGTCGAGGGGAAGACCCGGTGACCGAACCGATTACCCCGTTGATGGTCGGTACGACCGTGGCAGAACTGTGCGGAGTGACGGCCCAGGCGCGTGCAGAAATGCAGGTGCTCGACGGTGGCAAGGTCATTGACGGATTGGTGTGAGGCCTTGATGCATAATCGTTTCCTGAAAGCCGGCCTGGACAAGCGTACGTGGATCGGACTGATCCTTGTGATGACCACCTGCATGCCATGGCGGATGACTGCAGCCGAGGAAACCAGGTTAACCAGGGATGGTCGTAATAAACGAGATCCAGTCTTTATCGAGAACGGTGAGACCCTGGTCTATGTCGTGGATGAATCCAGTATCAAGATGCGGATGCTGCGCAGGGACATGCAGACTGGCGAGACCGTTCCCTATCACAAGGATGCTCCCAAGTCGGAATTCGCTCCAGCTTTCTCGGCTGACGGCCAGTTCTATGCCTTCATTCAAAGCCGGGGAAATCTCAGCCTGGCACTGGTGATCCGGGATATCCAGGGGATCAAGAGTGCCGAGGTGAAGCCGGCGGGTGGTTTTTCAGGGATGCGCAGTCCAGCGATTTCACCCACGGGAGAACGGGTCCTGTACTGTTTCCCAGAGAATGGTAGCCAGCAGATTTTCTCGGTTAACATGGAAGCAACCGATCGCAAACCGTTGACCGATGTGCGTGGAGTCGATAACTGGCCAAGTTACACGCCCGATGGAAAGACCATTGTGTTTGGTTCCACGCGAGATGGAAATTACGAGATCTACTCGATGACCTCCGCTGGTAAAGATGTTCGCCGCCTGACGAATTCACCTATGCAGGACATTCGTCCCGTGATCTCGCACGATGGAACACGGATCGCCTTTGCCAGCCAGCGAGATGGTAACCGTGAAATCTACGTGATGAACCTTGATGGCTCGGGATTGCGGAGAGTTACCAACCACCCAGAACGAGATGATTACCCGGCCTGGCATCCTGATGGGAAACGGATCGCACTGGTCTCCGAGCGAGCGGGGCGTTTCGACCTCTACATGATCAACGTGGATCCCTGATTGTGCTTTCTACATGGCCTTGTAGACTAGCGCTTGGCGTCTGGTGGTACGGAAGAGATACTTCTTACACACGAACCGGGGGGCGAAACAGAATTGATGAGTCAAATTCCACTGCGGTTACCAGTGATTCTTCTGGCAGGCCTCTTTTTGTTGGCTACGGAAGGTGTGGCACAAACAAAACTGCCCGCGGATCTAGATGATGAATATCGTGGCGGCCTGCTGGCCACTTACCAGGCTGCTGATGGTACCAGGTGTCAACGTGTCGATTCTCGGTTGGCGTTTTCGTGGCAAGACGCCACGCCGGATCCCAGGATCAACCCCGGCCCGTTCTCGGTTACCTGGTCCGGATACCTGATGTCGCAGGTCCAGGGACCTTACCGATTGGCCGCTTACGTGAAAGGGCAGTTCCAGCTGAAATTGAATGACCAGTTGCTGCTGGATGGGAAAACCAGTGAAGCGGGTTGGCTGGTGTCCAAGCCGATCGAGCTTCCTTTCGACTGGCATCCGGTTCATATCACCTATCGATCCGGGAAGGGTACGGGGAAACTGGTTCTCTACTGGACAGGGCCCGGGTTTGAATGGGAGCCCATCGACCCGCGGCAGTGGTATCACGATGCGGATCAGACCGTGACGGATACGTTTGACCGAGGTTACCAGCTGGTGCGTGCGATGCGCTGTAACCAGTGTCACGAAATTCCCGGTCAGCCACCGGCCGCGAGAGGACCCGCCCTGCAACACCTGCGAGGAACAATGGATCCAGGGTGGCTAATCGGTCGCCTCGTCGGCACGCATCAACCCGCTCCTGATCAGCGCCGTATGCCGGACTTTAATTTGAGCCGACCCCAGGCCGAAGCGATCGTGGCTTACCTTTGGGATCAGTCCAGGACGCTGTCATTGAAACCAAAAGAAAAAGTAAAGCCTGCCAAGAAGAGCAAGAAAGGGGAAAAACCTCGCACCAGGGGAGAGGCCAAAGCAGGGCAACAGCTGTTCCTGACCAGCGGTTGCCTGGCATGTCACCAGGTAGATAAACTTGGAGCCGGGAATCTTTTTGGAGGTGGCTCATTAAACGGTATCGCCGATAAACGAACGAACGATTTTTTCGCTTCCTGGCTGGAATCGCCGCAGCGAATTAATCCGCACCATCGTATGCCCCGGTTCCAGTTAACACCCCTGGAGCGGTTGGACCTGGCTGAGTATCTCAAGACATTGTCCAGTGCTGGTAACGACCCGTCTGATTCCAATAGCAAGTTCACAGCCCAGCAGGTTGAGCAGGGCAGGGAACTCGTTCAGAAATATCGTTGTACCTCGTGCCACGAAACAAATCAAAAGATTGTGCCGGCGTCTGTGACGACCCGTTTGCCGGTGGCGCCATCGAAGTGGCAGACTGGTTGTAGTAGTCCGGGTGCGGCAAATCCCACGCAACCTCGTTATCGTCTTTCCGCAGAAGATCAGCTGGCGGTTCAGAATGTTGTGATGGCTGCCCTGGCGGTCAAGAAAACAGATCCGGCAAAGCCGAGGAAGCAGCCAGTGACGGTCACGGCTACGCAGTTGCTACGTGAACAGAATTGCCTGGCCTGTCATGCGCGTTACGGTGAAGAGGGAATTGCTCCCCAACTGCCGGCGGTTGCTGCTGCCCATGCGTCCCTGGCTTCCCTGGTGCCGGCCATGACCCCTCCCTCGTTAAACAGCGTGGGTGACAAGTTGCATGACCTGGCGATCAAGAAGGTGATTCAGCGTGAGGGGTCGGTGCATCGGCCCTGGTTACATGTACGGATGCCTCAATTTCCACTGAGCGAGGCGGAAGTGGGGCGATTGGTTCAGCACCTGGTTGAGACGGACCGCATTGCCGCTGGTGGACCAGCCAACAGGCCATCGCTACCAAAAGTTGCCGAACGGGTGGTGGAGGGTGCGGGACGACGCCTGGTGACAACGGCCGGTTTTGGTTGCACGAGTTGTCACGAGATCGGTGGGGTAAAACCAGTAAAGGCTCCCTTGAATGCACGGGGTCCGGATTTAAGTGGCTTGTCAACACGCCTGCGCAGAGAGTGGTTTGATCGGTTTGTTCGCAATCCTGCTCGCATGGTGCCTCGCATGGAGATGCCCTCGATCAAGTTGGCGGTGAAAGGGGTCCTGGATGACCACCTGGATCATCAACTGGATGCCGTCTGGCAGGTTTTAAATAAGCCCGGATTTAAGCCTCCACCGGCTGGTGCGGTGCGGATCGTCAGGCGTTCCGGAGTACCGGGGCGAGATGAACAGGCGGCCTTGTTAACGGATGTCTTGCATGTGGGTGCGGACGTCTATACCAAGCCATTGCTTGTAGGACTACCGAATCGACATAACGTGTTGTTCGACCTTGAAACCAATCGACTGGTGGGCTGGTGGCAGGGCGATGTGGCCCACCAGCGGACCCAGGGTAAAACATGGTTCTGGGATATCCCGGAAAAATCCTGGCTGACGATCAAGGATCGACAGAGCCAGGTTAAACTCCAGGTAGGGGAACGGGAGTTTTTGCCAAGTGCCCAGGGCCAGTTCCTGACACAACTTGATCGTTGGGACCATGTGAATCATGGTGTGCGATTTGGCCGACGATTACATTTCGACACGGGTAGTAGTGAAATCCTGGTGGTAACGATCGAGGAGACGTTAACCGCTTTGTCGCCGGGAAGCGGTCTCTCCGGATGGAAACGCCACGTGAAGGTGAGCGGCGTACCGGCGAATGCTTTACTGTCATTGCGGGTCGTTGAGCCTGATTCATTACCGGACCGAGGTGCGGTTGCCAGGGCTGATCGGGTGGAGTTGCTGAAGGAAGGGACAGCGCAAATTCGTTTGCCGGGTACCGCGGGCAAGCTGGACTCAGCAGGTTGGATCCAGGTGCCTGGACAGGGTAAACAACCTCTTGAGATGAGCCTGGTTTACTCCAGCGATTTTCCTGTCGACCAGTTCCCCCAGGTGCCACCCGTGGTGAAGTCACCTGAACCCGTCAAGCTTGACGTGGTTCCAGGATTTGAGGCAATGCGTTTGCCACTGGCAGCCAACGTGATGCCGACGGCAATGAGTTGGGCGCCGGATGGTCGACTCTTTTTTACATCACTCAAGGGGCGGGTGTGGCAGGGTGTGGACACGAACGGGGATGGGTTGGAGGACCAGGTGCGTCCTTTCAGTGACGAATTGGCTGCCCCGTTTGGAATTGCTGCTTACGATAAATACGTGGACGTGATCAACAAGTACGCGTTATTGCGGCTATTTGATCAAGACGGTGATGGACGTGTGGAACGCGTGGTCAGGTTGGCCTCGGGATGGGGGCATACCACGGATTACCATGACTGGGCGATTGGACTGCCTCGCGATAAAGCAGGAAACTATTACGTGGCGACAGCATGCCAGCAGGATGACCGCTCCAAGGCAGCGGCTTATCTACGCGGCAAGGTTCTCAAGTTGATCCCCCGGGAACCGACGATTCAGATGCCTGGCCACTACCGCGTTGAAACCTTAACGGGCGGTCACCGGTTTCCCACTGGAATTGCCAGGAATCGATCCGGCCAGTTATTCGTGACGGATAACCAGGGAAACTACAATCCTTTTAACGAGTTGAACCACGTGGTGCCAGGAGTTCGTTTCGGCTTCATCAACAAGGTGGAACGTCGTGACGGTTTCGCACCCCCGCTGACACCACCAGCCATTGATATTCCACATCCCTGGACACGCAGCGTCAATGGTATTTGCTTCCTGGAGACGCCAGCCAAGCTATTAGCGGAAAAAGCGGGCAGTCGGTTCGGTCCTTTTGAAGGTCACCTGGTGGGTTGTGAATATGATACGCGTCGCCTGGTCAGGATGAGCTTGCAGCAGGTTGGCAAGACAATCCAGGGAGCTATCTATCCATTCAGCTTTGATGTGCCAGGGCAGCGAGAGACGTTCCTGGGACCGCTGTCCTGTGCCGTGTCACCGCGTGGGGAATTGTACGTGGGGAGTATTCGCGACAGTGGCTGGGGAGGAGGCAATAATATTGGTTCACTTGTTCAAATGCGTTTCAATGCCAAGCAACTTGTTGCGGGTATCGCAGAGGTGCGTGCTCAGCCCGGTGGCTTTAAAATAGTATTTACCCGTCCCGTGGATCGTCAGCGGGCAGCCAGCCTGGAGAACTACTCCCTGATTTCCTATACGCGTGTTTCGACCCCAGCCTACGGTGGATCCGATAAGGAACGTCGGACGGAAAAGCCCTCGCGGGTCGTGGTTGCTGCTGATGGAATGAGCGTGGACCTACAGCTCAATGACTTGCGGCAAGGATTCGTATACGAATTCCGACTCAAGGACCTGGCGGGAGTAGAAGGTCAACCATTTCATCCTGCCGAAGCTTATTACACGCTACGGACGATTCCCCGTTAACTCCAGCGGCTTGCTAGAACAGCTCCCGTGGCGGTTCGAGGCATCCTTTGTCGTCGTTGCGAGGGCTGTTGACTCGTGTGGAAACTCGGTCCACCGCCAGGTCTTCCGGTCCCGGGGACACCAATAAAGATTGCAGGCTGTCCTGGTCCGTGATGCGCGGGTCAAGCCAGCGTTCGTAATCCTCCACCTCCAGGATCACCGGCATTCGGTCATGGATCGGTCGCGTGACCTCGTTGGCGGCCCTGGTCAGGATCGTTGCGGATTCCCGGGACTGTCCGGATTGCGGATCCGTCCAGGATTCCCAGAGACCGGCAAAGGCAAAGGGTTGGTGGTCCGCTCGATGAAAAAAGTAAGGCTGCTTGCGACGTCCCTCTTTTTGCCATTCATAGTATCCATCGGCTGGTACCAGGCAGCGGCGATGTCGAAATGCCTCTCGAAAGGATGGTTTGGATGCCACGGTTTCAGATCGTGCATTGATCATGCGTGCCCCCATGCCAGAATCGTTGGCCCAGGAGGGGACCAGGCCCCAGTGGAAGGCAGCCAGTTCTCGCCGGCAATCATCGTTGCCAAACCGCACGGCCATGATCGGCTGAGTGGGGGCGATGTTGAAACGAGGTTGCAGGGTCAGGTCCGGTCCGGGGGTGAACAGAAATTGGTCAATTAACTGGTGAAGGGAAGCCCGTAATGCAAATCGGCCACACATGATAAGGAGCCCTGGTTCGTGCTTACGGAAAGATGGGTTGCCCGTGTGCTGCTCCGATTACCACGTAAGCGAGATTACGGTTGGCGGAATCGAATGGGTAACAACCAGGAACCTGCAACGGGTTGACCATCGCGCTGCGCAGGCTTGACGTTCCAACCACGTACACTGGTGGTTGCCGCGGCATCCAGTAACGGGTAACCGCTGCTTTCTTCCACCTGGACCTGGAATACCTTTCCCTGTTTATTAATCCAGATGCGTAGCAGGACTCGACCCTGCCAGCCCAGTTGCCGGGCACGTTCTGGATAACGGGGAAGTGCATTGCCATTTAGATCCGGTGGCGTCAATGCTGCAGAAGACTTTACCGCGGATTGACTGGCTGGGGTGACCGTTGGCTTGGCGGGAATCTCGGAAACCAGATCATTTTCCAACGCTTCCATGATTTGCGTTAGCAGGGGAGTTTCAGGTTGGGTGACTTCCAGGGGTTTCTTGATCGGTTCGACATTGTCAGCAAGTGTCACTTCAGTTTCAGCAGGTGCCAGTAATTCGTCCAGGGGAACATCGGTTGCCGAGGTCTCGTGAAATACATGAGATCCCATGATGGCCTGGTGTGGCAGGATCGTCACGGCGCTCTCCTGCAGCATGGCGTCTGCCGGGATCGGTTGTGTCGGGTCTGTCGTGGAATGCAACAGGATGGTTTCCGTGTCATTGCTGGCGGCAATCTCAGGATCCTGGATGAGCGGTTGTCGATAACTTGCGGCCAGTCCCCAGAGTCCGCCGACATGGATCAATGTCGAGATCACCATGGCCCAGCGCAGTTTGCCACGAACGGGTTGCTGCTTATCCTGGGTTGGTTGAATAGCGGGTAAGGTTGCCACTGGATCACCGAATAAAAACATGAGCAGTCCTGGAACATAGATCCCGGACACCAGTTTTTATTATCGGGGCAAAGGGGTTGAGAGAGCAAGTGGTTTGCCCCGTTGCTGACCGGAAACCACTAGAAAAGGCTTTCGTAACCGATGTTGGCCGAGATTCCGGCACCATCGACACCGCTGCCGTGGACTCGATAGGCACGGTCCAGCAGGTTTTCGATACCCACGGAAATACGTTGAGTCTCAGAGAACCGGTTGGACCATCGCAGGTTCAGGGTCGTGTAACCTGGAGTGCCACCATCCGGAATACGTGAGTCCGAGATATCCTGGAAGTTCAGGCGATCCTGGCGCCGTGCCATCCAGGTATAGAAATCGAAATACTGGCGTTGGCAGGGATCCTGCCAGCGAATTCCCAGGACGCCCTGGAGTGGCGGTATGCGACTCAATGGTTCATCCCGTTCAAGATCGACACCCAGGTAATAGGACAGGTTTCCGTAAAGGCTCCAGTTGTCGATTACGTCATACTGGGCTGTCCACTCCAGTCCGTTGAGGTGGGCATCCCGGTTGCTGCGGGAAAAAAGTGTCGTGGTTCCACTGGTGCCTGCCGGTGTCCGCAGGATCATGTCATCGATATCCATCCAGAAGTAATAGAATTGTGCTCGCAGGCAGGGACGTTCCAGTTTTAACCCGATGTCAAGACTCAGGCTTTCTTCCGGCTGCAGGTCGACACTGGGAGTATCTGCAGAACTCTGCTGTACATTGTCGTTCGTGGCTGCGAGATCATCCAGGTTAGGGGCTCGAAAACCCTCGGCCACTGAACCCACCAGGGTCCACTCCTCGTCCAACTGGTAGTTAAGACCAACACTGGCAGACCAGTTGTCAAAGGTGGACTGGATGTGTACCGGGGTCGGCACGTCCGGGGTTCCAGGGAGGCCGTCGTCGTCGACATCAATGATCGGTGTGGCTGCTGCGCCAACGCGGGTGTAACGGAATCCGGCTACCGCAGACAATCGCTCCGAAAGATCGACGTTCCATTGCAGGAAGGCTCCTGTCTGATCATAGCGCCCGTCATCCGGGTAAGTGGGTGTACGACTCTCCACGAACGCCCCCGTCGTGGAATCAAACCGATTCTTAAACGCATCGACCTCGTCATGGTAATGGTCGAATCCATAGGTCAGCTGTCCCCACTCACAAAGCTCACTGGACATCAGCAGACTGAGTCCCAACGAGTGGTTGTCGACTTCTCCGACGTCGCGATTGGTGTTGCTCAGCCTATGGTCCGTACTTCCCTGGCGTTGGCGGTTGTAGGAGGCCGTCAAGGAATAGCGATCAAAAAACCAGGGAAGATTCGCGCCCTGGTAACGAAGATAAACCAGCGAACGTTGTTGAGGCTCAAAGATCGTCAGGCGATTCGGATGGCGATCACTGCGAGCCACATCTTCCTGCTCGTAATGCTGGACCGCGATCGTCAGCATGTGGAGCTCATCGACCAGGTAATTGAACTTGATGTCACCGGAATAATGCGCGTAGTCAGTCCAGGGTTGACGTCCCAGATCGCCCCCGCGGTCCAGGTTGTTGATGTTGCCATAACCCGCACCCCCGAATATGGCTGCATTGGAGGTTGATCCCTCGATATTCCAACGGGTATTGTAGCCGTTGTCCGCTGAGCTGTATCGATGGGTCCATTGTCCACCCTGGTAAGAGCCAGAGAATTGTCGGTCGGCGTCGCGCGTGACCACGTTGATGACCCCGCCCAGTGCGTCAGCACCATAAAGTACCGCCTGGGGACCACGAATAACCTCGATGTGATCGACCATCCCAGGGTCAATCGTATTGAAGTACTGGTTCGGACCGAGACGGAACGTTGCATTGTTCATGCGAATGCCATCGACCAGGATCAGGACCTGTTGTCCCGTTAAGCCACGGATGAACGGAGCTGCTGCA
>PVBE010080178.1_pt1 | contig 29088 bp, 26 predicted proteins | sample 1631181 | NCBI WGS metagenome assembly PVBE01 (sample SAMN08397723, study PRJNA350692) | Marine metagenome, whole genome shotgun sequencing project. | isolation source: water | place: Pacific Ocean | collected 2012-04
CTCTTGAAAGGTAACTTGGAATTGATTTTTGCTTATTCCAGAATTGTTAATGAGGCTAACATCGCTGAAGACTAATGGACGAACACCTACTTGAATGGGAGGAGCAGGTTCCTGATCCATTGTTTCCATTCTACGCCGTTAATTGTCAACTTTTTCGATTGGTCTCCACCGATCGCACTATCGGATTGTGGCTCGGCAATCTGACCTGTAGGTTCATCTTCACCTTGTACTATGGCATCTACATCTTTCCTGCCAGAAACTTTCTTGATTTTTTCTTCTATTTCCTTTTTTGCAGATTCTAGTTCTCTAAGTTCCAACGTGGTGTCTTCCGTATAGGGGTTCTCAAACGTGGCGCCCTCGGTCGCATTATCGGATTGTGTGTTAACAATCTGACCTGAAAGATCGTTAGCGGATGTCTTAGATTTCTTTCCAGAGTCTTTAGATCCCTTGTTAGAGCCTTCCGATTTTTTTCCCCCACCGCCGGCTAGTTCTTTGAACGTACCCTTAGGAACCATCTGTGCAATCGCATGTCGCTGAACCTGGACATTGACGTTCTTGATGCTGACACCCTGTGCCACATTGATCGTCACAAAGTTGTCATCCAAATCTGTCACCTTACCCAGCAGACCGTCGTTGGTGACGATCTCGTCGCCTACCTTCATTGCCGCCACCATGCCTTTGTGTTCTTTTTTCTTTTTCTGTTGGGGGCGGATCAAAAGGAAATAGAACAGTCCAAAAATTAGGACCAGTGGCAGAAAACTGAACAGACTACTGCCGCCATCCCCACCTACTTGTGCCCAGGCGTCGGCAATAAATATTTTCATTATCTTGGAACCGGTATTTGGATGGAAAACCGCCCAATTATCCCATAATAACGTTGGTGCAGGTTGTGAGACCGCCGGAATAGAAGGTGTCGCAGTTACCGCCCTCACCCACGACTACAAAAGGTGACCAGAAGATTGAATAAGCTGTTCTCCTGTGGCTGGCCATCTCCGGCAGGTAGTTCTAGTTTCTTTCTTGATTCGGTTTTTCAAACGATAGGTTATTGGAAGGCAAGATGCCTTCAACTCGCAAGATTAAGCTCCTCTCTTTTCTCGCGCAGGCTCAATGAGCACAGGCCTCTTCTGCCATATCTTCCGAAAGAGATTGGTGCAGAGCATCTCGACTTGATCCACCGCGGTCAGTACATTGCTGTGAGGATAGGTGACCCGCCCTCCGCTGTGTGGAAACGATATAAGTAATAAAAAGATAAACGAATGAGGGGGTGGGTAGCCCCCTCAATTGGTGTGCTGAAAATGTGCTGAAACTAGGTCCATCTGTAAATCCGAGACTAGTCGGCAAATCTAAGTACTTCACCAAGCTTAACCGGTATATCGTTGTAGTCACCCTCTCCACCGTCCTGCCAAAGACACCATTGATCAAGCCCCTGCTTTTGAAATGACTGTAGTCGAGTCCCAATCTCTTCGGGTGTACCGCACAATCGTGATGCACGTGCGTACAACCAATCATAGAGACCTAGTGATTTGGCTCGTTGAACCAGCTTTTCCCCCCGCTCACGGTCTTTGTAAGCGACTTCGAGGTTATGACCATCAGCGTGCATTTCTTTGAGCAACGGAATGTACTCCGGCGGTATGAGCTTACCCTCCGTGCTGCCCATGACCAGCCATTGGGAATCCGCACCCAAGTGAGACTTCAGCACTTCCTCGGCACTTTCACCGAACGTGAACTCCGCATACCACGAAATCGCGAACTCATTAATGCCTCGTTCAAACTCAACACAGGCATCCGCGACCAGTTGCTTGACATGTGCAATATTCTGAGGAGCATAGCCCATTGCAGGAATGATGCCATCGGCAACCTCCACTGCCATTCGCAACACGCGCGGACCAGAGCAGGCGACGTAAATTGGCGGTGCCAATGATGGGTCATAACCATCCCAGTGCAAGCTAAACTGGTGTCCTTGCCAGGTCGCAACTTCTCCACGAAGCAGCTGCTTGAGCGCAATGATGTAATCACTCAATACACTAACCTTAGCCGGACGGAGGCCCGCACCCCAAGCCGCACTATCGCCCGTTGCAATGCCGACCAGGAGGCGTCCGGGCGCCATTTCACACAGGGTTGCTATCGCCGATGCCGCAACGGATGGATGCCTTGTCAACGGATTCGTTACAGCGGTCATCACATTCAAAGATTTCGTCTCGTGCAGGCACTCTGCGCAGGACATAAACAACTCACGAGATATCAAGGGGGAATCCGCGATAGCGATAGAGTGCAAACCCGCGCGTTCACTCGCGAGCGCGACCGATCGCATGTTTTGAAAGGATTGGGGCAATACGTTATAGCTCAGTTTCATCGATCCTCCTACAATGGGTCACGAAAACCCACTGCCTATACATCAAGTGTAGGTATCGCATCCGAGATATTTCAACCCACTATCACTGGCTAACGTAACTACTCTATGACCGAGTTCCATCTCTTTTGCAATTTCTATTGCACCAGCTACATTTAATCCGGTCGAGACACCGCAAAATATCCCCTCCTCTTTTGCTAGCCGCCTACACATTACAAATCCTATCTCTTAGTCGACTGTACGAATTTCACTTAAAACCGCTCGATCTAAAAATGGAGGTTCAAAACCGACACCAAATCCCTCTACTTTGTGCCCTCCCCTTTGCCTGTTGTTAAGAACAAAGACTGTGCAGGTTCAAATGCTACGACGCTTACTTTCAAACCCGACCTAACCAACCCTTGCGGGAATACGCTTCATACCCCCTATCCTACTCCTCCAATCATGTAGGTTAATCAGCAAACAAAGGGTAAATGCAAGGCCTTCTGGAATGAGCCTATTTAAGACGTTTCTAGCGAGTCTGAGGATTTCTGAATACTTTCTCTCAAACCGAGATCTAGCAATAAAATACGTTAAATATAGGCTTTTTTGATAACTTGAATCAGGCACTTTAAAGCCCAAAACCTACATGGGGCCCTTGTAGGGGCCCCATGTTCTAGTCAAACTGAACTACGTTACGGGAACTACCCAATTTCGGTTGTTACCCTAACCTCGGTCGTGCCTCGTGCACCGCTTCTAGATTAACTCTCGATCCAGACGTCGTTGTAGTATGGATAGAGATTCCAAAGTGTAGGCTGCCAGCCATGGACATTATTTCGTTTGGCGAAAACAGCGTTCCGAGTCACAGTACTCACATATGGCACCTCTTCACAATAAGCTTTTTGAAATGCCGTTGCAGCCGCTTGACCCTCTTCCGCCGTCCCAGCAGTCTGCCAGTCAGACATCGCTTTATCAATTGCCGGCGAATTTGCGCGAGACATATTTGGGAATGGAATTGTCACACTGTTTACGAACAGATTCAGCACATCAATTGGGATCGGCCAGAGCCAATAGAACAAGGTCATCGGCGCCGCATCACGACCTGGTGTCGATTGTTTTTCAAACAATACTGCTCGGTCAGCAATGTTTACCTGGGCGTCAAAGCCACCCTCTCTTAACATCGCGGACACAGCTGTTGCAACGGCTTCATTAATGGACTCTGCTTGTGCTACGAATTCAAACGACATGACGGTGCCGTCTTTTTCCCAGATTCCGTCACCATTGAGCGCCCAACCTGCGTCTGTCATCAATGCCGCAGTGGCATCCGGGTTATAACTTATCAGTTTTTCGACAATGGGATCGTAGGTGCGATCTGTTGGGGGTAATGGCCCCGGCGTCGAGACTGCATCACCAAAGAATACGATGTCCCGCATGGCGTCGCGATCAATCAGGTGGGCGAGTGCTCTTCGGACATTTACATCGCCGAATAACTCACTGTGATCCTGATTTAGAGTAAGAATGTATCCCGACCATTCTGGAAAGCGATAGACCGTAATATCGGGGTTATTTTCAAGCCGTTCGACATCTTGAGGTGCGGGTCCCTTCAGTGTATCAATGTCACCATTTTCTAACTGAACAGCACGCTGGCTGGCTTCTGAGATAAATGACCAACGAACAGCATCAAGGTGCGCTTTCCCCTTATTTTCAAACCAGGGAACGTTCGAACCTGGATAATCTTCCCATCGCTTTACTAATACATGACTACCTGGAACCCATTCCTCGTGGGTAAACGGGCCCGTCCCATCTGCAACCTCAGTACCAAACGTAGACTCAGCCGTTTCTCCACCGGCTTCCCGCCAAGTCTCCGTACAACTGATTCTAAAGTATCCGGTCTTGTGCGGCCCTAGGGTGCCGACCCAAGGATTCTTCATATTAATTACCAACTGATCACCTTCTGAGGTGTAGTTGTCCACAGCCGCAGCAAGCGTTGCGATAAACGATAAGGACTTGAATGTCTTAAGGTAATCCGCGACCGCAGCAGCATTGGCAGGTTTTCCGGAATGAAACGTCCTATTCGGATCAAAATCAAATCGATACTGCATTCCGTCATCAGAAACAGAAAAACCAGTAGCCAGTTGCGGCGCATCACCACCATCGGGGTCGTTGGTCAAGATTGCTTCATAAATGGCAAAGAACGCGGGATCATACCAATTGGTCGTTATAGGATCGTGCTTGGAAAAGTCAAGATCATATCCCTCACGCAGCGTACCTCCTTTTTGAACATGGCCCGCTGCATGTGAAGTCGTGCCCACTGCCAACATTGAGCCTGCAGCGCTGGCGGTCACACCCAAAGCGGCAGCGCGTTTCAAAAACTGCCGTCTATTCAGTTCACCGTCCCGATACTTGTTAACAAGCTTATCTAACTGGGTATTTTTCTCAATTTCACTCATATCTTCTCCCCCACCACTTGGTGTTTCAAAGAAAACTGTCCTCGTTGACAATCGCAGGCTTCTCGCCACAAAACCACAGTATTTGAATATAGGAACCGTGTCAAGCGGGGTTAATGTTTATCGATAACAACGATAAATCAGTAATTTTCAACCACTAAAGGCTCCTAATTACTTAGCCGGGAAGACATGTTCTTACTATCCGTCGCAATGATTTTGGATCAATTGGTGTTCACATCTGATTTTGATCAGCACTTCAAACTGGCAAGGCTGATGGATAGCCGAACGGAACATTGCCTCACTCTCTTGCGACCACTGATTTCCGATGGAGAGTGTGAGACAGAGATGAACACCCCCACTACACGGACGCCCTTGCCTCACTAGAAGAGACATCTCGCCGCCCTGGCAATGCCAAATTTATGAATAAACTGTCTGATGTGTGCTGTGGTTATAGATACCGGTCGTTCCATCCTATCTACAGCGTCGATCGCAGGCCCGACATCAACTCGTCGCTCAGTGCGATCTCCGTAAGTAAATCATAGTTCCAACCCTTAGCTGGTTCTTCCCGAACATTCGCATCGCAACAGAAAAGGCCATGGCGATTGGCGCCAATCGAAAGTCCTGAAAACCGATCTTGGCTAGAATTCGAGTTCGCCCACGTAGATACACCTTGAATTCCTAAGACATTCTCCGAAAGGGAGATCTGGTCGTCGAAGCCATCGCGGCCGTAGTCCTTGTTCTTGAGCGAAAGATATTCATCACTGCCAAGCCGCAGTGCACCGATGGTGCACATGCAGGCTTACTGCAAAACAGACCGTTACCCAATCCAAACGGAAGCTCTTGCCGGGCACAAAACTACGGCCGCGGATTCCAAGAAAGGTACCTGCCTAACCTGTCCCGCTGTGGGCTTCCTCCCAGCTCACCCCGCCGGTATTTTCTACCCAATAACTTTTTGCCCACCCGACACCTTGCCAAGTTTTGACCCTTGTCGGTGTCAGACGAAACAACCACCGAGGTTGATTGAGAGTCGGACCTAGGTATTTCGGGCCATCGGGACCCAGATATCGAATTGACATCTTCTCGGCAATTCCGACCCATTTCCCTCCAATCACACTTTCTTCTACCAACTCCGCCTTACCATCAAAATGGAATTTTTCCATGGTATTTACATCGTCAATACAAGCAGAAACTCGTGGATCATTTTTCAGATACTCCGCCCATTTTGATCGAGAACGTGGTATTACCCAGAAGGTACACCCGCATTCCTTGGTGTGTGTGCAGCCCTCTGTCTTTTCCCATTGGTGCCAAGTGGGAACAATAAACGGATCGCCGTTTGACTTAAGACAAGCGATTCTCATCGTCATTCCTTTCTCCAGAAATGCCTCGATGTTCTCCGCAGTCATCGCTCCTGGCTTGAAACTATGCTCCTCACTATCATATTTTTTTTCCATGACTTGCCTCCAATATTTGTGGACGACTGTTAAGCCTTAATGAATGGTCTTGAATCTTATCCGGCAAACGAAGCGTGTCAACCTCAGGGGACGCTATAAATTTTGTGTGGTAGTCTCGCTTGCAAACAATCGATTTGGCGAGACACATTTTCTTCGTAATAGAAACTAGTGGGAAACATGTATGTCTAGATTCAATGGAAAGCGAGTGTTTATCACCGGCGCTGGTAGTGGGTTTGGCCGACGGACAGCGGAAAAATTCGCAGAAGAAGGTGCGGCGGCCGTCTACCTAGTGGATATCATCCAAGAACGTCTCAATGTCGTAGAAAAAGAAATAGAAGCTCGAGGCGCAACTGCGGTACCTATGTGTTTTGATCTAGCAGACGCTGGCGCATGTCAACAAGCTATGGTTCAGGCACTTGCAGATGCTCCTCTCGATATTTTGGTTTGTAATGCTGCTACAGTCGCTGAAGAGAAATTTCTAGATATCACTCTCGAGTCGTGGAAGCGACAAATCGACGTAAATTTGACAGCTTACTTTCTATTGGCTCGGGATGCGGCGCGTTCGATGGTAAAAGAGGGAGCGGGTGTAATTTTATTTACGGCATCCATCGACGCTCAAGGTCATTCAATGGAATTCACTCCGTATTGTGTATCCAAAGCCGGTGAGGTTTCCTTGATGAAATCGATGGCGGTTGAACTCGCACGCTCTGGCGTGCGAGTCAACTCAGTTAGTCCGGGCCCGGCCGACACACAGCAAAGTACGGATTTGGTCGGCGAAGAGTTGATGGCCACATGGCGAAAACATGGATTTCCTACTGTCCCTTTGAATCGACTTGCTGCAGCCGATGACATCGCTAACGCTTTTCTTTTTCTGGCGTCTGACGATGCCTCATACATTACGGGACATGACCTCGTAGTTGACGGTGGACATACAGCTGATGTCTACGAAATTCCGTACGAATAAATGCTCTCACGCAACTGCGCAACAATAGCGACCATACGAAGAGCAATGTTTTAACAAACAACCAGGTAACCTAATCTATTGTCAGGGTAATCGCATGGACAAGAACGACGAAGTAGTCAACTCAGCCCGTCGTCGATTTCTACAGGGCAGGAGTAGTCCAAATCCAACCGAATTGACATCTGAAATCGATGTCGAGTTGGTTGGTAAGTCCCGTGAGTTGGATGCAGAATCGAGCACCTCTGTCATCACATACAGCGTGACCAACTCTGGTACAAAGAGAGTATCAATCCTTATCAGATACACACTTGGTGAGCATTTCCAAGTGATAAAAATGCTGCACCTCGGGCCGAATGAACAATACACCGGTTCTTGGACTGAAACGATTCCACAGTCTCGTGAACTCTGCTCGATCGAGGCTGAAGCCCGATGTCAAGGCGCAACAATCACCAGCTGCCATTATTTTGCTGGCTTATGACTACACCATTTTGCCGGACAATAATGAACATTCCTTTCGAAGATAATCCCAGCCAAACATAGGGGATCCGTATGATCCCATCTTTACCTCAATTCGGCCCAGCGATTTCTTCCAGCCTCTAGTAACCGTCAAAAACCAATAACCATTACGATTACTCATGCGAACCGATTCCCCAACTCATCTACCAGATGATGTTTCCTTATCTGTTCACCACCTGGTTAAGAATTTCACCGTCGGTGGGCGTTGGTATTCAAACAAGAACAAACAAATCGTTTCTGCTGTAGCTGATATCTCGTTCGATATTCAACGTGGAAAGACAATGGGGCTTGTTGGTGAATCTGGATGCGGAAAATCAACCACTGCAAGATGCATTTTAAGACTCATTGATCCGACCTCCGGCTCAGTGTTGTTTCGCGCCAACCCCGATTCGGAGAAATTCATTGACGTCATGGCTGAATCCCCTGAAAAGTTGAGACAACTTAGACAGAATATGCAAATCATATTTCAGGATCCCTTTGCGTCACTTAATCCCAGAATGACGGTAGGAAGAACGATTGAAGAACTGTTGATTGTCAATGCCAATATGAGCCGTACTGAGAGAAACAACCGAGTGCGCGATCTCCTTGATCTCGTGGGCTTGGAATCAGTTCACGCAAAAAGATTCCCGCACGAATTTTCAGGAGGTCAGAGACAACGTATAGGTGTTGCTCGAGCGCTGGCATTGAATCCAAGTTTTGTCGTTTGCGATGAGCCAGTATCTGCTCTGGATGTTTCAATTCAGGCCCAGGTTCTTAATTTGCTTTCTAATCTGCAACAAGAATTTGGGTTGACATATCTATTTATCACCCATGACTTAGCAGTCGTACATCAAATCTGCGATGACGTCGCCGTCATGTATCTCGGTAAAATCGTCGAGCATAGTCCAGTCGAAAAGCTGTTTTCAGGACCAATGCATCCCTATACTCAAGCACTGGTATCCGCTGCACCGATTCCGAATCCATCGAGACAAAGAAATCGAGCTCGCATCCTTCTTGAAGGCGATGTGCCGAGCCCTATCAACCCACCGAGCGGGTGCCGTTTCCAATCCCGCTGTCCGGTTGGTAAGGCCAAACAAATGTGCCTTGAAGTCGAACCTACACTGACTGTTGTTAATGGATCACACCGCGTAGCTTGTCACTTTCCAGAGGTTCGACCTGTCATCTAGTCCAGCAACTAAAATCCTGAATAACTAGGTTAGAAATCGCTGTGCCATTTCTGGAAAAGATGTTGTTAACGCTTTTATAGAAAACAGAATAACTAATCTTCACTGGATCTTAGGAGAGCATTAATGCCAATAATCGATAGTCATCTCCATTTATTTCGCGCCGTATCCGAGAGTTACCCGAGAACCGTCTATCCGGGTCTGGCAGAAGGGGATCGTGATGTGCCCGCCGAAAAACTGATCGCCCTAATGGAAAGCACAGGTGTCGACAAAGCGATCGTAGTACCACTTGGCCCGGAAGATCACTATTTAGCTGAAATTATCGAGCAATATCCAGGACAGTTTGCGGGCGTCGGTGTCTACGATGGAAGCGCACCAGATCAGGCCAAAAGCTTAGATGATCGAATAAGAAAGAGCAATATTCAAGGTATTCGAATTGGCGAAGTGGACGCAAATCCTGATACCCCCGATGACCCCCATCAGTTTTCGATGTTCCCACTTTTTGAGGCGATGGCCGAACGAAACCTTCGGGTCTGGTTTTACGCAGACTCAAGCCAGGTGCAGTTGTTGGAGAAAGTACTCGATGTTCTGCCTGAACTCATCGTCGTATTTAATCACTGTGGATTCATGGTTTCCTTAACCAATCTCGCCATCGATCAGTATCGCCGACCACACTTCACAGCGGAAATACCACCACCCACACTCGATCTATTAGGGAGACTTGCTGATCGACCAAATACCTACATTCATTTTTCCGGTCAATATGCTTTTAGTCACGACCCTTATCCGTATGCTGACATGCTTCCTGTTGCCGACTTTATTTATAACAACTTTGGCCCTAACCGAATGCTTTGGGCATCTGACTTTCCCTGGATTGTTGACCAACCTGGCTACGCAGAACAACTGGCACTGGTCGATCATTTACTACCGAATCTCACGCAAACCGAGAGGCAGCAAATCACCGGGGGCACAGCCGCATCACTTTTTGATTTTTGAATCCTAAGATTTGGTCTCAGAGATAACCTGTTCGAGAGCCGCCTCCTGCCACTCTAGGTGTGCGGGAACCAAATAACGCTGAAGGAACAGGGTCATATCCCCAACGAGGTGCTGATGCTGTTGAAGCAACTCCGGCCCCTCCAACTTGGACGCGACCGATGCCCAGAGTTTTTTCCGGCCCAGACCATCAAAAACCAATCGTGCCTGTTCTGAAAGTTTTCTGTCACCCGTTCCCGAAATTACCAGATAAGCCGTATCTGGGCGGCCGCTTCCATCTAGTTGTTTATCAGCAACTGAATGCGGGGAGATTGCGATGTGCACTGTAGGTGCACAAAGGCTGTCTAGAAAACATAGAGTCGCAGCAACATCTCCATAAGTACACAAACCAACGGGACCCCAAACGTTCTTTATTTCCTTTAACAGACTCTCGGTGTCTGACAAAACTGTGTTGCGATCGGCTTCTCCATCCGACAACCCATGACCTCTTAGTTCCAAATTGATCACCCGAAAACCATTTTTTGCAAGTTCTCCATCCAGATCACGCCATGAATCTAAATCGTCCTCGTGATCGTGTAACAAAACTACGGGCGCACCTCGGATCGGCCATTCATATCCACGCAGCGTCAAACCATCTCTGGCGATGACCTCGATGCTTACCGGCTCTATTCTCATGTCAAAAATGGCTGGGGGTTAATGCAGCGCAATTTGCCCACACTAGTTGGCAATAACGCTGGGCGTTGTTCCCAACATGAGTCAACTGAATAACCGCACCTCGGGGCAAATTCACAGCCGGGGGGTGCAACTTGCGGCGGGGGAACTCGCCCGGGAATCGCATGCAAGAGTCCCCGTCTTTCAGTAATGTCCGGTATAGCACCCAACAACCCCTGGGTGTAGGGATGCTTGGGATTGTCGAATAGGTCGTTCACTGGAGCTTCCTCTACGATCTCTCCGGAATACATGACGGCCACCCAATCTGCAACAGCGGCAACTACTGCCAAGTCATGGGTAATCAGTAACATCCCCATCTTTAATTCCCTTTGCCTCTTTCGCAAACTCTCTAATATCTGGGCTTGTACGGTGACGTCCAGGGCAGTGGTTGGCTCGTCAGCGATCAGAACTGATGGGTTCAATACTGTTGCTAACGCAATCATTACCCGCTGCCGCATCCCTCCGGACAACTCGTGCGGATAACTCTTCATTCTTTTCAAGGCGTCGGGCAGTTGTGCTTCTTCTAGGGCACGAACGGCTAACTTTTCTGCCTCAGATCGACTCACCTGACGGTGTGATTGAATTACCTCGCGCAACAAACTGCCGATGGTGAAAACTGGATCTAGAGAAGTGATTGGGTCTTGAAATATCATCGAAATTTCATCAGATCGTAGCCGCCTCATGTCACGAGAATTCAGCCCGAGAAGATTTTGACCGCGATACAGAATCTCACCGCCTGTGATTCGGGCCACATCAGGGGGCAACAACCCCATGACCGATAGGGCTGTGATCGATTTTCCACAACCGCTCTCTCCAACAAGACAGACAATTTCATTCATTCGAATAGACAACGACACGTCCTTCACTACTCCAAAGAATGAACCCTCGCTTTGGATTGAGATTTGAAGGTCTCGAATAGCGATTAACTCATCATGAGCTGTTTGATTCATATATTCATATGTAGGCGCAGGTACTTAGGGCATCTCAAAACAATACCACCAAATGGCCAGGTCATCATTTTGACCTGCGTAACCGGGGATCTGCCAACGTATAGCCAGTATCAGCAAGCCAGTTACCCAGTACAACTAACACCACCAAAACAAGAGAAAAAAACTGTGCGACTGGGTAATCACGACGCAGAACCGCCGTCACTAAGGCTTGACCGATTCCTGGCCAACCAAATATCTGCTCCACGATAAGTGCGTACCCTACGATCTGTCCAATCCTAAGTCCAGCCAATGAAATAATTGGTATCAATGCGTTTCGCAGGACATGCTTCCCCATTACGCGCCATTCCGATAATCCGCCCGCCCTCAAGGTTCGAACAAAATCGTTGTTCTGATTCTCGATCATCGCGGAGCGTGTCATTCGAACAGTCAAAGCAATCCCTTCAAAGGCCAACACAATCGCAGGGAGTATCAGCTGCTTTGGATTGCAACATCCCGCTGCTGGGAGGAGTCGGAATGTAGAGGCGAATAACCAGACTGCAAGCAGAGCCAACCAAAAATTCGGTATTGCCATACCAATTACAGAGAAAGACATGATGCCGTGATCTGTCCAGCTGTTTCGCCGTAGAGATGCCAACACCCCAAGTGGTATACCAATCATAAACACCAATGCAAATGCAGCTCCCCCAAGTATGAGACTGTTTTTTCCATGCTTTTTTAGCATTTTTGTCAGCGACGCATTATTTGTAATTGATCGACCAGGATCGCCCCGAAGCACTTTGCCCATATACGCAAAATACTGGAGATAAATGGGTCTATCCAAACCAATTGAGGCTCGAAATTCTTGGCGAAATTCTTCGGTGGCTGACCCTGGTAGTGCAGCTGCCGTAGCGTCACCACCGGAGAGTCGAATAGCATAAAACACGGCAATCGAACTCACGATCAATACAATGAGCATGTATCCAAGACGCCGAATTACCCGCTTCATTTGCGCTTTTTCAGACCTCTCTCGAACCGAAGCCGTGGGTCAAAATGGTCTCGTAGTCCGTCCCCAATCATGCTTACAGCTAAAACCAGCACCACGATCCCAATTCCCGGTATGGTTGCTTCCCAATGATTAATTCTTAGAAAACCCCTGCCATCAGCGATCATCTTGCCAAGACTTGGCAATGGCGGCTGAGCGCCCAGCCCAATGAACGATAACGCTGCCTCTGCGATCACGGCGACCGCAATTAAGTAAGAAGCCATGATCAAAGCTGGAGCAAGTATATTAGGTAGTAGATGCCGCCACATGATGCGATAACTTGATATTCCGGCAGCCCTAGCTGCCTCGACAAACTCTTTCTCTCTAAGCACTACTACCTCACCACGAACAACCCTGGTAATAGCAGCCACGTTTACGATTCCTACGGCCAGTATTACCGGGAAAAGACCTTCACCGAGCCCACCGACGAGTAAGACGGCCACCAAAATTAGCGGGAATCCCCAGATGAAATCTGTAGACGATCTGACAACACGATCTGTAGAACCGCCAAGATACCCCCCGATCATTCCTAGAATCACTCCAACCAACAGGGAAAATGCTGTGACGGCGGCAGCTACAAATAATGACACTCGAAACCCAACAAATAAGCGAATGGCCATGTCACGTCCATAACTGTCAGTCCCTAAGAGATACTCTTCAAAAAAAGGCGGCTTGTGCGCATTTCGCAGCGACTGACGAGCATAATCCGCGTCGTAGAAAACCGGGCCTAAAATTGCCAGACCCAGCACGATCAATCCCAATACAGTACCTGTCAAAAGCATCTTGTTTTGAGCAATAGATGCCAGTTGCTTCCGCCATGGGTTCGCTCGAAGACTTTCCTCATAAGCCGTCAACCTTTGTTCCCACGCGACTGCGTGAGATGATGTTGTTTTCTCAGGTGTATTCAATTAATTACAATTCTTAGCACCGAATGACGCCTTGGCCTACATTCTCAATGAATCGTAAGCAGGCGACAAGACTATCTGTAATTCCAGTCCCTTCAGGTCAATTTACGTGGAGTCGGAACCTGTTACTTAAAGGGTTTTCTGGACTAGATGCAGAACTACCATGCCTCTGTGGTGGAGATCAGGAGTTCGAATCCTTTCGGACGAGCCATTAATATCCCTTTATTTCCGTAATTTATCGCCTCGCCACGCGTCAGATGCCATGTGCCCTCTCCGTAGTGGCACAAATCCGGTACACGGAGATAGCATGGCGTGGATCGATCTCGATAATTGGCCCTAAGGGGGTGTGGATCGTTCCATTAAAAAGCCGCATCAATCTTCAAACTCGACTGGGCCCCTGCTGAAATTTCAATGAAGGATTTTCTTAGTCACACAATACCCCGATGTTAGTATTCTCATCCGCTGTGCGGGCAGGCTATATGTATTAACTTAACTATTGAAAAGGGCTGGGTGGGGTAGTCCTACTGAGCGTGTTCTAATAATCTCTAGGAATCTTCTAACTGGTTTTCCCACGCGTTGAGCGCCTCTAGTTCATTCTGAAGTAGGACTCGTTCTTTTATCCATCTCTTCCCATAACGGCTTAAAGTAAGATCCCTTGGCTGTCGTGTTAGCTTCCTTCTTTATGGTGATACCTGGGATCGTAGTCTGTTCTTAGATCAGTTCGTTTCCAGGCTACTCGATCTCCGGCGACAATCTCAGCCGGTTCTGTCTCTGAGCAACTTGTTGAGGGAAGATATTTTCCACTGCGTCGCCCGAAGATATTCACAGGCAACCACAACGACACTGTTGAATTTGTCCAGACAAAAAGTGACACTTGGCTAGCTTATCTGACCGAACCGGATCGGTGTCCGATCTCAAGATCATTGTCCGCTTGTCGGTTCTGGCCTCTAACCAGTAAGAGCGGCATCTCGGTCCAGTCCAGTTTGCTGACCTCGCTCATGTCCAGATCACGCCGCAGTACTGCGGTCGACGGCATGTAACGTATCACAAATCCTGCGCGGCGATCGCTTGACTGATTAGCCTCCGACCCATGCAAAAGATGCACATCGTGCAGGGAGATCTGTCCGGGCTCAAGTTCCACGTACCGGGCCTTTTCCTCTTCAAACATTGGATCGTCGATGACCTGATGCAGGGTCAGATCCGGACTGTTGTCTGTGCGGTGAGCATAAATGCCTGCTTTGTGCGAGCCGGGTATATAACGCAGCGCGCCATTGGCTCGCGACGAGTGGTCTATCGCAACCCAAACCGTACACGTTCTAAGCGGTCGGATCGGCCAGTATTGCCCATCCTGATGCCATGGCACTTCTCGCCCCGTCGTTTCCTGCTTACAGAGAAGATGGGTGGCCCAATTAATAATATCGGGTCCGATCAGTTGTTCGACCATATCTAGAATACGGTCATCGGTAACCAGAGTGTTGAAGGCGTCGTGACCGATCAGTCGCAGCGGCGGCAGTCGGTCGAGATGCACGTTCAAAAGAAAATCAGTTGGTGTATCTGGATTGGCCGCAATCACGCTATTGACGGCACTACGAAGGCCGTCGACCTCCCCCGGAGACAACTGAAAACCCCTGGGGATAACAAGGCCTTCTTCGTGATAGCTCGCAATTTCACTGGTCGATAACATGAGGCTCGGATCGTCAACAGCCTGAGTTATTTACCGTTGCATCGGGCATTGTCGTTCTACACAGGATCGCTGTGTTTAGGTTTTTGACCCAGTTCAGTTTTGCATCAGTCAAGACTGCATCTGTGAAATTTGTGTTTTCCAGGTTGGTGCTCTCCAAAAATGCGCCCGTGAGATTGGCCATCGTTAGGTTCGCACCGGTCAGATCTGTGGCTTCCAGATAGGCTTTGGTCAGATCTGCTCCAGCCAGGTTCGCATCCTGTAGATTGGTGTCCTCCATATAGGCATCTATTAGATTCGCCCCGGAAAGGTCGGCGCCATTCAGATCTGCGAAACCCAGGTCTATCCCAGTGAGATCTGCTTCAGTCAGATTTGCCCCTACCAGTTCTGCCCGAAACAGTCTTGCTTTATCCAGATTTGCGTAAGCGAGATCTGCCCCTGCCAGTTTTGCCCCAGACAGATCTGCACCTGCGAGGTCACATTTAGGGCATTTCAACGATGACTTTAACTTTTGTAGATCCGCTTCACTGAATGCAACTGCTTGCCAAGTTATACCCGTCAAGATGAAAAATAGAACCATAGCCTTGAGCACTCGATTCATCAGAATCTCCTGTGTTTTACAATTGTTCACAATTTGGGAATCGTGCTTCGGCAGAGTGCCCCTGTTGATGAATAGCCTACCTTAATCCTCCTAGGCTGAATCTGGCAAGTCCTTGACCAAGCCGCTGAACGGGCCTGGCCAGTTGGCTAGCAAACTTCCAGTCTTTGGGGAGTGACCGATCTCTTTTTTGACACTCCTGTTTTTGTTTTTCTCTGTGTACCCCGTCAGCCCGAGTTAGACAGAATAGCCTAATTATTTGAGAGATGGTTTTAGCTCAGCGTTAACTCATAGAGGCAGTGATGCCAAGAAACCGCTATAAACCCAGTACCAGAAGGCAGGACTACCTCTTGCTCGAGGCTAAAGTTCCGTATAGGCCTCCTTTTAGGAGGGTTCAAGGTCAACTATCTATAGGCATGACGATCACAGACAGGCGTGTAAGAACCTACCCATCTACCAATCTGTTTGCACAGAGGAATGTGTAGATGTGTTTCATCCGATATAAGAAAAGGAGAGGGGCTCGATTGGGTTAGGTAGCCATCCCAGTCGTCAACACAGGCAGACTGACAAAGCCGAAATGGCCGTGTTTGCACCCTTGATCCGATTTTAAATCCGCGTGTTCCTACACTTCTCGATGTGGCAAAACACCCAAGGCGTGGATTTAGTGGAAAGATTGAGTTAATGGTGGAATATCAACCGCCGTCCAACGTTATCAAGGCACCGTACAGGTCTGGCCGCCGATCCCGAAACACAGCCCAGGAGTCTCGGTATTCTTTGACTTTTTGAAAATCGAACCGGTGCACCAGCACCTCCTCCTGGTTTCTACCGGCCTGCTCGACGACCTGCCCTTCATGATCCGCAATAAAGGAACTACCGTAGAAATCGAGATAGGACTTACGGCCCTCAGTCATGTATTCTCGGCCGATTCGGTTAGAGGTGACGACCGGCAGGATGTTGCAAGCCGCGTGCCCACACATTGCATTGCGCCAGGCATTAACCGAATCATTTCCTGCTAGTAAGCCACCTCTACCACCCAAGCCGGAACCGATTGCTGTAGGATAGAGAACGATATCAGCTCCCCGGAGGGTGAGACACCGTGCAGCCTCGGGAAACCACTGGTCCCAGCAAATTAGGACACCTACATTGCCAAAACGTGTCCGCCAGACCCGGAATCCAGTATCGCCTGGGCTGAAGTACTCTTTTTCTTGGTAACCCTCGCCATTTGGAATGTGTGATTTCCGATAAACACCAAGAATTGTTCCGTCAGCATCGGCAACGGCAACAGTATTGAAATACACCTCACCAGCTTTTTCAAAGAAACTGATGGGCAATACCACTTCGAGTTCTCTTGCCAGGCTAGAGAATCGTTTCACCGCTTCGCTCTCCTTCAAAGAGCAAGCCAGGGAACGGTGTTTATGGCATTGCTCAATCGGGAAATACGGTGTTTCAAATAGCTCTTGTATGAGAATGATCGAGGCGCCGGCAGAGGCTGCCTGGCGTACTAACTTTTCGGCCCGATTGAGATTTTCGACCCGGTCCCAGCTACAGGTCATCTGCGTCGCTGCCACACCGACGTCAGCCATTTTTCCTCTCCTCAGATAGTCGTAAGTAAAACCGAAGTTTCTATATAACGACGGTTACCGGAAAGCTACCGCAAACAGGCGCTACATACCGTCGATATTACTCCTCTACTCCATGTAGGCTAATCAGTAATCAGACTGCTAGACAAAGGGTGCCTTTAGGAAGTTCAAGAACAAGTCAATTTAATGAATCTCGCATGAGCCTGAGGCTAATCATATGTCTTCTTCCAAACCGGGCGTAGCCATACAACTCTATAAACTAAAGGCATTTCTGATACCTTGAATCAGGGATCTTTCGAGCCCAAAACATGATTATTTATGATTTTTTTTCAACGTTCTCGTGTAATTGTTTTAGGGGATCAGTGGTTTGCCCTTAAAACGATATTACATCTATGTTCTCAGCCAACTGGGTATTCCTCGAGCCGGTTGATGACCGGCAGGTATTACAGCGTCTGAGTCAGACTACTCAACCCGATGAAAATCGGTAACGCCTTACTTTGCTTAATCACTGCATCTAACAGTGCCCGCCACTCCACGACCGGCAGTGCAATCACTCAGCGGGGTCCCCCCATCTGCACATGTTCGCACGTCGCCTTGCGAACCGGCGTGGCTGTTTTCTCCAACCACCCACCTCCCGACTGTCCTCTCGCCCGCCTCACCCTCCCAACACGCAGTCAGACTTGAATCCGACGTGTCGCGGTCAACCCACGCCGTAGGCAGACCCGCTCCGGCATCGGCAGAATAAGTACACACCTTGGGTATCTTGGAGTCAGGAAGATTACTCGTACAATCCCATCGAATAGCACTCCCAGAACCGGTCGGCGCCAACTCCAGTACCTTGCCTCCGGCTAAATCAGCTTCATCCGCAGCAATCAAGGCTTGACTGTCTATCTCCTCACTCAAGGTAATATTTACCCGCGTATCAGCTCCTGATCCCGTTCGGGTGATCGTAGCAAGATCAACGGTCGGTTCAGTCCCTGCACTCCCACCACCTGCAGCTTCTGATTCAACCTTACGCGCATACACCTGACCTGCATGCAAGGCTTCAGCAATCCTCGTCTTGGTCACATATTTGTTGTATTGCGGCAAAGCAATGGCACCGAGAATGGCAATGATTCCCACCACTACCAGAAGTTCCATCAGCCCAAAACCTTTCTGCTTCATGATCCCCTCCTTATTCTCAGGGCATTGTAGGGGCGATTACAGGCAGGGGGAAGGTGTTACCAGTAATGGAGAGACACAACACGATGGCTGCAGGCAGGACTTCAGAGGCTCGTCACACGCAAGGGAGGCGTAAAACGATACTACATTTACATCCTCAGGCGACTGAGGGTTGCTTAAACTGCCCCCGGTCGGCAATCAAAGTACAAGGGCACTCATAGCATTCGGGAACCTGCTCTGGCGGGGTAATGGTGGTGTCCTCCCCATCTTCATCTACCTCCGCTTCAACCAAATAGAGATCTCCGCCAATGGCTACTTCATCCCCAACCTCGATACCAGTGATCTTCTGGGCATTCTTACCGAATAGCTCGCCATTAATTGGTACCGTAATCGTTTGACCGTCAACCGCTAGCACCGCAGTCGCCCCTAGACCTACTCTATTCGTGTCAGGATTAAATTTTGCTTCTCCCGCCGTTGTAAGATTCCCCTCGACTTCGGAAACCGAGTCACCCAGTTGATGGCCAGTCGAGATTAATGCAATCTCAGGCTGACTCCTCTTGAGATTGACTATGATCGTCACCGATGCATTGAGTTCTGTACCGCCAATATTCCCTTCGATACTCAGCCTGCTGTTCGCCGGCACTATCGCCTGAGCACTAGATGACACCCCCAGCAGCATCACCAGGGTCGCGGTAAAAAAGGCACTCAGGACTTTGCGCTTCATGGGCCTCTCCTCAGGTTATTCCGCCTTTTCGGACCAGTAATGAGCATATACCCCACTTGAATGCCCCACAAACAGGGAAAGGCTAGCGTTGACCAAGGCGCCCATCACAGTGGAAAGATGTTACCAGTAATGGAGGAAGTGTGAGTGTGGGAAACACATCATTTCCTGAACAACACCTTAACAATCTACAGTCAATCCAAGTTTGTTTTAGAACAAAAAAGCAAGCTCTATTAACGAGACAATTTAGCTGATTTGAAGTGCTTAATGGGCTATGGGAATGATTAAGGGACTGCTCCACACGAGACAGTACTGGAACTCTATAAAGGTCGGGATATCCATCAACTGGCCAGACAGATGAGTCAATTGACAACAGCGGGGGCTGCGGCCTGTGACACCGTGGGTGTCGCCCGGGCTGTTTCCGGTGCGTCCGCTACCAGGGCCACACCGGCACCGAATGCTTCCAGGTTTAGTTGTAAGAGCTTGGAGGGCACCCTTTCTCGGATCACCATTTGCAAGGTGTTTGGCCCAACCGTTTTACTGGCTTGGTTGAGCGCACCAAGGGCAACAATGTTGGTCACACGGGGGTTACCCACCGTACGCGCAGTCTGAAGCAGCGGCAGTGATAAGAGCTGACAATTCTTCCAGGATGGTGTCTCAATTTCCTGATCAACCACAATCAGCGCTTGCGGCGCCAGCGATTCCGGGGGGAGGTTTACAGCGACTGGGTCGAGAATGACCACCAGGTCCAGTCTGACGACCAGCGGATAGCACAGCTCGCCTGTATCCACCACCAGGTCGGCGCGACTGAGCCCACCGCGAGAGGTCGGTTCGTAACTACTGGATTGAGCGATCTGTTTACCTTCACGTAACAGGGCCTCGGCCAGTATCCGGCCAGCCAGCGCCAGTCCCTGGCCACCACTGCCACTGAGACGGATCTCACGGTGTTCTGAGTTCACTCGGCCCCTGTCTTTACCGCGCGCTGTTTGGTCGCAATATGTTGCCGGTAACTGTCGCCATACTCGGGGCGTTCTACACGACTCAGGATCCCTGTCTTCCAGTCACCTGGTCGAAAAGGTTGCTCCACCGCGTTACCGTAGGATTCAGGGCGGATATTCGATTTCTGTTTGAGAATCATCTCCGTTGAATTGCCCAGGTCGTTCTTCCGCCCATAGATCTCGGTGCAGTCGGAGATAACTTCAACGAACGAGAAACCCCGGTGTGACAGTGCCGTTTTGAACAGATCCTTAAGACTGGGGGTTTGCAGTGTGATCTCTCGTCCTACCAGGCTGGCGCCTGCGGCCCTAGCCAACTCGCAGGCATCGAAGACCGGCTCGTGATTACCCAGCGGCGTAGTCGTGGTAAAACGGTCATTGCCTGTGGTCGGTGATACTTGCCCTCCAGTCATACCGTAGACCTCGTTGTTGAGCATCACGCAGGTCATGTCCAGGTTACGTCTGCAGGCATGAATCAGGTGGTTACCCCCAATGGCGAGACAATCTCCGTCGCCTGTGATCACCACAACCTCCAGATCGGGACGGGCCAGCTTGAGACCGGTGGCAAAAGCCAGCGGTCGGCCATGAGTGACGTGCATGGTATTGGTGTCGACGTAGGCTGCGGTGCGGCCGGAACAACCGATACCAGATACCAGTGCCAGATTGTCCATAGAGATGGTCAGCTCGTGAAGTGCCCACAGTAGCGCCCGCAAAGCAATGCCGTGACCACAGCCCGGACACATGAAGTGCGGGAAAAGATCAGTACGCAGGTAATCTCGTATATCGAAATCGCTGTGTTCAGTGGTCTGCATGTTCTGCCAGCTCAACAATTCGTTGTTGGATCTGATGGGGCGTGATCGGTTCACCATCTATTCGATTTAGCCGGCTAACAGGAGTGCCGGCACAGATGCGATCAACCTCCCAGCACAACTGTCCTCCGTTCATCTCAGGAACTAGCACAGCCCGGGCACACTGGGAAATACTTCGAAGGGCCTGCTCCGGGAACGGCCACAGTGTGAGCGGCCGGAAGAGTCCAGCCGCCAGACCCTGTGCACGGGCCTGGTGAACGGCACGATGTGCCGAGCGACCGGTGATGCCGTAAGCAACGATCAAGATCTCTGCATCATCGCAGGCAACGGTCTCATAACAGTCGATGAGATCACGATGGTCATCCAGTTTGCCCAGGATGCGTGTCATCACCCGCTCGACCACTGCCGGGTCCTGAGTCGGAAAACCGTCTTCGGCATGGGTTAAGCCAGTGATGTGAGAGCGATACCCCGCACCGGGTCGGGGCATCGCGGGAATGTCGCTACCGTTGATCGCGTAGGGTTTGAAATCCTCTGCTGGCCCACTGGCCCAGTTTCGGTCAGTCACCTCCAGCGTGTCCGAGGTCGGTATCTCTACGGTCTCGACTAAGTGCCCTATGATCTCATCGATCAGCACGATCACCGGCACTCGTAGCTGCTCAGACAAGTTGAAGGCACGGACCGTCTGGCTGTAGATCTCAGCCACAGATGCCGGAACCAGTGCAATAACGACGGTGTCACCGTGTGAGCCCCAACGAGCCTGCATCACGTCACCCTGGGCTGGACGGGTAGGCATGCCGGTGCTAGGCCCTCCGCGCATCACGTTGATCACCACACAGGGGATCTCTGCTCCCATGGCATAGCCCAAATTCTCCTGTTTCAGTGAAAATCCTGGCCCACTGGTAGCCGTCATGGCCTTGATGCCACCGATAGAGGCACCAAGCACAGCACCCATGGATGCGATCTCGTCCTCCATCTGGATGAAGGTGCCACCTACGCGGGGCAATTCAGATGCCATTCGTTCGGCCACTTCCGAGGAGGGCGTGATCGGGTAGCCAGCATAAAAGCGACAGCCAGCGGCCACCGCGGCCAATGCGCAGGCATGGTTACCCTGCAGGTTACGAATCCGATCTTGTGTAGAGGTGGTCATTCAAACTCAGGGATCGAACTGTGTAGCCGGATGGCAAAGTCTGGGCACAGCCATTCACACATCCGGCAGCCAGTACAGGCGCCAGGGTCAGGGATCTCGACAACTTGGTGGGCGTTGAGTACCAGGCAGCGTTCAGGACAGATTTTGACGCAGATATCACAGCCCTTGCACCAGGTATCGGTGATCTCGAGATGGACTGACCGCTGCAGAGTCTGCACCGACGCGGGTGGCAGGGACCGGTCGACTCTGGGCACTTCAGCAGGGGGGTGTAAGGCCCACTCCCGGCCCATGTTGAAGGCCTGGCGGTTGATCTCAACCGTCCTTGCTGGAACCACGCTGGCAATCAGTGCTTGCCAGTCCTCAGCCGGAAATTCAAGAGCTGTGGACAACGCACCAAGGAGTACCGTGTTAGCCGCCTTCGGGTTGCCAAGCTTTGTTGCGGCTCCACTGGCATCGAGTGCCAGTATGCCGGGCAATCGTGAACGGATCTGCTCGACAGTCAGTTGGTCATACCCTGACAGTCCACCGGCTTTACGGTTGCGACAGGCAAAAGGCGGTACGATTTGCTGGGTATCGACAATAAAGGTGCCCGTTTCAGGATTTAGGTACTTCAGCCAGCGCAGGCCCTCAGCCCATTCCAGTGCCAGCACCACATCTGCCTCACCCGCTGGTATGGTAGGGGAATAGACCTCCTCACCGAAGCGCACATGGCTGAAGACCACGCCACCGCGTTTGGCCATACCGTGCACTTCGCTTTGTTTGACCTGGAACCAGTGCTGCTGGCACAGCAGGGCAATGACTTTAGAGATCATGATGACGCCCTGCCCGCCGACTCCCACCACCAGTACATTAGTTGCAGCGGTCGATTCATCAGGAGCACTGTGCCGGTGTTCCGTCGCGACGGTTGACTGTAGGGGTGAATTCATCAACGGGCCTCAGGCGCGACGATCTGAATGCAGTCAGAGGGGCAGATCTGGACACACAGGGTGCAGCCCATACACAGGGCCTGGTCGATAGTAATCTTGCAACGCCCCTCGTAGCGTGCCCCACTCCAGGTCAGTGCCGGGCAGCCGAGGTTCATACAAGCCTGGCAGGCAGTGCAGCCTTCGGTCTGAACCTGGAAGGCTGGTCCTTTGATCTTGACCGGGTCGAGCACGCAGGGGCGGTTGGAAATCACCACACTCACACCTTTGTGTTCGATCGCATCGCGGCAAGCCTGGTAGAGGGCGCCGACGTCATAGGAGTCGACCGTTTTCACCCAGATCACACCGAGCGCGCGGATCAGTTCCTCGAAATCGATCCGGTGGGTCTTGTCTCCACGCAGGGTCACACCGGTGCCCGGATGATCCTGACCGCCGGTCATAGCAATGGTCTGGTTGTCCAGCAACAACACCGTGATGTCAGCCTGGTTATAGACCGCGTCGATCAACGCTGGAATACCGGCATGCAAAAAGGTGGAGTCACCGATTGTGGCCACAATCGGCTTAGTCTCGGTGCCGGCCTTGGCCAGTCCGATGGCCACACCGATGCTCGAACCCATTGACACGCAGGTGTCAATGGCCTTTAGCGGTTCAACGGCGGCTAGTGTGTAGCAGCCAATGTCACCACTGACCCTTGCATCCAGAGCTCGCAGAGCCATATAGGTGGTGATGTGTGGACAGCCTGCACACAGCACCGGTGGCCGTGCCAACGGTTCAATATCCAGCTCCGTAGTATCGAGCATCAGCACTGGACCCGGTAAAATACCGGCAGCTCTGAAACCATCACGCACCACTTCGGGAGAGAACTCACCTACCCGTGGGAAAAACGCCTTGCCCTGGGCTTCGATTCCAAGTGCATGTAACTCGTGTTCAATGAACGGTTCCAGCTCCTCGACTACGATCACGCGTTCTACCGAGTCACAGAAGGCCCGCACTGTTTCTTCAGCCAGGGGAAACGACATTCCGAGCTTGAGCACGCTCACTCCCGGCAATACCTCCTTTACATAACTGTAGGCCGGTCCCAGGGTGATCACCCCTACAGAGGTATCACCAGCCTCCCAGCGAATCAGGTCGCTGTTGCGGAGGTAATCCTGAACACTGCCTTCACGCTCTAGCAGCTTGGGATGCCGCTGGCGCGCATGCCCCGGGAGCATCACGTTTTTGACCGGATCGTCGCGGAAACCCAACGATTCTTTTTCTCGGCGTTGACCCACTTTGGCCAGGCTGCGGCAATGGGAGAGTCGGGTAGTGCTACGCAATATCACTGGGCTATCGAACTCTTCACTCAGGTCAAACGCAAGGCGGGTGAAGTCCAGCGCCTCCTGGGCATCAGCCGGTTCCAGCACTGGAACCTGCGCGAAGCGCCCGACCAGTCGCGTGTCCTGCTCATTTTGGGAACTGTGCATGCCCGGGTCATCACAGACCGCCAGCACCAGGCCACCGTTCACACCGATATAGGTTTGGGACATCAGCGAGTCGGAGGCGACATTCAAACCGACATGCTTCATCGCCACCAGCGCCCTGACACCGCCAAACGATGCACCGATGGCGACATCGCATGCGACTTTTTCGTTGGGCGACCACTGGGCCTGGATATCGTCAACGGGATAACGGGCAATTGCTTCCAGTATCTCGGTACTGGGCGTGCCTGGATAGGCTGCGGCCACCTGGACACCTGCCTCCCAAGCCCCCCGGGCGATCGCATCGTTCCCCATCAGTGCCAGTGTCTCAGGACTGGATGGCGCACCGTCGGATAGTTCAGGAACGTGATCTAGTGCTGGGGCACCTACTTGGTTGGAATGATTTTGTTCCACTGCGATTTTCGCTTAAACCGTGAGATCGGTGTTCAGTGTCATAACTCAGTCGGCCCATACCGAAGGGACCGCGATCTGGGTATAGGCATCACTGACATCGTCACCGCTGAAATTGGAACGAATAGCCAGAAAGCCTGTCTTGGCCAGCACCATCGAAATCACTTTCTGCCCTTTGTGTTTTGCCCCTGCCGAACCTTTAACTTTGGCGAAACTGCTCGTTTGCCAACATCCGTTCGGCGCTACTGCTAAAGCACCAGCCCGGCCACCAATGGCCTTAAGCCAATCCAGGTGCTTATGGTTCCCGCTATCAGGCATCCCGCAGGCTTGGTCTGAAAAGACCAAGTCATTAAAGAACATCGTGCAAACCAATCGTTTCATACGCCAATATTACGCCTATAGATTGAGGAGTTAGATGGGGTGATTCCACTAACTGTGGACTTTGAAAACGAGGGGGCTGGGAATCTGCCCAGCGATATTTTCCTGTACAACACGGGGTGATACCTTGACTTCGGTCAATACAACACGCGGTATTGAAAGCATAGGAAATGCGCGTGACGACACAACCGCTCAGTTCGATGAACAGACGGGCATATCCTTCGGTCGGAAAAAATACCGAGTGGCAACTTCACCGTAGGACTTGAAGATGTAGCCCCCGTTTCGTTCGGCAATGGTGTCTTTCCCAGCCCAGTACATGCCGGAAACCTTGTACCACGGTACGTTGGGATTTTCGTGATGGAGTACGTGAAAGTTCACGTTCAAGAACAACAAACTCCAGAACAGACTGCCTTCCACCACGGCGGTACGGTGATCCGGGTTGTCGGACGGACGGTGCTCCAAATAGGACCGCACCAGAATAAGCGAAATGCTCGGGTAGGCGACACCGACAGCGTAGTACCATGCGGGAATTCCCAGATAACGTTCCAGCCCGTACAACATGGCGACAGACAGGGCGCCATGCAGCAACCACCCCGGCAGTCGGGACAGATCGCCTCGTACCATCCGGCGACTTTCAGAAAACGCGAGACGGATCAGCGCAATCGCCGGGCCGATAGTCACACGCCCCAGAAGCGCATTGTTGATGCAGAGCGCGCCGCGCCAAACAGGGCGAAGATAAACCCAATCCGTTTGCGAGAAATAATAGGATTCGGGATCTTCCTCGGGATCGGTCAGGGTCTGTACCCGGTGGTGGATCAGGTGACTGTCACGATACACGTGATAAGGCATCCACAGACTAAAGGGCGCCCACCCCAACAAGGCATTGATGAATGCCGATCGCGTGGGATGTCCGTGCAGGAGTTCGTGTTGAAGACTACCGTACCAAGCAACCGTGACCGTGCCAAGAGAACAGAAAATCCACCACGGCAACTCCGCTCCGTAGGCCATGGTCATGCCCCACATCCCGTACACTGCGAAGACAACTGCCCACGTCGGCAGTGCCAAACGATCCCACAGCGGGCGTGTGGCTATGTGATTCATATTTTATCCTCGACTGAACAGTACCGCGATCTAGTGGACACGGGATAGCCCGTATCCGAGGTGAGATTGTTACGGCTCTTCTTCAGATTAAAAAGGTGATTTTTTTAACACTTGAGCACAATATAAGTGGGTGTCTCCCTACCGTGCGACCATAACGTGACTGACAGCAATCCACTGCAGTCCATCTGAGTCACTATCCAGTCACATTGCCGGGCAACTTTTACTGCTTTTAGGACATTCTGGCAGCGCACTGACTAAGGTCAAAAGTCAGTGCTACTGGCTGATGGTTGCTATGCACGATTTCAGAATATGATCTTCCCGTTCGATGGCAAGTGACAACACACCTTGACCTTCTCGTACTATGAGGCCCAATTCAATAAGTTGTTCCAAGCGCTGTCGGTCAGAACTCATATTCATTTGGTCACTGACATGTTTGATGGGAAAACCGGATTGATCAAGTTGGTCATACGTTCTATCCCAAAGTGTTTTTCTTATCCACCGGCCTTCCCTGTCGTCGCCTTTTTGGAAGGCATTGGATTCAATCGAAGATAGACTACGAATCGTATCGCAATAGACCATGAGAAGTGCATATTCGATAGTCAAACAAATTATTTTTGTCAAGGCTGTTCGGGTATCAATCACCAAAGCACCAGAATCGGAATAGAAGATAGCTAGATCGGCATTAGCACTATCTCGTGCCTGCCAGAATTTGAGCAATGGATTAACAAACTGTTTCAGATTACTCGACACCGTTACCTGATCAGCATCCGGTACGGCAGTAAATTTATAGGCGAGATTTTCCAGCGCTTCATCACTCAGGCCATAAAGCTCGTGGTAGCCGGAGTTCGGATGAAGTGTGCGTGGCACCTCCTTCATCGCGGCCATAAATAACGGACTATATCGATGGATTTCGATCTCAATCACCGTGTCCCGACAAGGTGCTTGTAGGTGGAATAGCTTGGGAATCAGCTTAGGCAAATGTGAATAATCTTCCCACTTCTCGCACGGAAAACCCGAAAGCTGCCGCCAGGTGACTGCAAGGTCGTGTTGCCTCGCCAGACGCAATGTCTGGATATTTCGCAATGCAGTGACTCCTTTTTTCATTTTTTTTAGGATTGGAGTTGAAAGACTTTCGATACCTACTTCTAGTTCTCGAACACCTGACGCTGCTAGTGTTTTGATGTCACTGGATGTTAGATTACTTTTGATCTCGTAGGAGAACTCAATATCCAGTTTCAAATCTCCTATCTTCGGTAGAACCGTCTTCAAATAACGGTGATCAATAATGTTGTCCATCGCACAAAGCTTTTGAGGATTGTATTTGTCTTTGAGATAGATTATTTCATCGATAAGGCGTTTAGCGCTTTTTGAACGAAACTGGATACTGGTGCCGTTTAGGCCGCAAAAACTACAGTGATGTTTTTGGCCCCACCAGCATCCTCGAGATGATTCAAAAGGGATTTGGCAAAATCTACTCGAATCAGCAGCACCGCCTATTTTGGCACCACCATACTGGCGAAAAAAATCATCGTAGTCTGGGAAGGGCAAGTCATCTAGGTCCCTCAGTACTGACTCCGGGTTTCGATGAATAGTCCCATCCGGTTGGCGAAAGATTAACCCGGGTAAGTCCGTCTTTACACTACCGCTCAAAAGGCTCTTAGCGAATTGGGGGAATGAAAGATCCGCATCACCACTGAATGCATAGTCGACGAAAGGAAATGATCGACTGATCTGCTCCCCCATCACCGTCTCCATGTTCGCCCCCCCGAACACAATGGCCAGCTTGGGAAAATGTACTTTTAGCTGTTTTGCAAGAGCCAGTGAGGCTAGATTCTGGTTGAAACTACTGGAAAAGCCGGCAATCTCAACTTCTTGCCAGGGAAAACATCCCAGACAGTAGTCTATGAATCTTTGCGCGTTGTTTATCCCGTATTCGATCTGCGTTCGTACATCACGATCTCCGACATTTCTTATGAGGCCATGGTGCCGCTCCGTTTGTTCTGGAAAAAGAAGAGGCGCAAAGCAAGCTTCTGCTGCCATATAGGCGCCACTATTAGTCCCCATTACGTCGAAGACTTCAAGTCTGCGGTCCATCGGGCCAGTCATATAACCCCGGACCCAGTCAATATTAAAGTAATGAATATTACTGCTGATTCCCTTCTCCATAAGGATGGCTTTCAGCAGGCTGATTCCCAGACTCGGGAACCTAAGATGCCCAAATGGCATAAAAATAAAGGAGATATTTTTTGCAACAGACGACATGGGTTACGCACCAAGGGTTTGAATATCTGACGATTACCAGTCAGATCCGACCATGAAGCACTTCATTCGGAACCCTCAGTATAATGGTAACGCCTAAATTGCATTACAAGGCGATACTTTTTCAGGTTTCGAATGTTAAATGTGACCGGAATCACATCTAGGACCAATTGGACCCTTGACCTGGGTCTCGTTTGTCCTTTATCGTCAGCAAATCCGGTTTTTGACTTCGGACTCCGGCTACAGGTAACTTGGGGTTAGCCAGCTTATTGATATTTTTCGGTGGCTGTTACTATCTCGATTGATCTTGTGACCAAACAATTCACATCTTTGGGAGGGCTAGATAGCGATGCCAGCATTAACAACACAGGAATGGGTAGAAAAGATTCAAGAGTTGGACGTCGACGTAACAAGTACTGAAGA
>PVBE012420033.1_pt1 | contig 29080 bp, 22 predicted proteins | sample 1631181 | NCBI WGS metagenome assembly PVBE01 (sample SAMN08397723, study PRJNA350692) | Marine metagenome, whole genome shotgun sequencing project. | isolation source: water | place: Pacific Ocean | collected 2012-04
AGTGTCAGACCACCCCCGGTGAATGATTTTGAACCAGGTAAAGTCTCCGTCTGCCACAGCTCATTAGGGGTTCTGGTCGGATTGGGGACCTTGTCCCGTGCTGAAAAAACTGTGTATACGGAGCTGGTTACAAGATCGTGGGCTTTCAGTATTCAATAAACGGTGGTTGTCCGTAATGTACCAGGCCAGATCACGAGGTGATTTTTCCGGGTGTTCAAGGGCGGGTTCTGCGTTTGATTTCTTTAACCACAGATTCTGGACTTTTATGGGTTTTAGGTGTCATCAGTGTCTCCTTTCTCGATTGCGATTATAACCTAAAACCATCTCTAATTTATATCCTAAATCTGTCCACTTTCCTTTTAAACGCTACAATGTTTTGCAAAATGCGGGGTTGGGCAGGGTGGTCAGGCCAAAGCGATGAGGCGGTAGACCAGCATGCCGGCCACCCACGCCACATCTTCCGGAGAGAGCATCTCTCCGATGGTGTCGTTAAAAATAATGTTTGCTTCAGGTGGGAATTCATCATCTCCTCCCCAAAGAATTAACTGCATGGCCACCTTGGGAAAGATTTGAAATTCATATCCGGCGTCGCCGGTATCAATCCATTGGCCCTGAATCGTTTCCGCCGGTTTTGCCAATTTGAAAATATCTTGTCCAAAAACCTTTTTTAAAGGATCGATTGCACGTTTGACAAATGTGCTGAAATAAAATGAAGCCCCGGGGATTTCACGATAGGAAATCCAATTGCCGGTGGAGCCGGCATAGGTTGGTGATGCCATATAGTGCAGGATAAGAATCTGTTCCTGTATCGAAACCTCCTTCGTCTTTTCAGAATCATCCAAAAACTCAAATTCCGGGAAATTGACGAGATATGTCCGATTGAGAAAAGATACCCGAAACCGATTTTGATCAGCTTTTTCAAATCCGCTGCGACTTAATATGTCCGCAAATGAATCTTCTCTGAGTCTCTCAACGGCGATTCTTCTGGATTCGATGTAATCATCGATGCGTGCCATACCGGTAGATTTTTTCCTTTCTGTTTTACCCAAAACCAAAAAAGCCCCACCGGGGATGCAGTGGGACTTTTTCAACATGAAGAATTGATGATTAGATATCCAGCCACGAATCAGAGTAGAGCGTATTTCCAAGGATGACATTGACCGTTTTCGCATAATCCTGCATCTCTTTTGAGAGGCTGTCCATATCCGGCGCATTCCCGTCCATTAAGCTGTAGATCAAGTCGACAATATCCTGACGGTTCCCCCTTGCGATATCCGCCAGTTTTTCATCGAGCGGATCGGCAATCACAGAGCACATGCCATGTCTCTGAAGCATAACCATGAAAGTTTGATTGAGAATCGGTCGAAGATGTTCCGGTGGTCCATTGGAAATATTTGACAACCCGCAGGTGCTCTTTGCACCCGGTGCAATGTCCTCGACCATGCCTTGAAATGCCATCAGGCTCATCAGTTGTGGCTGCTGAATGTTAACAGGGGTTACAATACCATCCACCCAGATATTCTCATTGGGGACACCGGCCTCATTGGCAAAATAAAGAAGCTCCACACAAAGGGAAGCCCGCTCGTTTTCATCACGCGGCAGACCATCCGGTCCCCACATGAGGGCGATAAAATGGGCATTATGTTCTGCTGCCAGCGGAACCATCCGTTCGTACCGTTCCGGACGGACCATGATGGAGTTGATCAGGGGGGGCAGCTTGCATATCTTTAGCGCGGCTTCAATGGCATCGATGTTGGATGTATCCAGTACCAGCGGCACATCATCTACAACTTCCTGAACCGTCTCAACAACCCACGGCATGAGTTCATGCCCATCCTTTTTGGCCGGACCCAGGTTGATATCAATGAAATCCATCCCTTTTTCCTTCTGAAAAAGAGCTTCCTCCTGAATCGGTTTGGGATCGCGCGCCCTAAACGCCCTTCCGATCTTTATGGATATCACATTTAAGCTTTCACCAATTAATAACATACGACCTCCTTTGAAATGGCAATTGATCAGTTTGACCGACCATTAATTACGTTTCTGGTTTCGGATCAACCCCGTATCTATTTTGCCTTAAGGAATCCGGGAATATGCGCTGCCTCTCTCGGCCCAACGGTGACGGTCCAATCCGGCAACTCCTCTTCAACATCACCGGCAATTGCGGCCGCGTATCCGGGTATAATCACTTCGGTATGTTTCACCTTATCCATTATGCCGGACTTTTTTACAAACAACCCCACGTCATCGCCGGCGAACTTTCCTGCCGCCCACGCCGTCATGACGGAGAGTCCTTCGGCATCTTTAATCAAAAGCCAGGTTGAGACCTTGCTTCCTTCAATTTCTCCCGATACAATGAAGTAGGTTAATGCAAAATTAGTGGTCACAATCACCGGTGAATTTTCATCTGGATTTCCGACTTCATATATCCCTTCGGTTACCGTCATGGGGCGCTGGGGATCGGTGTAAATATTCAACCGTTCCAAAAGAAGCGGGAAAAGCGTTTCGCCGGTGAGATCTGAAAGGATTGTGATACCGCCATATTTTGCAACAAACATTGCTGCAATCAAAGCCTCCATATCCAGGTTGGAGGTCATTTCACACGGGAAGGTAATCGTTGGAAAACCGAGAGTCCGGTTCCCGCCTTTCAGGGCAGCCCGCCGGATGACCACCTGGTCTTCAAGCGACTGTTTGATATCCCTCGACCCCGCATCGAGCATCAAATCCTTTAGTCCATTTGCGGTGAGCTGCTCGATTAACGGAATCAGGCCCTCCACCGAATCTGCCTTCACAACCAGCGGCAAACCGTGTTCCTTTGCCAATGCCCCGAATTCATCCACATTCGTCTCTGTCGCCGCATAGATGAGGGGCTTTTTGAACCCGCTCCCCTCAATCCCGGCCTTCATCACCGCCGGATCATCCGACATCAATACCAGGTTAAACTCTGAGGTTTCTGCGATCTGCTTCGCTTTTTCGAAAAAAGCATCCTTATCGCCGGTTACATCTTTTAACGCAACGAGTTCCGGCCGAAGGTTAAACCCGACCCTTTCATACTGGAACGCATTCCATATCTTCAGTTTGGTCTCGAGGTCTGATCCTGCAATATCAGAGCCGATCATACCACCGAGAGCCGTTTGGTTAAAAAAAGTTTTTTCATGCCGGTACAATACCGTCTCTCCACCGATTTTAAAGGAGCGAACCCCTTTGCCGATGGCGATGGGGCGGATGGGAGGTGCCGAAGCTTCTGCAAGTTTCTCCCTTGCTTCATCGGACACGTAAGGACAACTGTCCAGTTCAGCCTTTCCAGATGCCAGATTCATGGCAAATGCGAGACAGGTCGGAACGCCACATTCCTTGCAGTTGGTTTTTGGCAGGAGTTTAAATATCTGTATACCGGTTAAAGCCATTTTGATCTCCTTAGGTCAGATTAATGGTTGCGACCTTCAAACCGCAGGTTCCGGCCGGATTCTGTCATCTTTTATCCGCAACCCATATTGCTCGATACCCCTATTACTCCCCGATGATCGAATCCATCGAGAGTGCGGGGTGTCCTTTTTCCTGAAGAAATGGGAGTATTTCCTCTTCGGTGATGCCGACTGTTTCATCGGCGATCATATCATAAAAATCAGGGACACCGAGTTCTTTGCCCTCCTTTATGAGCCGTTCTTTGATTTCTTCTTTTAAAATCAAGGGCATCCACACCATCCGCAGAAGGCCGCCATCTCCTTTGATGAATTTTTTCTGGGTAATATTGAACTTTGAGTGGCCCACAAAACCGGGGGAAGATGCGCCGCCGCCCATGACGCCGGCCAGGGTGGTAAATTTCATTCCACAGGGGGTTTCGCCCGCATACTCCCGGCTGACGGTCATCACGCCATTGCAGGTTGGGAGCGTCGCTGCAATGCACTCGCAGCACCCACAGGTCGTCATTGGATCATTGATCACGGAATAAAAATTATAGTGATCGATCGCCCCCCGGGAAGCCTGGCTGAGAAATTCATTTACGCCTTTCCACTGGCCCAGTTCAGGGTCCAGACATTCCCCCTTTTCAATCGGCTGATTGGGACCCGTGGGGTTGATTTCAAAAGACGCTTTACAGTCCATCCAGTTATAAGCGCCACAGAGCCCGGTTCTTTCCGGACTAACCGTACAGACATGGGTTGGGGCGAACGACTGACAAAGCGTACATGAGTAATAGGTTTCCACATCCTCATCCGCCATTGTTTCAACCCGTTCATCCCTCTGTTTGTATTCAGCCTTCGCGTGCTTGGTCAGGCCATCCACATCCTTTTTGTTGGTATAGAGGGTGACCTGTACCTTATCGAGAATGGCCCCGAAATCCTGATGGAATTTGGCGTGTAAAACCACACCGATATCCTTGAGGGTAAAGCCTTTTTCCACTGCCGGCTTCCCCAGACGTATCCAGGTGATGTCCCGTTGTCCGATGTGCATGATCCCTTGGATATAGTTGATGAGATGATGAATCTGGCGTTCCAGAATCGGTTCGAAATCAGGCTGCATTTCACGCCCGGCAACTTGAACATAAATACCCAGGGGTATATTTTCACCTTCTTTTATATCGCCGATATCCTTCCCGATGAGCTCCACCTTTGCATCATCGATTTCTTTCATATCCGCCATCTCCACAAGCTCGGTGGCCTGGCTCTTGCCGCCACCCATTTGAGAAAACAGGTCGGCGCCCCGCACGCGCTCCCCTTCATATGCTGGGCCGAATGCGCAGGGAATGTCAATCGATGCAACCGTTGTTTTGAGCCCCCTGACCTCAACCGATTTTTGAACCATCTCGTCATGGGAAACATTTGCGACAACATGTTCGTAAGTACAAATTCCCGTCGGGAGGATCTCAGGAATATCGGTATCAGCCAGCGTTGGAAAACCCCAGTTGACGCAGCCCGCAGCGGCTGCCGCCCATTCGGCATTGACATCCCCCAACGCGTTGACAAAGGCAAAAATACGGTCTTTGTTGTAAATAAGCATTTTTTTATAGTCCCCTGGTTCTACCCCACCGAAAGCCATGGCCGCACGGTTTGCAAAACCCAGCGCAAATATGGCGGATGAGATATCCGGACCAAAGGGGACAATCCGGGTGCTCCAGCCGATCTGGACCCCGGCTTCGAGGAGCTGTTCGGTCACTGTGGTGCCGTTCTGATTGGCTGCACAGAAGATATAAAGGCTCCGTCTCTGGTATTCTTCGACAATCATCTTGGCGGTTTCCGGATTGGGTGCTGATCCAACAACGGCAGCAAAGCCCGGGGCCGTCCCATCGACAAATTCCACACCTCTTTTTCGAAAGACCGTGTCGTCAGCTGCTCCCAGCCAGATCCTGCCGGCTTCCTCATCGATATCTTCCGAATGAAGATAGAAATCAGGATCATTGAGATAACGGAGTGCCTCCTGGATTTCAAAAGCAAAAAGGGCTGCCATTCCGGCATCCAAAAGCGGACCCAGGTATGGAAGGTGATTCTGTCCCTTCACATGGGGCGGTAAAAGTCCCCTCGCAAATTCCAGGGGTTTTTTCATGTCCTCCAGGGTTTCGAGCTTCATTCCCAAAAGCGAATAAATTACCGGCAGATAGTAGGCGGTGTTGGGAAATCCGATGCTTGTATCTGCGTTGTAAGTCTGGAGGGCTTTCTGATATTCTCCTTCAACCTTTGAAACAATATTGTAGCCGCCCTGAATAGCGGCAAATGCGACCAGTCTAGACATGTGTTCCTCCTTCGCTGAGGATTATTTTATTTAAGATTTTAGCATAAGATCGATAGCTTTCCATAATCTTAGGTAAATCACGCAGTTTCAAATTTCTGACGATCGGCCATATCCATTAAAACACGTTCCCGGGCCATGTCGATCCCCAGTTCCCTTCGTTTCTTGTCAATGTGGGCGATCATTTTTTGGGCATGCTTGATGGGATCTGCCTCAAGATCCCACATGCCGCCGTATATTTTTTCCAGGTCTTTAAAAAGATAGTCTTTGAATACGGGTGCACCGTCCACCGGCAGATGAACTCCGAATATAGTGTAGACCCCTGAAGCAACAAAATATTGCCCGATACTGATGACCCTTTCACTCATCCATCTTACTATTGGCCTCTGTCATTGAAGATTCCTCTTTTTCGCGTTCGATTTCAATTTACAGTTCTTCGATGTATTCGGTCCAGCCTTTCCAGCATCTTGTCTATCTTGAATTTTCGTTCGATGGCGGGAGTGATCGCTACTGATGTTTTTAAAACGGTTTTTCTGGTTGCAGATAACGTATCTCGTTCCTTTGCCCTCAGTTCCCTTAGCGCATTTTCATCGGCCTCTCTTTTTTCCCTTGCTTCTGCTGCCGCATTCATCTTTGCTGCTTCTTCTGCCTTTGCTTTTGCTTCAGCTTCGGCACGTGACTCCTCCTCGGCCCTGGCCTTTGCCTCCGCTTCCGCTTTTTCCTTTGCTTCTGCCTCAGCTTTGGCCTTGGCTTCGGCAGCGACTTTCAGTTTTTGCTCAGCCTCGACCTTTGCCTCTTCCTTAGGCTCAGGTTCATCAGATGTCTTTTTCTTAACCTTCTTTGCCGGTATTTGTTCTTTTGTTTTCATTTCAGCCGGCTTTGACTCGATCTTTTTTGAAGGTGCCGGCTTTTTGGCTTTTTCTTCTTCAATGGTCAGGTCCGGTTTTGGCGAGATGGCTGCAAAATCGACATCTGCCATTGCCAGTCCCTTTTTTATCGGTATAATATCATTGGCCGTCCCACCGCCGGTTATCAGGTCGATGAAAGATCTGACCATTCGTACCGCTTCAGGGTGTCTCATGATGAGAATATCCGAGCCTGCTAAAAGATAACTCACCGCCCCAATCGCTTCCATCAAGATGCCACGTCTTTCGGGATCTCCAAGGGTCGGTGCTTCTTCAGCCGACGCTTTTGCCTCCTTACACTTCCAGACCTCATTACCAAGGTTATTTACGATCGGAAGCTGTAGCTTGTCATCCCCTTGAGTTAAAGCGGCCATTCTGAGACGTTCCATAACCGAATAGGTGTATTCCAGCCCATAACCCAGACCACCGGTGGTCGGATCGATTAAGATGCGATCCATGGGCACACCCAGGTTTTCAAGAAGAATATTGACCTGTTTAGCAAGATTTACATCTATGGGGGAGGATGAAACAACGGTATGACCGTATCCCACAGCGCTGGCGCCGATACCTTTATGGTTTTTATCCTCCGCAGGTCCGATGGTCAGGTTTTCTTCCTGACATTCTTCCGAAATCTTTTTTAACACTTCTTCGTCTTTTTGCGGATTTTCCGAGCCCCAGACGATCAGCGGCACATCGACCGCCTCGCTGACCCTTTTTACAGTGGCAGCTGCATCATCAGGGCTTGCATCATTCGTATTGGGGTCGGTGCTCTTGAGTTGAAGAACCACCATCTCAGCACCAAAGTCTTCAACACATCTTTTTGCCCATGCGGCCGGATCAGAAATCACGCCCTTAAAATGGTGCAGGGCAGATTCAGGCCAATCCTCGGGTTGCATATCCCAAACTTCCATTGCGATTTTTGGTTTGTGGGGCATATCGCCCTCAAACCGGTAGAACGGGTAACATGTCTCACCACCAACGGTTACCGCATTCTCCCCGTTGCCAATGGAAATCTCTTTTATACTCCCGGTATATTTTTCTTTATAAATTTCGAAGCCCAACTTTACCTCCTTGTCTCAAATAATGCTTGAAGTTGTTGCAGATCAACCCCTTTTGATTGTAGAATATTACTGACCTGCCTTCGCCTCGTCCCGGTAGAAACGTTTCCATGGATTTAACGGGTGAAAATTGAGTCCATAATTTTGGAAATTCTTTACCGATCCCTCCATTTAATCGGTAAAGGAGCACCCTTATATTGGGCGACCCAATTTGTCAACAGATGAAAATCATTCTTTTAACGATTTTCTGGCCGCCAAACGCGCATTGAGCTTGGGAAACTGATTCATATCGGTGTGGGGCAAAAATAGAGCAGCAACATAATTGTCCATGTAAGATCCGGTTTCAGACAGCTCAAAATTGGTCATCTTATTGGTTACCTCCACTACGTCCTGCCGGATATGGTTTGTCAGTGAACTCATCTTCGCTCCCATCAAGGATCCATTGCCGATAAATGTGACCTTATCCGGATCTGTTTCTGGCAGAAGACCGATGGTCATCGCTTTTTCAAGGTCCACATAGCTTCCAAACCCACCGGCCAGAAAAATATGATCGAGATCTAAAACAGTGAGCCCCACCTCCTCCAAAAGCGTCATACAACCGCTGTACATTGCACCTTTTGCACGGATCAGGTTATCGATATCCGGTTCGGTTAGAACGACATCTCTGTCGATCTGGGTCTCATCCTTCCATGCAAGCACATATTCGTATATTCCACCATCTTCACGAATCCGGGGGGTGTCCAGATCGCGGTCATATTTTCCGCTGTTATTAATGATATCCATCTCAAACAGCGTCGCCACAATTATAATCAGACCGGAGCCGCAGATGCCTTTGGGTCCGACATTTCCAACAGTGATAATCATGGGTTCCAATGTATTAGGATCTACGGAAAAATCTTCAATCGCCCCTTTGCTTGCCCGCATGCCATGTTTGATACCGCCCCCCTCGAAAGCAGGACCGGCTGAACACGCTGCACAGGCCAGCCAATCCTTATTGCCGATCACGATTTCAGCGTTGGTGCCGATATCCATATATAACGTCAGTTTATCTGTCCGGTACATTCCGGACCCCATGACACCGGCCACAATATCGCCTCCCACATAACTCGAAACTTCCGGATAAACCAGCGCGGTGACGTGATCACTCAACGACATACCCAAACCGGCTGCTTTTATGGGAGGGTAAAGCGTTGAAGCCGGTACATAGGGCGAGCGACGAATGTACTTTGGGTTTATCTTGAGCATCAGTTGCGTCATTGTTGTATTTCCGGCCAGTGTAATGGTTGAAATTTCTTCAGGATCAACACCGGCACGATCTATAACCTTCTTGATGATGCTGTTAATCGTGTGGACCACCACTTGATGGAGTTTGTCAAGGCCTCCCGGTTTTTCCGCATACAGAATCCTGGAGATCACATCTTCCCCATAGCTTATCTGGCCGTTGAATGCGCCATACTGGGACAGTGCCTCACCGGTTTTAAGATCGATCAATTGGCCATAGATCGTCGTGGTGCCGATGTCCATTGCAATGGCGTAGTTTCGATCAGTGGTATCTCCTGGTTGTACGTTGATGATCCGGGTCCGCCCTCCCTCTTCGCGAACGGGACGAGCCAGTGTTGCCGTAACCCTGAAACCGTCCTTTCTCAGCACATCAGGAATTTTACGAATCACGGAAAGATCGACCTCAAGACGGTGTTCATTGTGATTCAGCTTTAAAAAGCTGATAAGCCTTGTGATATCCGCAAGGTTATCCTGTACTGACGGCGGGGGAAGCTCCAGGTATTTTTTTTCCACCGGTGGAATGAAAAGTCCTCTTTCTTTTAATTCCTCTAGGTTCATTTCCTGGATGCGAGCGGTATGTCGCGGGGTGCTTTGAATATTGAGGATGTTTGAATCAATGGCTGACTCTATCGGAATGCGAATTACCAGATCACTTCTAACGGTCGCCAAACAGGCCTGCCGGTAACCGCTTTCAAGATCCGCTTTGCTCAAGTTTTCTGAAATACCACCCTCAACCTCACCCGCTTCGATGATCACACGGCACTTTCCGCAAACCCCGCCGCCACCGCAGGATGCATTGACATGAACCCCGGCTTCCATGGCGGCACGGATCAGATTTTCTCCGTTCCGGACGATTATTTTTTTGTTGTGGGGTAGAAACGATACTTGGTATTCATTCATCTTTGGTTTTCCCGTATCTGTTACCGGTTTCTGCAAACAACAGACATTGAGCGTGTAGGCTCAGTTAGTTTTACGCCGGCTCATCAAATTTGCAACTCAGCCGAAGAATATCACCATCAATGGAAGTCTGGGTTTTGTAAGGTAGTATTTTGAAGAGCTTTACCATTGGTTTGTTTCGAGATGATGTGTAGGCATGCATCCCTGAAATTCCGTTCTCCCTTGCTGCTTCGGCAAGTTTTTTAATTAAAATCTTGCCGATTCCCTTTCCCTGAAAATCCCTGTTCACGGAAAAAGCAATCTCCGCATTGTTTTCTTCTGTGTCAAAAAGATATTCTCCAACGGCAACCACCCTTCCAAAACCGAACTCCCCGATAATCGCCACAAGGGTCAGATTCTTAATATAGTCAATCTGGGACAACTCTTCCATCTCGTCACGGACGAAGCTCGATTTGTCATGGAAAAACCTTGAAATTACATCTTTTTTGTCAAGATTGTAAAAATGTTCCTGAATCCTTCTTTGATCGACCGGTTTCACGGGCCGGATCGTGACCACTTCGCCGTCAATTTCCCTCGTCTCTTCTATCTTAAAAGGATAGACCCCATGACTGAAGTGGGAGCGTCTGCGTTTGGCATTAAGGAGATTCATATTTTTTGCCGTCTGAAAAAGCTCATCACGAAAATCAGGATGCGCAATACTGATCATGGCTAGGGCTCTCTCATGGATACTCTTTCCAAACAGATTGACCGCCCCATATTCAGTGACAACGTAATGGATATCACCCCTTGGAACCACCACTGCTGTATCGTTGAGCGTTGGGACGATGCGGCTCTTTGTGCCGTCCCTCGACGTCGATGTGAGTATGAGGATCGATTTTCCCTTCTCCGACTGGGCAGCCCCCCTCACAAAGTCAAGCATACCGGTTACACCTGAGAAGTGGTTGTATGGAAGGGCATCTGCAGCTGTCTGGCCGGATAAATCCATGGCCATCACCACATTTATCGATACCATCTTGTTATGACGGGATATGATACCCGGATCATTGACATAGTCAGAGGGATAAAACTCGATGGACGGATTGTCATGCAGAAACTCATAAAGATTTTCAGTACCGATCGCACTGCTTGCAACCAGTTTTCCCTCATTGTATCCTTTCTTGCGGTTTGTAATGATGCCCCTTTCTATAAGATGCAGGATATCATCGGTCAGAAACTGAGTATGAATGCCGAGATCGTTCTTGTCTGAAAGGCCCAGAAGGATTGCCTGGGGAGTTGCGCCCAAACTGATCTGCATTGTTGAGCCGTCGTCGATGAGTCGCGCAATATGTCTGGCAATGATGTTCGCTGATTCCAACTCAGGATGCTCACCAATGGTAATAAGCGCCTCTTCGTATTCAACGAAAACATCCACATCGTTAACATGGATGAAGCTTCGGCCCAAAACTCTCGGCATTTTGGGATTTACCTGGGCTATGACAAGATCAGCCGACAGGGCTGCCGAGAGGGTGATATCCACAGAAACTCCAAGGCTCATCCACCCAAAATCGTCCGGGGGCGAAACCTGAATTAGAGCGACCTGTATCGGAAGTCTTCTGGTTTTGAAGAGACGGGGAATAGCCGAGAGATTCAACGGTGTGATAAACCGCTTGTTGCGCTCAAGACCTTTGGCTTTAGCAGATCCAAGATAAAAAGACCGGATATTTAACCTCTGCCCCTTTGTTTTATTTGCAATCAATGTCAAAGGGGTTCTTTCCAGTGTCAGCAGGCGGACGATCTCGATGTCATTAAAATTGACAGACGCTTCGGCAAGTTCCCGCACCAGGTGTTGGGGTTCTCCGCAGGAAGACCCGATAAAAATCCTTTGTCCGTGCCGAATAAACCCAATGGCTTCCTGTCCGGTCCTCTTTTTTTTGGCATAGTTGTCTTCCCAATGGACTGTCGTCGCAATCATGATACCCAGCTTATGATAATCACATGCAAAAATCGATTAAACACCAAACGGGAAAACGCCCCCTTATCACCAACTTTAATAAAAGTTTCACTCCCTGCACAAAAAGTAAATAATATTGACAGTCTCGTAAAAAGTCGAAATTAGATGGCAAAGTAAAAAGCTTCAAATTCAAGGCACGCAAATCCTGAGGAATAAGGCGTACTTACAGTACGCTGCAATGGCGAAGGATGCAGCGCAACACAGAAGTTGGGCTTTTTACGAAGCCGTCAATATTAACTTATCAAAAAATGGTAATCAAGAGTTACATACTCAAGTTTCACGCCTTTTGATTTTATGAAGACTCGCATCCGGCATAGGGCGAAGGCGACACTCCTGCCGATTCATGGTGCGACACTTGATTACATATTAGAAATCAAGCTTCGGGAACCGGATTTCGGGTCTTCCAAATCAGGAGCCCGATAGTCCCCACAGATGCCATGGAAACCAATCCGATTGCAGGGAAGACCATATGAATTCCGATACTGCTCTGGATACTTTCCACCATTTTGACCGCCAGCGCCCCGACCCCAAAGGTCAAAACAAACTTGGTGCCGAAGGCCGAGTGTTGCAACGATTCCGGTGTCATCCGGGCTATCAGTGTATTTTCAATCGGTTGCATACCCAGAAGAAAGAAAAAATAAATCAACGCCAGGAAAACCAACGGCAAATCCAACATGATGGCCATGGCAAAGGCGGCCGGAATCGTCGTGGCGTGAAAAATAAGATAACAAAATTTAGGTTCAAATCGCTCGGCCATTCGGCCGCCGACGAATTGACCCGGTATCCCTATAAAGTAAATCAGACAGGCGATGGATGTCGCCACCAGGTTTTTGGAAAGTCCTCCACCGATCACTGAAAGTAACCATTGGAAAATTCCGGGATTTTGCAGCTCAAGGTAGACCGGGAGAATGACAGAAGCGCCTCTATATGCGACCCCTCCGAACATCATGGCTACAAGGAGAATAAGGAAAGCCATGATCATTTTATTTGGTTTTTTATCACCCGGCGCTGGTTTTTTCGATCGGGGCTGTTGTGTTAATGGAAAGACGATCATCAGCACCACACCCAAAACATTCAACAACCCCAGGAGAAAATAGGCGATCCGGGGTCCCCAAAGCCAGTTGGCAATGCCGGTCAACAGGGGCGCCATTGCAAGCCCCAGACTTCCAAACATGCCATTATACCCCATGCCGAGGCCGACCCGATTGATCTCTTTTGAGATGAGCCCAACGCCGGTGGGGTGATAGATAGCGGAGAAGAACCCAAGCGCCGCCAGCGTAATGGTCAATCCAGTGGGGGAATTGATCCACATCGCCGTACTCAAACCGCTGCAAGCTGAACCCAGATAAAAGAGCAACATCAGAGGCTGGACCTTCCACCGGTCAGCAACCATGCCCCACGGCAGTGCGGTAATACCAAACAAAAGATACATCCAAAAGGAAATGGCGAGGACACCGGCGATGTCCATTTTTAACAGGCCGGTCAATGGAATTACCACGGCAGGAAAAGCCAGCATGTTGAAATGGCTCATAAAATGTCCAAAACAGGTGTTAACTAAAATTTGACACTCTCGATTATCCACTGTGGCTCCATATTTACTGTCACATTCCGGCTTTACGTACAAACCGTAAGGAAAGATGCAATTGGGTAAGCCTAAAATAATATTGAAAATTAAGCGAAGAGTCAATAATCATGTAAACGTTCAGCGATTCTTGGTGAAAGGTAAAATGCAAGGTATTTTAGCTGGGCACGAGGTTTTATGAATGAAAGTATCGAATGAGAGGTGAGCGGGGGGCGGTTTAGTGAGTCTTTTTTTGATGCAAGGGGCTGGCTGAAATTTGAACAACAGGAAGTCAGTCCGGATTTGGCCGCCTATAGAACAACGGTTTACAGCTTGACTTATTTCTTTGTTTTGCTTAAGGTCCGCAGACTTAATCTTAAACTTTGATCATTTTAGAGAGTAATCGATGAATGGCCTAAAGCGTTACATAAAAATGATCGACTGGATTAACGAAAAGACAGGAATGTTCGCGGGCTGGCTGACCACTCTGCTGGTTATCAATGTTTTTTATGATACGGTCATGCGGTATGCGTTCAATAAAGGAAATATTGCCCTTCAGGAATTGGAATGGCACATATTTTCAGTGATTTTTTTGATCGGTGCGGCCTATACGTTAAAACACGACGGCCATGTGAGAGTCGATATTTTTTACACCAAACTCACCTCCAGAGCCAAGGCTTGGATCGACTTCATCTGCACTTTTACCTTCTTAATTCCGTTTTGCCTGCTCATCATCTATTCCACCAAGGGTTTTATTTTAAACTCCTGGGCGGTAGGTGAAATATCTCCGGACCCCGGAGGACTTCCAGCCCGTTATATATTAAAGGCCATGATCCCGACGGGTTTCTTCCTACTTCTACTACAGGGTATCGCCCAGTCGTTTAAAAGCCTGCTCCATCTAATGGGTCAAGACATCCCGGGGAAGGGCAAGTAAGATGATGGAGCTCCTACAGGAATTCTTGCCCCTGATTATGTTCGTGTTCGTTTTTGCGCTGTTACTGCTCGGCTACCCGGTGGCCTTTACCATCGGTGGGGTTTCCCTCTTTTTTGGCCTCATCGGTTTTGGTCCCGGCTTTTTCAATCTGCTGCCATTGCGGATCTGGGGCCGTATGACCGCCTTTACCCTTCTGGCCGTTCCCTTATTCATCTATATGGGTGTGATGTTGGAAAAATCAGGCATCGCCGAGGAGTTGTTAGAGACCATGGCGCTGGTGTTTGCCAAGATTCGAGGGGGTCTGGCGATTTCAGTGGTTTTTGTGGGTGCCCTGATGGGTGCATCCACCGGGATTGTGGGAGCAACGGTCGTTACCATGGGTCTGTTATCGGTCCCCACCCTGATGCACCGAAAATACAACAAGGCGCTTGCAACCGGAACTGTAGCAGCCTCTGGCACCCTGGGTCAGATCATTCCACCCAGCATTGTGCTGGTGCTTTTGGGGGACATCATCAACATACCGATCGGTGATCTTTTTATCGGGGCCGTGATACCCGGTCTCATCTTGGTTGTACTCTACATGCTCTATATTCTCATCGTAGCATTTATTCGGCCGAACTGGGCGCCACCGATCCCAAAAAAAGAACTGGATGAGATCTCCAAGAAGGAACTCTATGGCCGAGTATTTAAGGCGCTTATCCCGCCGGTGTTTCTGATGTTTGCCGTTTTGGGCTCTATTTTTGCCGGTATAGCCTCACCTACGGAAGCGGCCTCGGTCGGCGCTGTTGGCGCCACCCTTCTTACCGTGATCCACAAGAAGTTCAACTACACGGTATTATCGAAAGTCATGAAAACAACCACCAACCTGACCTGTATGGTCTTTATCATCCTGGTGGGTGCCACCACCCTAGGTCTGGTTTTCAGGGGGCTGGACGGGGACCGTCTGGTTCGCGAATTAATCGACGCCCTGCCATTTGGAAAATGGGGAGTACTGCTGATCGTCATGAGCATTATTTTCATCGCCGGCTTCTTTCTTGACTTTATTGAGATCACGTTTATTCATGTACCGGTACTGGCACCCATTATGATCACCATGGGCGTCAATCCCTTGTGGCTAGCAGTCCTGATCGCCGTCAACCTTCAGACTTCTTTTTTGACCCCGCCCTTCGGGTTCTCACTCTTTTACCTCAAAGGGGTCACCCCGCCCGAGATTAAAACCATCGATATCTACAAAGGGATCGTCCCTTTTGTCATCATCCAGCTCATCGGCCTGGTCGTGATCTGTTTGATTCCCAAATCAGTTACGTGGTTGCCGACGTTGCTTTTGGGAGAATAGTCAGGCGACCGTTTACGGGTCTCACCGATGGGCTAACCGAAGGGGCAAAAAAAACGGGGCCTAAAAAAAGACCCCGCATGTTTACATTTGTTTATAAACGTCTCGAATCTACAGATATTTAAACGTCTGGTATTGCTCTTCGGTATATTTTGCCCATTCACCGACATCATTTTGGAACTTAAGAAACGCCTCGTACACCTTCTTGCTCATGGGGTCCTTGGAAACAACCTCCTCGATCACTTCCTTTGCGTAACTTTTAAGCACTTTTAAAACCGATGGCGGAAACTGTTTTATCGAAACCTTGTGTTTATTGATCAGCACTTGCAGCGCAGCATTGTTCTTAGCCTCGAACTCGCCAAGCATCCAGATGTTGGCTTTATAGGCAGCGGCTTCCACAATGGCCTGCAGGTCCTTGGGCAACGAATCCCAGGCCTTCTTTCCCACCGTAATCTCAATACAGGTCCCCGGCTCATGCCAGCCCGGCCAGTAGTAGTATTTGGCTGCTTTGTAAAAACCCATTTTCAGATCATGATAGGGCCCCACCCATTCGGTGGCGTCAATCACACCGCGGTCCAGGTTGGTGTAAATTTCTCCGCCAGCCACCAGCACGGCATTTCCACCGGCTTTGGCGACGACCTTGCCACCAAGACCCGGGATACGCATCTTGAGTCCCTTGTAATCGTCAATGGTCTTGATTTCTTTGTTAAACCAGCCGCCCGCCTGTACACCGCTATTACCGCCGAGCAACGGTTTGACATTGAAAGGTGCATAGACCTCTTCCCAAAGCTTCATGCCTCCACCGTTTAAAATCCAGGCGTTCATACCCTGAGCATTGAGGCCAAAGGGAACAGCGCAAAAAACTGGCAAGCGGGTGTTTTGCCGACCCAGTAATAAGCGGCACTGTGTCCCATTTCCACCGTGCCTTGAGTGACAGCATCAAAAACACCCAATGGCGGAACCAGTTCACCGCCACCGTATACAGTGACATTCAAGCGGCCATTGCTCATTTCACTCACCCACTGGGCAAACAGATCAGCCCCTTCACCGAGAGCCGGTAAATGTGGCGGCCAGGTAGTCACCATTTTCCAATTATACTTTTTCTGAGCACGTGCAGGAGCAACCCGTGTGGCCAGCCCGGTAGCGGCAGCTGCAGCACCGATTCCCAAATTCTTAATGAACTTTCGTCTTTTCATGTGCATTCTCCTTCCCATGGGTTTAAATGATGGCAATGGCAACATCACCGGTTCAAAAATAACAGCGACGACCTCCGATTCACCGGGGAATTACCAGCATAGAAAACGCTTGTCTATTTTCTCGAAAAGAGGCTTAATTCCTACAGTAATAATAACTTATAAAATTGTAACGTCACATTGTCAAGCGTCAGATAGTCAAATTTAAAAAAATCATCCCTTTCAAGGCGTTGCAAGTAAATAAAAACTGATCCACCGATGAGATTTGAGCCTTGTTTGGAAAAAGACAGATGGAGTTTTGAGCGTCAAAAAATATTATGCAGTTTAAGGTGCGCCCTGATGAAACCGTTTTATCCAGAATTGCCGTAACTGGTTCAAAAAGAACCATGTTTATCCTTGACCCGACTCTATCTTTTTCTTATAGTTTCAACTCAAGTTCAAGTTTCACGCGCTCGAATTTAAAAAAAATCGCCGTCCTTTTCGTTGCGGCAAAAATATATCCTACTTAGATCTGCTATCCCACGATAAATATGGAACGCCCTGTTTTTTTGATTATAGGAAAAGTCCATGCCTGATGTTGTTTTCACGCTCGCTTTTTTGTTTTTTGCTTTTTTGTTTATTCTTTTTTGGATGATACTGAAACGAAAAACAAAAAACACCTTTTCCGCTGTGGATGAACAATTGATGCCCCTTGAAAAAAGGCAGGCGCATCTTGAGCACGTGGTAAAAGATGAAATAGCCCGAAACCGGGAAGAAACAGCAAACAGCGACAAACGGACACGGGAAGAACTCAGCCAATCTTTGAAGGGCTCAAGCGATTCATTGCTAATGCGATTGACAGAACATTTTTGCATGCACAAAAATCAGCTTGACTCATTTTCCAAACAACTTGGGGAGATGACCAAACTCAACCAGGAAAAACTGGAACAGATGCGCAATACTGTGGAGAGACAGCTGCGGGTATTACAGGAAGAGAACAGCAAAAAACTGGAACAGATGCGGTCAACGGTTGACGAAAAACTGCAGACCACTTTGGAAAAACGTCTGGGCGAATCTTTTAAACAGGTGAGTGAACGATTGGAACAGGTCTATAAGGGTTTGGGGGAAATGCGCAGCCTGGCCTCCGGTGTGGGCGATTTGAAAAAGGTTCTGACCAATGTGAAGACCCGCGGAACTTGGGGGGAAATAAGACTTGGAAATATTCTGGAGCAAATACTGACACCGGAGCAGTATGAAGTGAACGTTGCAATAAAAAAGAACAGCAGTGACCGGGTGGAATTTGCCATAAAGTTGCCCGGGCAGAATGTGGATAAAGATACGATAGTCTGGATGCCGATTGACTCCAAATTCCCCCAGGAGGACTACCAGCGATTGATCGATGCCCAGGAGGCAGCCGATAAAGAACAGGCTGAAAAATCGATAAAAAACCTGGAAACACGCATAAAGTTAGAAGCAAAAAAAATCAAAGAAAAATATATTGACCCTCCCTATACCACCGATTTCGGCATCATGTTTTTGCCGGTCGAAGGATTATATGCAGAAGTTCTGCGTCGGCCCGGCCTGTGCGATACGCTGCAAAGAGAGTATCGTGTTGTTGTGACCGGGCCGACGACCCTTGCCGCTTTATTGAACAGCCTGCAGATGGGGTTCAGGACACTGGCCATTGCAAAGCGTTCCAGTGAAGTGTGGGAACTGCTGGGTGCGGTTAAGACCCAGTTTGGCCAATTCGGTGACGCACTGTCAAAGACAAAAAAGAAACTCCAGGAAGCCAGTAACAGCATCGATAGCGCGGAGATCCGCACCCGCGCCATCGAGCGAAAACTGAGGGATGTGCAGGAAATACCCGAAAAAGACTCGGTAGAATTGATCGAAAAAGATTAATCCAACCTTCCAAAGCCCGTTATTTTATCAACTTCTATTGCAAATCTGCAACGGATTGATAGGGGATACGGTCGGATAATGCCTTTTCTAACCCGGCCAGGAAAATAATGGGAATCGTCAAAAAGTCATAAAAAGGAAAGACAAAATGAAGAAGAATTCCTGGCGTATTGCTTGTGTGGGTGCGGGACTGATCGGTCAAGGCTGGACAACCCTGTTTTCTTCAAAAGGTTATCAGGTGATATTGCAGGATGTCAGCAAAACCGTCCTTGAAGGTTCGCTGAGAACGATAAATAAAAATCTGATGTTTCTCGAAGCCAAAACCATTTTGAAACCGGGTGAGTCTGCTGCGGCCATGAAGCGAATAAAGACGACCACGGATATTTCAGAATCGGCCGATTCAGCGGACTATGTCCAGGAGTCCGTTTTTGATGACCTTCAACTTAAAAGCCGGGTTTTTAAAGAAATAGACATGGCAGTGCCCGATCACGTGATTATTGCCAGCAGTAGTTCGGGACTGGTGATGACCGAGATTCAGAAAGCCACCACCCGACCCGAACGATGTGTTCTGGTCCATCCTCTGCTGCCGGTTTACCGGATTCCGGTTGTTGAAATCGTCGGTGGAAAGCAAACCTCTCCCAAGACGGTCAAGTGCTGAGCTCATGCGGCGTATTGGGAAGATACCGATTCTACTCCAAAAAGAAGTGTCAGGATACATTGTAAACCGGTTGCAGGCAGCACTTTTGCGTGAAGCCATCGACCTCGTTTACAAAGGCGTTGCCAGCGCTGAAGACGTGGATAACGCTTTTTGCAATGGTGTCGGTCTACGGGAGCCCTTTATCGGCCCGCTGCTGCGTGCCCATTTAGCGGGAAACGGGATCGAACGATTTTTAAAAAATTACAAACAATCATACGAAAATAGATGGCGATCCATGGATACGTGGGAGTCCATTCCTTCGTTGGCGGTCGACGTCGTTATCAAAGGGGTTAAAAACATGGAAATACTTCGGGAAAAACCGCTTGATGAACTGAAAAGATGGCGGGACGATATGCTGGTAAACCTTCTTAAATTGATCATGGATTAAATTCTATTCAAGCCAGAGCAAGACACCATCTGTGGGTGTCAATCTATAAGGAGTCACCTAAACCGGCCTCGATTATGGTTCCGTTCCGAACCACCTGTTGACAGGGATTTAAACCAAACCGGTACGCCAATTCTGCAGGATCCGATATATCTCAAAGAACGAAATCAGCGTCCTTTCCGATCCCACCATAAACAATCAGTTCATCCGGATTCTCGCCGTAATCAGGGCCCAAGTTGTTACAGAGCATCCTGAGTACGACTTTCTGATACCAATTTTTGCAATGGAGCTGGATCCCCGTGGGGGCCTTGACCGGTCGGGCTTTGCCCAATCCGATCTTCAGTTTTCCAGCAGTCTTTTTTTGGGATCTAAAGCCATGGTTGGCCTCCTTTAATCCGCTAATAGTCGCTTAATAAAAACTTCATGTTTTGAACCGTGATCCATAGGATTTCAGTAATATCATAATCGTAATCTTTATAATAATTCTTTAAGGGAAATTCCTATACTAATATTCATAAGCGGACCTAGAAACAAAATTAAAGAACGTTTTTATTGAAAATTTTTAGGTCATTTCGTAAACGATATATAGCACAAATTGTTCCATGCCAAATGAATGATAGGGCTATAACATGTTGAAAAAATTTCAATGCCGAAATCCTATCAAGTTGCCGACGGATGATGAAATGCAGGAAATCCACAACCAAACTCTCCAGGTACTGGAAGAAGTGGGCCTGTATTTTGAAGATGAAGACGCATTGGGTATTTTGGAACAGAACGGATGCATGATCGATAAAAAGAAGGGGCTGGCTCGGATTCCAAACGCTCTGGTGGAAAAGTCAATTTCACAATGTCCGCCGAGTATTACGCTAAGAGGACAAAGCCATGATAATGCAGTCGTGCTTGACCGTGAAACCGTTCAGTTTGGTCCATGCAGCGGAATGCGTATTATGGAAATTTCATCCGGGAAGACTCGGCCGAGTACAGCCGATGACGCTATAAGAACAGCCCGCCTTGCAGATGCACTCGATATCATGGCCGGCGTTAATGTAGGCCTCGGGTTCATATCCGACAGGCCTGCAGATATTAACCTTGTATGGAACTATGCCATATGCTGTCGAAACAGCGGAAAAATTTTCAGTCTCGGCTCCATGGAGAACAGCGTCAAATGGGGGATCCGAATAGCTGAAGTTTCAGAACAGGATATCATTATCCCCGTATCTTCCACATCCCCTTTGGGATGGCGCACAGAACAGATCTCTACCGTCAAACATGCGGCAAAATCCAATCGGCCGGTTACCATTCAATCCATGGCAAGCCCGGGAATAACAGCCCCGATAACCCTATCGGAAACAGCTGTTGTCATGAATGCCGAAATCCTCGGAATGCTGGTTTTGGCCCAGATTCTGAAACCGGGGATGGAAGTGATCTATAGCTGCTTCACCCTGCCCATGGACATGCGACTGGGTACCCTAGCTTCCGACAGCATTGAACTCGCCATGCTAATAGTTGTTTCAGCCCAGCTGAGCAAGTTTTACGGAATCGGCAGCATGATATGGGGCCCTAACACCGATTCGAAAGCGCATGACGAGCAGTGTGGATATGAAAAAGCGATGCAATGGTTGTTGGCCGCCCAAGCAGGAATCAACCTGATTTGGGGTGCAGGCATGATTGAAAACCATACTTGGATGGAATTGATACCGACAGCAGATCTTCGAATTTTGAAACCATTAAAGAAGTGGGCCATTTTCCGGGTAACTACCTCATGCAACCACAGACGCTTCAAGATCTTCCAAAGGAACATTACATCCCCACGATATCCTCCCGGCATGATTATGATTCTTGGAAAAAATTGAACCCGAGGGACCTCATGAAACGTGCTGAATCGATCGTCTCAAAAGTGCTTGATCAACATGAAGCCCCAGCGCTCAGCCCGGAGGCAGACAGGGAAGTGGAAAATATACTTTTCGCAGCTGTAAAAGAAAAAGGGTTGGTATCACCTTACCTTGACGCAAAAAGAGGAGATTAAAAATGTGACACCATTACCGTTGGGAGGCGTGCCTTCAGGAGCCAGGTGAGCATCACGTTCTGTCCCATTTTTTTCATCTTGTACGGTTTCTTTATGGATTTTCCTGCCCCTAATTTTTAAAATTTCTTCACATTCGTCGTGTCTGGAAACCCACTGGCATAGATCGCCTCAAGTACCACTTGCGCGATCAATGGGGCGCACCTTTCGAGGGGCCACAATCCAGATGCCGATAACTGCAAGCACGTGTATCACGAGCATGCCTTGAAGGGCGGGGAGATAGGTTCCCAGAGTGTCATGGATAAGGCCCGTCAGCCAGGGTCCGAGAGCAGCTCCAATTCCGGTGGTTGTTTGAATAACGCCGAAGATGAGGCCAAAACTCCCACCTTGAAAAATATCTGCTTGCAAAGAAGAAGAAACAGTTCCGGTAGCACCCGAACCAAGGCCATGCAAAATGGCAAATGTATATATGAAGAAAGGGACTCCGGGGCTCGAAGAAATCAGCGCCAATATGCCTGCAAAGGACAGAACGCTGAAGACCGTGAAGGTTGATTCTCTTCCGAACCGGTCTGCAAAAAAACCCCCTACGATTCCACCGCCGGAACGGAAAATTGCAGCCATCCCCAAGATAGCGGCCGCAAGAATGGTCGGGTAGCCAATGTCATCCATATAAACCACCGCATGAACGAACAGGCCTGAAAATCCCGCACCTCTTATAATACCGAGAAGGCACAGAGTCCAAAACCTGTGGGAACGCATCGCCTCGGGCAAGGAAGGGCCATCAGAATTCTTTTTAATTTCCTCTGCTTTTGGGGATGCGTTGACCGGATCACCCAGCCGGGTGAGTCCCTTTTCCAGAGGCCTTCCACGTTGAAATACCGTAAGAAGAGGGAAGAGAACAATGAAAACGAGCCCTCCCAACAGCAGATATGCGTTTCGCCACCCTACTGTCTGTATGGCATATTGTATGAGAGGGATCAGAATAAGTGTTCCCATACCTCGTCCGGCGTTTGCAATGCCGAGCGCCAGAGCTCGGTGTCTAAAAAACCAGTTCGAGATGATAAGCACATTGGGAATGAAGCCGATATGAGTGACACCGGTGGCCATGAGGATTCCGTAAAAAACGTAAAGCTGCCAAAGGGAAGAGATGAAACTCGAACTCAAAACCCCTATGGTGAGAACGATCACCCCAAACGGCATAACTCTACGTGAACCAAACCGGTCAAACAACCAGCCGACCAGAGGACCGCAGGCACTGAAGACAAGCATGCTAATGGAGTATGCCGCTGCCGTGTCAGCCCTGCTCCAGTGGAATTCCTCCAAGATCGCGAGGTAAAAGATCGCAAAAGAGCCATTGGTGGATCCCCCAACAGCCAATGTAAGGGAGGAAATCCCTACCACGACCCAACCATAAAAAAATCGAGATTTCCGATGAGTTGTCAGCGCTCCCCTCAAAGCAACCCCATCTGAGGCATCAAAATTCGGTTGGCCGAATTCAGCCGTATGTGGAACAAAACTGGGGACCTATGGAGCAAGAAATTTCTTTCTGTTGAAGTGGCTATGTAGATCTTAGACATATGTGTCAAATAAAAGGGCCACAAGATAGAACCGGGATAGAGGGCCAAAGGTGATGTTTGATACCATTAAATATTAAAATTAAATAACTGCCTCGGGGGGTGGATCTGTTTCGCATCGTGTCCCAGTGATTCGAGTTCCTTTTCTATCCATCACAGAACAGTAGCGGTATTTCCGTTTGTTTTAGCGCTACCCAGTAGAGTAACGACTTTCATAATCAGTTCTCCTATGTGATTATTCTTAATAAAACTCTACAAATGCGTATGGCCCATATGGCTCTGACCTTTACAAAGGCAGTACATAAAAAAATTGTAATTCTATTCCTCGTATTTAGTTAATCAGAAATAGTGCACATTGATAGACACATTCCTGTGAAAACGGATAACGATCAAACACAGGAAAAACTCCAATATCGAAAGCCTGAAAGGTACTGGAAAGTTATATTTTGATGAACATTGTATTTACTATTCCGCACTAGAAAATAACATATAGGGATGTAATAGACAATTTTTCGCCAATCTGTTCAATGTCTTTCCTGTTCATCTCCTACTTTAATCAGCAAGTATCATTCTGGTGTTCAAGTCTCTCTACCCTTTTTGTTTCGGTTTCGGAAACTATCAGCTATTCTTGCCGTTACGATGTTGAAAGCGGACCCTGATGGAATGCGCATGTGCATCCAGTCCTTCGATTTCAGCCAAGCGGATGATCGCTTTTGCCTCCTGATTGAAGGCAGAACGGGAGTAGTGAAGGACATTTGTTTTCTTGATAAAGTGATCCACCGAAAGGCCTGAAGCAAATCTCGCCGTACCGGCGGTGGGGAGCACATGGTTTGGCCCAGCCATATAATCCCCAACCGGTTCAGGGGTATAATCTCCGACAAACACGGCGCCCGCATTACGGATTTGTCCGATGTAGTCAAAAGGATCCTTGATATGCAATTCAAGATGCTCCGGTGCAATGCGGTTTGAAATTTCCATAGCGGTATCTAAATCAGGCACCACCAGGATACCGCCATACCGGGAAAGCGATTTTTGGGCGATCTCTTTGCGTAAAAGACTTTCTAGCTGCGCCCTTACAGCCAAAGCAACCGCGCCGGCGATTTCATGAGAATCGGTCACCAACAGAGCTGAAGCCAAGGGATCATGTTCTGCCTGGGAAAGAAGATCCGCAGCGGTAAATTCCGGATTAGCGGTTCGATCAGCGATAATCAGAATTTCACTTGGCCCGGCGACCAGATCTATGCCGACAAGGTCTGTCACTATTTTTTTTGCCAGGGAAACGTAGATATTGCCGGGCCCTACAATCACATCCACATTCGGAACCGTCTCCGTACCAAAAGCCAATGCGGCGATTCCCCAGGCACTTCCGACCTTATAGACATCACGAATTCCGACTTTCTTTGCAGCAACAAGAAGATGGGGATTTACACCTCCCTCCGTGGTTGAAGGCGTTACCATAACCACCTTTTCTACACCGGCTATTCTGGCTGGAATGGCACACATCAGTATCGATGAGACCAATGGGGTCTTTCCACCCCTTCCACCTGGAACATATATCCCTACTGATCCGACCGGATTGATCAGCTGTCCAAGCAATGTCCCAGGCCTATCCGTATCAATCCATGACGTCTTCAGTTGTTTTTGATGAAACGCCGTTATTTGGGATGCCGCACGACCTAAAGCCAGTTTAAATGACCGGTCTGTAAAAGATGCAGCGTTATCGATCTCTTTTTCCGTCGTCTTCAAGGTGTTTGCGGTCATGCCAGGGGAATCAAAACGCCGAATATATTTTACCAGAGCGCTATCGCCGTTTTTTTTGACATCATCAAGGATACGGCTAACCCTGAGAAAGTCTTTCTTTTTGAAGCCGAGACCCCGGTTGATAATGGCTGAAAGCCTTTTGTCAGCCTCTTGTGAAGGGAAGTTGTAGATTTTCATTTCCGCCATCTTTCTTTTTTTAGATTTTCCCATTATATTACAGGATCGTTTATGGATTTGGTGCCGCTTGAATCGATTTTCAAATAGGGTCCCTCGGTTTTACTTTTTAGGGTTTATTTTGAATCATGGTTATTTGTCAACACGAAGCGTCATCAGGGTCTATCAAAAATACCCGTTGACATATTTTTTAGATCTGCATAGATGGATGTGCTCTGCACATATAAAGGATGAACCCAAATTCGACGATCCGATGGATCGGCCCTGGGAAACTTGACGAATGAGTTTTGATTCAAGATGGAGGAAATCGATGGAGAAAAACAGGATATATAATTTCAATGCAGGGCCCGCTGCCCTTCCTTTTCCTGTTTTGGAAGAAATACAGGATTCGTTTTTCAATTTTGCAGGGTCCGGGATGTCGATTATCGAGATGAGTCACAGATCCAAATGGTTTCAAGATATTATAGATGATGTCATCACAAGGATCAAGCGCATTCTAAAGCTTGACGAAAAATTTCATGTCCTTTTTCTTCAAGGGGGTGCCAGCATGCAATTTTGCATGATCCCTATGAATTTTTTAAATAGGGAAAACCTGGCAGGCTACGTTAATACCGGAACCTGGTCAACAAAGGCGATTAAAGAGGCACGGATACAGCACAAACGCATAAAGGTGGTCGCTTCCTCGGAGGATAAAAATTTTTCTTATATCCCGGACAAAATTCAATTCAACAGTGATGCGGTCTACTGCCATATCACATCAAACAATACCATTAAGGGAACTCAGTGGTCGTCGTTTCCGGATACAAAAGACGTGCCACTGATCGCAGACATGTCATCCGATATTTTTTGGAGATTCTTTGACGTGGAAAAATTCGGACTGATCTACGCCGGTGCTCAGAAAAATATGGGGCCCGCAGGGGTGTGTATGGTCATTATTCGAGACGACATGCTCGAACGGATACCCGACCACCTGCCGACGATGCTCAAGTATACCACTTTTGCTGAAAAAAACTCGCTGTATAATACACCGCCCTGTTTTGGTATTTATGTGATCCAACTGGTGCTGAAGTGGTTGGAGGAAACCGTTGGCGGTATTAAAAAAATGGAAGAAATCAATCGCAAAAAGGCGGGGCTTTTATACAAAACAATAGATGAAAGCGGCTTTTACAAAGGCACGGCAATGCCTGAAAGCCGTTCGATGATGAACATTACTTTTCGGTTGCCCAATGAAGATTTGGAGGTGGCATTTGTCAAAAATGCCGTTGAAAGCGGCCTGGGTGGTCTCCAAGGACACCGATCCGTCGGCGGGTGCCGGGCATCGATTTACAATCCCACGTCCCTTGAGGAGGTTTCCACCCTTGTCGATTTTATGGGAGCGTTTGAACAAAAACATGGATGAAACCGTTTTTAATCCTGTTCCGACCGGAATCCGATAACGAGGTGATCCAAAAGATGTCGCAGGAAAACGATATCGTACTGCTATATGTTGAAGAGAACCCCCTTGTTTTTGCCAGAATTGAGGAGATTTCTCCGGATGTCAAAGCAGGTTGGTACCGTATAAAACTGCTCATTTTGCAGCTACCCCTCCAGACCGTGACTTGGATTTTACGAGATTCCTATATTAACGGTGATACCTTTACCATGGGTGAGAAAAAAATGAAGTTGGAAAGGGTGGTATGTCCGGAAAATTCAAAAAAGGAAGATCCTCTTTTGAAAAAAAAATTCGTGAAAACGGATTCGCACTCCGCAAAGGTGATATCACTGACAGATATGAAAAAAAACAGCTGATGGAACCTTCCACCCGGATCGTAATTTCTGCGTCTAGAAGGACGGATGTCCCCGCCTTCTATATGAAATGGTTTATGAAGCAGATCGAAAAGGGAATTTTTGAGATTACCAATCCCTACAACAGGCGTGTATCCAACCTGCCATCAACACTTGACAAAGTCCACACCATCGTATTTTGGTCAAAAAATTTCGGCCCCTTTATAAAAGGAGAGCTCGGCAATAGACTGGAAAAAATGGGATACAATCTCTTTTTTAACTTCACCCTCAACTCGGATTCCCCCTGGCTTGAGCCGAACGTTCCACCTTTGGGCAAACGCCTCGATCAACTGGCAGTCTTGACGGATCGTTTTACCCCCGAGAGTGTTAACTGGAGATTTGATCCCATCTGTTTCTATCAGACGGAAAAAGGGGGGATACGGGACAATCTCGATGACTTCTCGCGCATCGCCCGTCAGGCCGGCCAAAACGGAATCTCAAGGTGTATCACCAGTTTCATGGATGATTATCCAAAGATTCAAAACCGGGTCCGAAAAATAAACGAATCCATACCCGGATTTTCATTTGTTGATCCTGGCATCGAAAAGAAAAAAAAGGTGCTGCTTGCGATGGAACAGGAGCTTAAAGGAAAAAACATACGGCTTCAGACCTGTTGTGAAAAAAGGATCATCAATGTTCTTCCCGCATCGTCGGTCATCACACAAAGTGCTTGCATCCCGAACGATCTGCTCGTCAAAATTTTTGGCGGACATCTTTCTTTGAAAATAGATACGGGTCAGCGGATAAAAGATGGGTGCGGTTGTATGGTCTCTGTTGATGTTGGATCTTATCACCTGCAACCATGCCCTCATAACTGCCTTTTCTGTTATGCAAACCCCTCCATTTAGCAAACTTCAGGCAACAGGTGTATGAATGAAAATTGGTACCCTTGTTTTGGATAATAACCTGGTTATGGCGCCGCTCTCCGGAATATCCAACCTTCCGTTCCGGTTATTGGCCAGGGGGACGGGATGTGCCTTGGTCTGTTCGGAGATGGTCAGTGCCCACGGCTTGATTCAAAGATCGGAAAAGACCGAAAAGATGCTTTGCAGTGATCCAAAAGAAAAACCGCTCTCCATTCAGATTTTTGGCGCGGACCCTGACATCATGGCTGAAGCAGCCCGTATCGTTGAATCAAAAGGCGCCAGCATACTCGATATTAACTTTGGCTGCTCGGTAAAAAAGGTGATCAAAACCGGAGCGGGTGCCGCCTTGATGAAGACACCCAAAAAGGTGGAGGCGCTGATAAAGGCAGTTCGAAAATCGATAACCATTCCCCTGACCGTAAAAATGAGGTCCGGGTGGGACAGGTCTGGTGACCAGGCCCTTCGCATCGCCGAAATCGCTGATACATGCGGGGTAAACGCTGTCATTGTCCATCCGCGGGTCGCTACCCAAGGATTTGGGGGAACCGCTGACTGGTCCATTATCGGAAAAATAAAAAAGGCGATATCCATTCCGGTTATTGGAAACGGAGACATCAAAGGGGCGGCGGATGCGATTTTAATGCAAAACACGACCGGATGTGACGGAATAATGATCGGCCGGGGGGCAATCGGAAATCCATGGTTATTTTCACAAATATTGTCCTGTTTTCGGGATGGAGAAATTCCATCTGTGAGCCTTGATCAGCGATTTGCAATGATGAAACAATATGTGGATTCCACCATAAGATGCCAGGGTGAAAAGCGGGGGTGTCATATGATGCGCAGTCGTCTCGGCTGGTTTGTAAAAGGGCTCCCGGGCAGCAGCAAGTTTCGAGAATCGATAAAGCGAATTGCGTCTGAAGATGAAACGATACATTTGATCAAATCATACCTAAATGATTTACAGAAGGTGTCCGTTCAAAACCCCACTGCTACTCCGTAAAGCCATCTCTCAAATAAAC
>PVBE012882517.1_pt1 | contig 29077 bp, 23 predicted proteins | sample 1631181 | NCBI WGS metagenome assembly PVBE01 (sample SAMN08397723, study PRJNA350692) | Marine metagenome, whole genome shotgun sequencing project. | isolation source: water | place: Pacific Ocean | collected 2012-04
CGCATCATGAGGGTGCAACGGGGGGGCAACTACATCTGGAGTTCAGACACCATGAAGACCACGCGGCGCAGCTACCTCTTCAGCCACAGCACCCGCAGATTCCACGGCTTTCGCTGCGCCCGGACGCGGTAGCGCTATTGCCAGGCGGGACATTGAGAGGCCGCCGCCGGTGTCCAGCAGCAGCTCGCAGCGAGTCCATGGCGGCCCGATCCTGGGCCAGCTCCCGGAGGAACTCAAAGGCGGAGGTCTCGTCCTGAAACTCCATCCGTGAGGACGTGGCTACTCCGACTGCGGTCGGTCAGGCCGCGCGCCGGTGGTTGTCCTTCTGTCCGGCGTGCTTTTCTCGGGGCGATCCGGGTGAACGGCCGTGGGCTTTTGCGACGGGGGCTGGCCAGCGTCGGGGCGATCGGGCCGCGCGCCGGTGCCACGGGCAGGAGGCGGGACGGGGCGGTCGGGGCGGTCGGGCCGCGCGCCGGTGGCAGGACAACCGGTGGACGCCACCACGCCACCTCCCACGAGAGCCAGCATGGCGGCCGCGGAGAGGTTGATGAACTGCCGCCGATCCTGCTCCGGGATGCCACGCCCCACTGTGCCCACCATGCGGGCCAGGGTAGCGTCGTCCACCGCGTTGAGGATGTCTCGCTCCGTGGGGGTGAGCTCCACACCGCTGACGCTCACGGCGCGGTCGCGGTCCTCGCTCAACGCCGCCGCGAACTCCGTGTCGACCGCGGCCATGGCCAGCAGCTCTTCCAGCCCCACGGGAGCGGTCTGAACCCGGCGCTGATGATCGTCTCCACTTTCAGGCGCGCTCATTGTTCCCTCCTGTCCGTCTAGCAGCGGCATACAGAGCAGCAAGCCGTCAGCTTACCGCGCCGCTCGCCCCTGCGCCAAGCGGAGCTGCCACACCACGTTGCGCGGCTTGCAGCAGCGGGGCGACGGCGCACACTGGAACACCTCGCAGGCCAGCCCATCACGGTGGGCCCGGATCCAGCTGGCCGGCAAGCGCGGCTCGCCCGGATCCGTGGCCGCCTCTGCCGGGCTGCAGGTGATGCCCTCCCAGTCGTACTCCAGGGGAGCGGGGGTCTTGCGCCAGCTCGCCGCCAGGCGCGCGGGGGACCAGCTGCCGCCGGCGCGGTACCACCCCGGCTTCAGCGCCAGCCAGCGCCCGGCGGCGGCGCCGGCGCGGCGCAGCAGGCAGCGGGTCACGGCGGGGGACGTGTTGCGGGCGACCACGCGGGTGCCGGCGATGCCCTCGGCCGAGATGAGCAGCTGGAGCGTCACCGCGCGCCCGGCGGGGCCGGCGCCGAGGCAGCCACAGAGGTGCGCCCGCTGGGCCGAGATGGCGGCCGGGATGCTGTAGCGCAGCCAGGAGTCGCAGTCGACCTGGCAGGCGTCCTGCGGCGCAGCCACCCGCGGCGGCGACGGCGGGGCCGGGGCGGCGCAGCCGGCGAGCGCGCCCAGCGCTGCCGCCGTAAACAGCAGGCTCCGGGCTCGCCGTCCCCATGATGCCGTGGCCGTCATCTCGTCCTCCACGGTGTTAGAGGATCTGGCCGTCCGTTTGTTCCGATCATCTCGGCTTGAGCCGCCCGAGGATCAGGCGGATTCGCTGCTGGAGCCCCGCCATGCGCCTGGGGGCCAGGGCCATGGCCCGGCGGTAGTGAGCCACCGCCTGCAGCGGGCGGTTCAGCATGAGAGAGGCGTTGCCCAGCTTGAGGTGCGGCTCGGCCAGCGTCGGGTTCAGGGCCGCGGCCCGCTGGAGGTAGGGCACCGCCTCTGCCGGCTGCTTGAGGTTATCGAGGCGGATGACGCCCAGGTTGTTCACCGCCCGTGCGTCGCGCGGGTTCTGCTTGACGAAGCGGTGAAACCACTCGAGGGCGGTACGATAGTCCCGCCTGAAGTAGTGGAGGCCGCCGATGTTGTTGTAGGTCTTGTACGCTTTCGGGTGGCGCCGCAGGTGGGCCTTGAACGCGACCTCCGCCTGGTCCAGCTGCCCGAGGTAGGTCAGGCAGAGGCCGATGTTGTAGCTGGCCTCCTCGTGGGCAGGATGAATCACGAGCATGCGGCGCGCCAGGTGGATCACCTCGGACCAGGCCCGCCTCTTTATCTTCGGATCCTCCTCCTGGCGAGCCATGGTGAGGTAGACCGCGGCCAGGGTGCTCAGCACGCGGACGCTGTTGGGCGAGGTCTTGATGTCGGCCAGGCTCACGGTGAGGGAGTCCTTCCAGGCGCGGTTGCGGTGGAAGGTCTTGACCGACAGCGGGACCAGGACCAGCAGCAGCAGGCCGGCCAGGGCCCGCCGCCGGCCCACGAGCGCGTCCAGCCAGCGCGTCTGGCACAGCCGAACCAGGGCCACGCCCGCGGCCAGGCAGAAGGCCAGCGAAGGAGTGTATAGCGCCCGCTCCCCCATGATGGACGGCCCGACGATGAACAGGTTGGAGCTGATGGAGATGGTGGCCAGGTAGATCAGCACGCAGTAGGCCCACAGGTCCCGCCGGCGGATACGGATCAGGGCGTAGGCCAGCAGCCCCGCGTGCAGCAGCACCGAGACGAGGCAGCGCAGATCGTGCCAGCGCACCAGGGGGATCTGGTTGTAGGAGTAGTCCCAGGCCAGTGGATCGGGCCAGACCAGCAGCTTGAGGTACCTCAGCATCACCACCATGGCCGTGGCGTGGCGCTGGTCCCAGGTCTCGGCGCCGAAGAGGGTGTTTTGCAAAAAGTCGTACTCCTCGGTCGGGAAGCGGGAGAGCACCGACAGGCGCAGCACCAGATACATCAGGGCCACGCCCGCCAACGGCAGGGTGCAGCGGGCCACGGCCCGCGGCTTCAGCGAGGTAAAGACCAACAGCGTCAGGGGGAAGACCACCAGGTAGGTCACGGCGGTCTCCTTGCAGAGCAGGCCCACGGCGTAGGTCACGCAGGCCGCCGCCAGGTGGCGTCGCCGGCCGCCGTCGGCGTGGGCCAAAAGCAGCAGCAGCGTGGCGCAGAGGCCGAAGATCGACACCAGGATCTCGTCCACGCTCTTGAGGTTGGCCACCACCTCGGTATGCACCGGGTGGGCCACGTAGAGCAGGGCGGCGGCCAGCGCAGCGTGGGTCGCCGCGGGCCCGGCAGGCTCGCCGGGGGACAGGCCGCGGCCTCGCAGCAGCCGGCGCAGCAGCAGGAAGATCAGCGCGGCGTTGAGGCCGAAGAGCAGCACGTGGATCACGTGCTGGGGTACGAAGGCCTTTTCGCCGAAGAGGGCGTGCTCCACGGCGTAGAGCGACACTGGCACCGGGCGGTAGCCGTTGTCGTTGAAGTCGGAGATGCCGTGGGTGTACGGGGTGGTAAAAATCTCGGGCAGCCCGGCCAGGCCCTGCTTGACGTAGCGGTTCTTGTAGATGACCAGGTTGTCGTCGATGGAGTAGGTGTGGCCGAGGGTGTTGGCGTACAGCGCCACCGCCAGCAGCCCCACGGCCACGGGCAGCGCCGCCGGCCCCAGGCGGGCCCAGGGCCCCGTCACGCGGGCGCCGCCGGTCGCCTCCCGGGCCGGCCTCTTGCGCCGGGCCTTGCCGCGCTTGCTAGCCATGGTCCCGACGATACAGTAGTCGGCCCGTACAGGGCCAGCCCGCTCAGCAGGACACCGGGTCCCGCTGAGCCAGGGCGCTGAAGTAGCGCCCTACCCGCCCAGCTTCTCGTGGTAGCAGCCGGAGCAGACCGGCAGGTACTTCTCCTCGGAGCCGAGGTCGATGGTGGGCCCGGCAACGGTGGGCACGCCGTCGGCCAGCTTGAGGTTGAAGATGGCCTTGCGGTTGCAGTAGTTGCAGGTGGTCTTGATCTCCTCGATGGAGTCGGCCACCTCCATCAGGCGGCGCGAGCCGTCGAAGAGCCCGGCGCGAAAGTCGGTGCGCAGGCCGTAGCAGATCACCGGCACGCCCCGGTCGCGGCTCACCTGGCGCAGCTGGTCGATGAGCCCCGCGGAGAGGAACTGCGCCTCGTCCACCAGGATACAGTCCGCCTCGGACAGGGCGTCGCCGTCGAGCACGGTGTCCGGCCCCACCAGCAGGTCGGCCTTCTTCTCCAGGCCGGCGCGGGAGTGCACCATGTCGTGGCCGAAGCGTACGTCCAGCTCCGGCTTGACGATGAAGACGAGCTTGTTCTGCTGCTGGTAGTTATGGGCCACCGCCAGCAGGTTGAGGGTCTTGGCGCTGCCCACGGTGCCGTAACGAAAGTATAGCTTGGCCATTGTCTTTCCTCGCCTCTGAGTCCATGAACGGGTGGCAAGATAGCCCGTTCAACCAGCAGATCCAACCCCGGGTTTGGGCGTTACTTGTTGAAGGTCACCTTGCCGAAGCGGGCGGCCTTGTGGAAGTTGCCCTGGCCCATGATCGGCGACCAGGCCAGGGCGGCGCGCTGGCCGTCGCGGAAGCTGTAGAGGTTGAAGCGCCAGGTGTCCCCGGGTTTGGGCGGCGTGGCTCCGCGCTCGCTGGACAGCGCGGTCCAGGGGATGGCCAGCTCCATGGTGTAGTGGCTGCCTCGCACCACCTTGGACGCCTGGCGCAGCTCGGCCTTCCAGCGCTGGTGGCCGTAGCGCCGCTTGCCGCCCTCCATGACGATGGGCTGGTTGTAGTCGTCGAAGCGCGTGTCCCAGATGGCGCCGCCGGTGTCCACCTGCACCTCGAAGTAGGTCTTGTTGTCGCCGTGGTCGCCGGGCTGGATCATCAACTCCACCGCCGAGGCCCGGGACCAGACGTGGGGGTCCACCTGGCCCGGTGAAAACGGCGTGGTCGGATCCACGTCCCTGACCTTGAACCAGATGAGCAGGTCCTTGTCGGTCCAGCCGACGCCCGCCTCGGCGTTGACCGTGGAGCCCGGCACCGGGCGGCCGTTGCCCGGGTGGACGAAGGCGCCGGTGGTGCCGGTGTTCTTCCAGGCCGCCTCCTGGGGCACGCCGTCGATGGTGATGGCCCCCGTGACCAGCTTCCTGGCCGACAGGGTCGGCAGCTTGCCGTCGCTGCGGTCGGCGGCGGGCGCCCCCTCCTCGACGCACCCCTTGCATCCGGCCCCCCCCGCCGCGGCGAGGACGAGCAAGCTGAAAGCCGATAGCTGAAAGCTGATGGCTCTCATTGACACGTAAACACCTTCCACTCGATGACGAGGGGGTTGGACTTTTGGCCCGTGACGTTGGACGCGTGGGCCCCGTAGATGCGCAGCTTGGTGGTGACCACCGGCACCTTGAACATGTAGTACCAGTCGTCCAGCTTGCCGCTCACCTTGCCGTCGGTGACCCACTTGCTGCCGTCCCACCACTGGATGGAGCCGCCGGCCAGGTTGCGGCCCGTGGCCGAGCTGCCGCACGCCTTGCGGTAGGCCGAGTTGCTGTCCACGAGGAAGCTGTGGACCGAGACCTTGCTGGCCCAGGTCAGCTGGTAGTAGGCGCTGCCCGGCTTGGTGCTGGCGCTGATCCAGCAGAACTTGCTCGCGCCGGAGGTGCAGGCGGCCTCCTCCACGCCGTCGTTGAGCGCCTTGGGGCCGTAGGCGCCGCTGCCGCCGCCCTTGCTGGTCGACGGCGTCGCCTTGGGCGCGATGTTCTTCGGCACGCACACTGGCGGGCCGGTGGCGTCGCCAACCCCCGCGTCGGTGGGCGTGGCCTTGCTGCAGCCGCCGAAGACCACGACGTCGTCGATGTAGACCCCCTCGAGGGTGTTGGCCTTGCCGTCCACCGTGGCGAAGGAGAACTCCAGCTGCACGGTCTTGCCGGCGTGGGCCGACAGGTCCAGCACCACCTCGTTCCAGGTGCCGATGAGAAACTTCGGCGTCTTGTTCCACAGGGTGGTGGAGGAGCCCTTGACCCGCACCGAGATCTTGTCGTAGGTGCTGCTGCCCTCCACATTGGCGAAGATCTGAAACGACACGCCCGCCTTCTTGCCCGCGGGCAGGGTGAGCTTCGGGCTGGTCACCGTGCCGCTGTTGGCGCTGGCGCCCGTGGCGAAGGTGTGCGTGGTCGGGTTGCCGTAATACAGCGCCCCCGGCGCGCTTGTGGAGCGCTTGGTGTCGCGCACCCAGCCCACGCCCCCGCTGGCCGCGCTGGCGGTGAAGCCCTCCATGTTCTTGGCGAAGGTGTAGTGTTTGACCGTCGCCCCGGCCACGGGGGTCCAGCTCTTGCCGTCCTTGGTCGGCTCGCAGGCGCCGCAGCCGGTGGCGTGCTTGGCCCCCGGGGAGTAGCACTTGCCGGCGATGAGGCAGACGCTGGACAGCGGCGTCCAGCCCTTGGGGTTCTTGGCCGGGTCGCAGATGCCGCAGCCGGTGGTGTCCTTGTCCCCCTTCTTGTGGCACTTGCCGCCGATGAGGCAGAGGTTGGTCAGCGGCGTCCAGGCGTACTTGTCCTTGGCCGGCTGGCAGGTGCTGCAGCCCGTGGCGTCCTTGTCACCGGGCTTTTTGCAGACCTTTTTGATCACGCAGCTGTTGCCCTTGACCGTCCAGCCGGTGGACTTGACCTTCGGGTCGCACTCGGCGCAGCCGCCGCTGTGCTTGTCGCCCGGCTTGTAGCACTTGCCGCCGATGAGGCAGACGTTGGTCAGCGGCGTCCAGGCCTTGGTGTTCTTGGTCGGGTCGCACTTGCCGCACTTGGTAGCCGGGTCCAGGTCGCCCGGCTTGTAGCACTTGTTGTTGATCAGGCAGACGTTCTTCAGCGGCGTCCAGCCCGTGGAGCTGGCGGCGGGGTCGCACTGGCCGCACTTGGTCAGCGGGTCGAGGTCGCCCTTCTTGTAACACTTGCCGCCGATCATGCAGGTGTCCTTGATCGCGGTCCAGGCGTTCTGGCTCTTGCTCACGTCGCAGGTGTAGCAGGAGCCGCCGGGGTGGTTGGCCTTGTCCTTGTGGCAGCCGCCGCTGATCAGGCACCAGTCCTTTTTCAGCTTGTTGCCGAGGCAGCCGCCCTTGCCGTCGCAGACGTCGGTGGTGCAGCTGTACTTGTCCGCGCACTGGCTCTGGTAGTTGGTCCCCTTGCAGGTACCGTTTTGGCAGTAGTCGCCCTTGGTGCAGGCGTTGCCGTCGTCGCAGGCCCCACCGTTGGCCGGCGACCACTTGGTGTTGTTGCCCGTGCCGCCGTCGCCCTGGCTCGGAGCGCAGGTGAGGCAGATGTCGTTGGGGTTGCGCGCCGCCTCCTTGAAGCAGCAGAAGATGGTCTTGGTGGTGCCGCCGTCCACGCCGGCGTCGGCGGCCGGCCCGACGGCCGCGTCGCGCTTGAGGCTCTTGCAGGTGGTGGCCCCAAAGACCTTGACCCCCAGCTTGCAGTACCCCTTCTTCGGGATGTTCTTGCACATGCCCATGCCGGCGCAGGTGTCCACGGTGCAGTCCAGGCCGTCGTCGCAGCTCATCACCGACTGGGGGCGGCACTTCTTGTCCTTGCCGCAGACCGGGTTGATGGCGCACGGGTCGTGGGCGTTGCACGCCTTGCCCGGCTGGGAGCAGCTGTAGAGGACGTAGCCGTCTGGCAGGCCGCTGTTGAGGTCGCTGACCGGGGTGACCTTGTTGTCGGCGGAGGGGCCGGTGTCCTCCACGGTCGGCGAGACCGGATCGGAGCAGGCTGCGGCCAGGGCCGCGGCCAGGATCACGAATACCACTCTGCTCGGGCTCATTACACGCTCCACCTGTGTTTGTTGAGTGACAATGAACATAACACAGGCGGATCTTCCTGCACTATCATCGGGGGACGGCACAGCAATCGGAGGGAGCATGACCGGTTCACGACACCTTTGGCTCGTGTTGTTCATCACCGCGCTGGCTGCGGGCTGCGACGAGGAGCCGCCCGATGGCGTGGCGGATCTCGCTGGTGCGGAGGCCAGCGTCATGGACAGCAGCGTGGACGCGCCGCAGCCCGACGTGAAGGTGCCCGACGCGGTGGTACCCGACGCCTTGGTTCCCGACGCGGCCGTCCCCGACCTGCCTCCGCCCACGTGTACGGACAAGATCAAAAACGGCGGCGAGACCGACGTCGACTGCGGCGGCTCCGTCTGCCCCGGGTGCGCCGCCGGCCTCGGCTGTCTCAAGAACGCCGACTGCCTGCCCGGCATATGCGACGCCAAGACCAAGACCTGCGCCAAGGCCAGCTGCACCGACAAGGTCAAAAACGGCGACGAGTCCGACGTCGACTGCGGCGGCAGCTGCCCCACCTGCAGCGCCGGCAAAAAATGCCTCAAACACGTCGACTGCGTGAGCGGCCTCTGCGATGCCAAGACCGGCGCCTGCACCAAGGTCAGCTGCACCGATATGATCCAAAACGGCGACGAGACCGACGTCGACTGCGGCGGCCTGCTCTGCCCCAAGTGCACGGCGGGGCTGACCTGCAAAAAGGCCGCGGACTGCACCTCGGCGATCTGCGACGCCAAGACCGGCACCTGCGCCAAGGCCAGCTGCACCGACAAGGTGAAAAACGGCGGCGAGACCCACGTGGACTGCGGCGGCCCCTGCCCCATCCCGATCACCTGGTACCTCGACGGCGACGGCGATGGCTACGGCGGCGGCACCGGCCAAAAGGCCTGCGTCTCCCCCGGGGCCAAATACACCCAAAAGGGCGGCGACTGCGACGACAAGGACAAGCAGGTGGTCACGGCCTGCGGCCGCCTGGGCGACGGCCGTGACGGCGTCCTGGTCATCGGCACCCTCACCACCAGCAAGGAGATCAACGTCAACATCCACGCCACGGGCAGCAGGAAATACCCGGACGGCGTGGCCTGGCGGGTCACCGGCACCATCAGCGGCGCCACGTTGGTGTTGGAGCAAGCCAAGGGCCTGGCCCCCGGCGACCAGGTGCTGTTGGCCGACATGCAAGGCAAGAGCGCCCATGTCGGCAACTGGGAGGTGCTCAAGGTCGCCTCGGTGAGCGGTACGTCGGTGACCATCACCACCAAACCGACCCGCACCTACGGGCCGGCCTCCAGCGACCTGATCATCGTGCAGCGCATCGCCCAGTACAAGTCGCTGACAATAACCCGGGGCTCCGTCACCGCCTCCCCCTGGGACGGGCTGACCAAGGGGGCGACCACCGGCCGGCACACCGGCATCGCGGCGGTGAAGGTGCGCGGCACCCTCAGCCTGGGGCAGAAAGCCGCGTTCGGGTTGGAAAAACGCGGGTTCAGGGGCGGCACGACGGGCCTCGGCCCCGAGGGGCCCACCGGGCGCGCGGCCAGCGGCGGGGCCAGTGGCGGCACAGGCGCCTGGACCCAGGGCGGGGCCGGCGGCGGCAAGCCGTTTGTGGCCCAGGGCGGCAAGGGGGCCAACAGCTGCTCCAACAAGGGCGGCGCAGGCGGCCTCGGCGGCGGCGGCGGCGGCGGCAAGTTGACCCACTGCGCGGGCGGCGTCCCGCCCAAGGGCGGCGGCGCGGGCGGTGGAGGCGCGTCTCATGACGGCGGCAAGAACCTCTCCACGGCCACCCTCGACAAGCTGCTGTTGGGCGGCGGCGCCTCTGCCGGGGCTGGCGGTGGAGCCAGCGGCGCCAACCACAACGCCTCGGTCAAGACCGCCCCGGGCGGCGCCCCCGGCGGAGGCAGCGCGGGCGAGCCAGGTGGAGGCGTCGCGTTGATCTGGGCCGCCAAGGTGGACCTGTCCAACAGCGGCTCCAGGTTCCTCTTGCAGGGCGGCGGCGGTGGCAAAGGCGGCAACGGCGAGTCGCGTAACGGCCACGGCAGCGACGACGGCGGCGGCGGCGGCGGCGAGGGGGGCCAGGGCGCCAGCGGCGGGACGGTGCTGCTGAATTGCCGGGATCTGCAGGTGACCAAGGGCCCCCACGTCAAGGCCGAGGGCGGCAGCGGCGGCTCCGGCGGAAAGGGCGGAGACGGCTTCGCCGGCGGCCACGGTGTCGGCGGCAGCGGCGCCGCCTACGGGGGCCAGCCCGGCAAGGGCAAGGACGGCACCTACAAGGGCGACGGCGGCGCGGCGGGCGGTGGAGGAGCGGGCGGGCCTGCCGGCAGCAAGGGCAAGGTGCGGGTGGTCTATCTCACCATCAACGGCGCGGCGTACAACTCTGCGGCCGCCACCGCCGCGCTCAAACAGGCTGTGGCGGTGGGCGTGTCATCCACCGCCCAGTGGACCCCCTGAGCTTACTGTCTATTTGATCCCGACGTACTTCTGCAGGTCGCCGCCGCCCACCTCGTAGAGGGCCTTGCCCGAGGTGGCCCAGAAGTGCTGGAAGGCGCCGAAGCCCATGCCCTCGACGTACTGGTTCTTGTCTTCCTTGTACTCGAAGACGTTCTTTTGCACCCACTTGCCGGTGGTGGCGTCGCGGTAATACTGGGCGAGGAAGTCGCTGGTCATGTCCGAGACGTAGACGTAGTTGGTCTTGGTCTTCGGGTCCTGCACCACCTCGATGCCGTCGAGGTGTGAGCCGGCCAGGTCGGGGTAGAGGAACTCCGTGGCCCAGCCGTTGCCCTTGGGGTAGTAGGAGAAGACGTAGCGCTTGGACGAATTGTGCGCGCCGAACCAGTGCTTGTTCGTCTCGTCGTAGCCGATGCAGCACAGCGGGATCTCCCCCTTGACCACCAGGTTGGTCTTGCCCGTGCCCCAGATGAACTCGTAGATGTTGGCCTTGCCGCTTTCGTTTTTGACGAAGTAGATGCGGTCCACGGTGGCCCAGATCTCGCCCACGCTGGGCTGGCCCAGGGTCACGTTGGAGTAGGTCTTTTCGAAGACCAGCTTGCGCGTCTCCATGGGGCCCTTGTTCTTGGCGTAGTCGGGGTGCTGGTTCGGCTCCAGCTTGCCGTCGCCGTCGCTGTCCTCGATGGTGACCTTGTAGACGTCCAGCTTCTTGTTGTTGTTGACGTAGAGCCGGTCGCCGAAGCCGTCCACGTCGTAGCCGCCGCGGAACTCGCTCTTGCCCTTTTCGAAGTAGCCGAAGAGGTAGTACGTGCCCGTGGGCTTGGCGGTGCCCGTGATCTGCACCGGCTCACAGTTCTGGGTGGCGATGTTGCAGACCTCTTTTTTGGCCACGTCGCAAGTGTGCATCGTGAACCAGCCCGAGTGGTCGGTCTTGCACTTGCGGACCAGGTTGCCGTGGCAGCTGACCTGGTGGGCCCGGCACGGCTTGCACACGCCGCCGAGGCAGGCCTTGCTCAGGCAGTCGCTGTCCGAGGCGCACTTGCGCCCCTCGCCGCAGGGCCCGCAGGTGGTGCCGCCGCAGTCCACGTCGGTCTCGTTCTGGTTCTTCTTCTTGTCGGTGCAGCTCGGCAGGTCCACGCAGGTGGCGCCGCTGGCGGTCTCCTTGCACGTCTGCACGCCGAAGCTGCAGGCGGTCTTTTGCGCCCACTGCACCTTGCCGCCGGAGTCCTGCTGGCAGACCATGATGTTGTTGCTGGAGCACTGGGTGGTGCCGACCACGCACAGCGGCGCGTCCGCCACCGGATCCTCGCCCGGATCCCCCACGTAGGGGCTGTCGCAGCGGAGCCCCACGGCGGCCGTCAGTCCCAAAAGCAGCCCAACCCCCACGATGGATAGACGACGACGGCTGACCATTACTCTCGATCCCACGGCATTTGCTCCTTATCGGTTGAAAATCACGCGCTCTATCAGTTTACGACAAAGGCCGCCCCCCTGCCAACGGGGTGACACGAATCACTTCCCCTGGTGGCCTGTTCGTGGCATCTTCGGCCCATAAACATTAAGGAGGAGAGCCATGAATAGCTTGATCAGGTATGCGGGGGTGGCCTTGCTGGCGGTCCTTTTCATCGCCTGCAGCGACGACGACATCAAAAAGGACGTGGGCCTGGCGGACAGCAGCGCGGGCAAGGAGGCGTCGGTGGACAGCGCAGCGGGGGACAGCGCGGCCGGCGACAGCGCCGCCCAGCCCGACAGCACCACGCCAGACAGCGCCACGCCAGACAGCGCCGCGGACAAGGGCGCGCCAGCGGACGCCAAGTCGACGGTTGATGGCGGCGCCCTGGCCGCGTCCTGCGCCAAGCTGGTCAAGACCTGCTCCACCAGCCTCACCTGGCCCCAGTACATCAAGCCGTTCACTCCGGCCAACTGCGTCACGCTGGTCAACTGCGTGGAGAAGCTGTACAGCGGCACCTGTCTGACCCAGTTCAAGAGCATGGTGACCTGCCTCGGCACCATCACCTCGGCCACCCAGTGCGACAGCAAGTGCGCCACCTACATCACCTACCTCACCACCAACTGCGCCTGCCCCAAGGCCTGCGGAGTGGCCTGCCCCTAGGTAGGGCGGGGGCTTGTCCCCCGCCACACACCAGGCGGGGGACGAGCCCCCGCCCTACTTTCAAGGTCAACCGAATTTCGGATTCACCCAGCTAGCGGGTGCGCCGGCCGGTGCCAGAGCGCGTGGCCCGGGGCCGCGTGGTGGTGCTGCGGCGGGTGGTCTTGCGCTGACGGCTGCTGCTGCTGTTGGTGGTGCTGCGCCGCCGGCTGGTGTTCTTGGTGCTGTTGGTGGCGCGGTGGGTCGGGGCCCGCTTGCGCGTGGTGGTCTTGGCCTTGGTGCGGGTGCGGGGCCGCGCGGTGGTCTTGGTCTTGGTGCGCGTCCGGGCCCGGGTCTTGCTGGCCTTGGTGGTGCTGGCCACTGCCTTGGCGAAGCCGCCGCGGCTGGTGTTCTTCCTCGCGGTGGTCTTCTTGGCGGTGGTCTTCTTGGCGGCGGTCTTCCTCACGGTGGTCTTCTTGGTGGCCTTGCGGCGCGGGTTGCGCGTGGGGGACGGCGGCGCGTCGTCGGCGTGGCCGCGGCGGCTGTAGCGACCGTCCGCCTTGAGGGCCACGTGCTTGAGCTGGATCTTGCTCAGCTCTTCCATGTTGTCCAGCTTGAGGCCGTGCCAGGCGGACTTGCTGGAGTGCTGCATGGACTTGAGCTTGCGCTTGCCGGCGGTGATGTTGCGCTGCTTTTCAGCGTTGTTGCGTGGCTTACCGCCCTTGGGCCCCACGCCCTTGCCGGCCATGGACTTGGCCAGCACGTACTCTTCCACCCAGTCCTTGCGCCCCTGGGAAAACTCCCGCGAGGTGGTGCGCCAGGTCTTGGACAGGTCCCACTTGCTGTTCCAGGAGATCTCCCGATGGGGGTTCTTCAGCGACCAGTGGTAGTTGGCCTCACGCCGCACGTCGTTGTACGGCTTCTCCGGGTCGGTCTTGCCGAGCCAGCCCGGGGTCTTGACCTTGGGCAGGTCCCTGGAGGCCACGGCCACCGGCTTCCAGTCCCGGGTCCAGCCGCCGTCCTTGCCGATCTGCCGGCTCATGACCACCGTGCCGTTGTTCCAGGTGGTGATGGGCGTGAACCCGGCCAGCATGGCTTCGGACATGCGCGTGGCGTTGGGGTGGCCGTAGGCGTTCTTGCCCACGGAGTAGACCGCGTAGCGGCCCTTCATGTTGGGCTGGCTGGCGTCGAGGTCCTTGACGTCCTTGATCAGCTGCTTGAGCCACTTGGAGCGGATGTTCTTCGGGGTCTTGTTCAGGGGATCCAGCTGGCGCATGAGCGTGCCGGCGTACTTGCCGCGGCCCGTATCCTTGAGCTTCGTGGCGATGGCGTGGACCTTCTTGTCCTTGGTGGAGGACCCCTCGATCAGCGCCCGCAGCAGGCGGGAGTAGCCGCCGTCCTGGGCCACCATGAACTCGCGCTGGGAGCTGCCGGCGCTGCCGTGATGGTTGGCCACCACCCAGTCGACCTTGAGCTTGTCCGGCATGCGCCGGGCCAGCCAGCGCTCCTCCTTGACGCCGAGGTTGCCGCCGAAGAAGAACGAGGCGGCCTTGCCGCTGGGCGCCTTCTGCACGACGCGCATGGCCACCGACTCCTCGTTGTAGTCGCCGATGCGCTTGGCCGAGGAGTGTTTCTTGGGCCAGACGGTCTCCATGGTGAAGCCGTGGCCCATGTTGAAGACCTTGCCCGTGGTGGCGGTCTCGTAGACCGGGCGGTTCTTCACAGAGTGAGGCTTGTTCAGCGAGGTGCGCAGGTGGGCCAGGTGAACCATGGCCGTCTCGGGGATCTTGCTCTTGTGCCAGGGGCCGATGACCTTCTTGACCCGCACCGCCTCGGAGAGCTTCTGCACGCCGCCGATGTGGTCCAGGTGCCGGTGGGAGATGACCAGCGCGTCGATGCGCTTGACCTTGATCTGCTTCAGATAGCTGACCAGGCGATCGCCGGCGAAGTCCCAGCCGGTGTCGAAGAGGATGTTCTTGCCGCCCAGAGTTTGCACCAGCGTCGCCGACCCCTGCCCCACGTCGATGTTGTGCACCTTGTAGGTCTTCCTCGGCTGGGCCTGGGCAGTCGCAACGGCGAGCACCAGGGCCAGGGCCAAGGTCAGGGTCGGGATCCGGCTATGCATCTTGGGACTCCATCATTCTGCGTGTACCAGTATACAGCAATTGGCGTACCAGGTCCGCACTGCTGTGGAATGGCTCCAAATACCTGATATCTGGTGCCGGCCCCGTACCCCCCACCCGGGCGGCCGCCACCATGGCTACCGCACCTGCGGTGGTTGTTCGATAATCGGAGTGCTGGGGGCCTATCCCCCCAACGCCAACAATTCCTTGGCAGCGGGCGCCGGATCCATGATCCTGACCGGGGAGGATGAGATGATCGATCCACGCGTTGTGCCGGTGCTGATGTTGCTTGTTTTGGCCCTCACCGGGTGCGAGCGACGTGCCGCGGTGGACGGCGACGACTGGGGGGTCGACGGCTCGTCAACGCCGGACATGGGCGTGCCCACCCCCTGGGCCACGGCCCTGGGCGGCTCCACCCTGGCCCGGGGCAACGGCATCGCCTGGAGCGCGGGCCGCTGCCACGTGGCCGGCACCCGCAGCAGCAGCGCCCGGGGAGAGGACGTGCTGCTCTCCCGTGTGGCGCGAGGCGGCGCCCAGCAGTGGACCCTGGAGGCCGGCGGCGCTCTACGCGACGCGGCCAGCGACGTGGCCGTGGATCCCCAGGGAAACAGTTTGATCACAGGCATCTACAGCGTCAACGCCACCTTCGGCTCCACCACGCTTTCCTCGGTGGGCAAAAACGACATCTTCGTGGCCCGGGTGAGCGCGGCGGGCAAGCCGCTGTGGGTCGTGTCCGCCGGTGGAACCTCCGGTGAGCATGGCGCCGCGGTGGCCACCGACGCCAGCGGCAACGCCTACATCACGGGCTCCTTCTCCGGGGTCGCAAAGTTCGGCAACCTCGGCATCACCGCCCTGGGCAAGGAGGACGTCTTCGTGGCCAAGATCGGCTCCGACGGATCCTTCGTCTGGGCCGTGTCCATGGGCGGCAGCTCCGGGGACTACGGCGCCGACATCGCCGTGGATCCCGACGGGCGCCTCTACGTCACGGGCTACTTCGCCTCCAAGGCCAGCTTCGGCAAGACCCTGCTGACGTCCAGGGGGCAGCTCGACCTGTTCGTGGCCCGACTGGACGCCGCGGGCGACGTTCAGTGGGCCACCTCGGGCGGGGGCGTGGCCAACGACCGCGGGCTCGGCGTCGCCGTGGACAAGGCCGGCGTCACCGTGGTCGGCGACTTCCTCGGCGTGGCCACCTTCGGCAAGACCAAGCTCAAGGCCACCGGCATGACCGACGTGCTGGTGGCGCGGCTGGAGCCCACCGGCGCCTTCGCCTGGGCCAAAAAGGGCGGCGGCGGCGGCAACGACTCGGGCACGGGCGTGGCCACCGACGCCGGCGGCCGGGCCATGGTCACGGGCTACTTCCAAAAGACCGCCACCTTCGGCGCCTACTCGCTGACCTCCACCGGCGGCTACGATCTCTTCGTGGTGCCGGTGAGCAACAGCGGCGCCCTCTCCAAGGCCGAGGCAGCCGGCGGCGTCAAGGACGACTACGGCCACGACGTGGTGATCGACGGCGCGGGCGCCTCCTACATCACCGGCTCCTTCCAGGGCAAGGCGACCTTCGGCAAGACCGCGCTCACCGCCTCGGGCGCAGAGGACATCTTCGTCTGGAGCCTGGGTCGGTAGCCCCTACTCCACCAACTCCCAGCCCTTCTTGACCCCCTTCTTCAGCAGCCCGTCCACGATGGCGTCCACCGTCTCGACGTCGGGGGCCACCTTCACCGTGCGCTGCAGCGGAGCCTTGCGCCCCGGCGAGTAGTCGGTCCAGTGCACGACGTAGGCCGGGAAGTCCTGGCCGCCGGCGTCCTCCTTGTTGGTCTTCCAGACCAGCAGCTTGCGCACCGCCAGCTTGTCCTTGGTGGTCTTGGCGTAGGCCTCGCGCCGGATGACCTCGCTGCCCTTGAGCTGCTCCACCTTGGCCTCGGTGGTGGCGTCGCGCACCAGGCAGCGGTCCAGCACCTGCTCCACGCGGATGTCCGACTGGTTGCTGGTGGACTTGTCGTCGCGCAGCCGCTGGAACACCGGGTGGAGGATGCTGACCCCTGGCATCAGCGCGATGCCCTTCCAGGTCTCGCCGTCGTGCTCCAGCACCATGCGCCGGATCGGATCGCCGCGGGAGTCCTCGGACTGCACGTCGGTGATGCGGATCTCCATCACCAGCTCCGGCTTGACGAAGCGGTAGAGCGAGCCGTCGGAGCTGGCGTGGCGGTAGGCCGACGGCACCTCCAGCTCCTTCAGCTTCGGCAACAGCTCCGCGCGCATCTCGTCGCCGCCGAAGTTGCCGCAGGAGCCGAGGAGCTGCAGCTGCCCCTCGTTGCGGGCCAGGGCCAGCAGCACCGAGCGGGTCTGGTTCGGCTCCGCCGCCCGCACGGTGTAGCCCACCACCGCCGCGTCCACGTTGAGCATCGGCTTGATCTTGTAGGTGCGGCCCTCGGCCTTCTGCGGGCGCACCACCACCCCCTCGGCCTTGCCGCCGTCCACCCACTCGTCGAAGTAGACCTTGACCCCGGACGTGTCCCGGGCCTCCTCGGTGCGCACGGCCTGCACCCGCTTTCCGCCCTCGAGCAACGCGCGGATGGCCTCGATGCGGTTGGCGTACTCCTCCATGTTGCCTGCGTCGTGGCCCGTGATCGCCGAGCCGTGCAGCAGGTCGAAGCCCTGGAAGCCGATGCGCTTGACCTGGGCGCCCTTGCCCCCGGCCATGGCCGACGCCAGATCGCCCACCCGGGGTCGCGCCCCCTTGCTCAGGGCGAACAGCTCGCCGGCCACGATGGTGCGCGCCGTGACCCGTTTGGCGAGCTTGCCCGCCTCCTCGAGCAGCGGCATGCCGCCGCGGATGGCCGCCCCCCGCGGGTTGGCCAAAAACACCTCGCCGTCCCCCTCGAAGATCATGAACCACAGCTCGCCGTCGATCTTGGGCGACACCAGAAACGGCCCCTTGCTCTGGAGCATATCCTTGATCTCGCCGGGCATGATCGCGCGGTAGGCCGAGGCGACGCGCTGGCGGTAGCGCCGCAGGGTCACGGCCAGGTCCTTGTCCTTGATGCTGCCGTTGGGGGACCAGAAGCCGTCGCCCACGGCCTGATCACGGCTGGTGTCGATGAAGGTTTCGCAGCCCATCACTTGCCCTCCTCGTCGTCGCCCGGCACCTTCAGCTCGAGGTTGCTCAGGTGGATCAGCAGCTGGTACCTGTCCCCGTCCACGCGCCCGTCGAGGAAGCCGCGGTAGGGGGAGCCGTTGGCCTGAAAGATCAGCGGCGCCTTGCCCTTGGGCCCGGCCCCGATGAGCACCACCATCCCCTCTTCGTGGAGCTCCTTGGCCATGGCGTACAAAAAGTCGTAGGTCACGCCGTCGACGTGGCGCAGCTGCACCGTGCGCTGGAAGGCGAAGGTGCGCGCGGCCTTGGCCTTGGACTGCTTGCGCCCGGTCCAGCGCACCGGCGACTCGTCGGCCACGTTGGCCGGCTCGTCCCTGGGCGCGCGCCGGTCGGACTCCTCGCCGCTCGGCTTGTAGATGATCTCCACCACCTCGGGCGAGGCGTAGAGCACCTCCCCTTGCGACGAGAGGTAGACCACGTCGGTGGAGCCGATGAAGCGCCCCACCTGCTCGGCGTCCACCTCGGGGTCGCCGTCGAGCAGCAGCTGGCCGTAGTCCTCGCCGTGCTGTTCCGTCATCTCGTCGTGCAGGGTGCCCGGCGCCGCCGCCAGGTAGCGCTTGAAGTTCACCTCGCGGTCGAGCAGGCCGAGCCGCGGCTTCGGCTCCTCGGGGACCGAGGCGGTGTTGACGGTGCCGTCTCGCTGGGCGGAGTTCGTGATCAACAGCTTTCGCATCGGACCCTCCTAAAACATCTCGAAGTCGAGGTCGTCATCGTCATCCACGTCGGCCTCCTCGAAGTCCTCCGCCGTGGAGTCGGGCTCGCACCACACGGGCTCGTACATCGAGCCGATGAGGGCGAAGATGCCCTCCTCGTTGGCCAGCAAAAAGCCGCTGCCCATGTGGTAGCCGGGGGAGTAGTTGAAGGGAAAGCGGAAGATGCTGCCGTCCTTCAGCTCCTGCTCCAGCCCGGCGTCCAGCTCCGTGGGATCGAGGATGTAGACGCTGAGCAGGGCCAGGTCCATGACCTCGTCCGGCGCCACCGGCCCGGACAGCTGCTGAACCGCGCCGAGGGTGGTGGGCACCCGCTCCACCAGGTTGCCGTCGGCGTCGATGCCGGCCAGCTCCTTGCGCTCCACCGGCTTGCCGTCCTCGTCGTAGTAGCCCTGGGCCGTCATGCCGGCGCGGATCATCAGCGCCCCGTCACGGGTGAGCATGGCCCGCTCGCAGGGCTGGCCCTGTTGGTCCATGACCACCCGGCGCCGGCGTCCGTAGAGCTTGGCGCGGTCGAGCTTGGTGAAGCCAAACTGCGACTCCGCGCCCTTGTATTGAACGATAATGGCCCGAGCCATGGGTCCTCCTTGTTGAGGGCTTGTGGGGGCGCGCTACTTCTTCAACACGGCGTCGACGGCGCGCTGCTTCGGAAGCTGCTGAAGGCCCCGCGGCGCGTAGGTCAGCGCGGCGCTCTGCTTGCCCACCTTGACGGCCACCACGCGCAGGGCGCGGCCGTCCTTGACGATGAGGTCCTTGCGGTCCAGCAGGGTACCGCAGGAGATGCGGTTCCAGTGGTCCCGGGGCATGGGGAACACGGTGCCTCCCCGGCTGGAGTCCTTGGAACGTAGGACCCAGCGCGCCTCGAGGCCGGCGCCCTCCAGGTGCAGGAAGCGGTGCTTGCGGTCCTTTCTCGACGTCCAGCCGCCCTTGTGCCATCCGCCAACCTCCATGGCGGCCCACAGCGCGCGGGACAGCGCGGGCAGCTCGAACAGGTCGCCGGTCACCCGCCTGGGCGGCCTCGCGGCGCGCGGCCCCAGGGCCGTGGGGGCGTAGACCACCGCGCGGCAGATCTGCGCCGCGGCCCGCTTCCCTTCACGGGGCGGCTCCAACACCACGGAGGTCAGGCGGAAGATCCGCTCGCCCTTGACGATCAGCTTGCGGCCCTCCACCAGGGCCCCCCCCCGAGATCTGCTCCCAGGCCCGGGGCTCCATCCTGAACGGCCCGCGGAAGCCCTCGGGCGAGTTCGCAGGCTCCTCGAGGGACCAGCTTGGCGTCACCGAATTCTTCATCGGCCCGACATAGAGCAACTTGCCGCCGTCGAAGGTCACCTCGCCTGTGCACTTGCCCACGCGCACCTTCTGCATCTCCTGCCATACACCTGCCGTGAGGTGGGGTACCAACGCACCGGGGTCCACTCTCTCGACCGTCTGCTCTCCTTGTTTCATGCTCTCCCTCCGTCAGCCATGGAGTTTAGGTTGTATCCTACAGCCCAGCAAGCTCAGCGCCGCGACAGGCGGTAGCGCAACACGTCAACGGGGCGGACGCCCGCGCAATCCAGGGGGTCGTCATCGGGGCTATCGTCCAGCTGGTCCTCCAGGGCCGCCAGCCCGCCGCCCTCGACGAAGGCGCCGTGGATCAGATCCATGGGCAGCACCCGTCCCTTGCGGCCGCGCTGGCCCAGCTCCAGGGCCACCTGCCCGGCGCCGTCGTCCCAGCGGTAGCGGCCGCCCTGGCGCACCCGCAACATCTCGGCCACCAGCCAGCCCGCGTCGGCCAGCTCGCTCTCGGTGAGCTTCTCGGCGCCGGCCAGGGCCGCCTGGATCAGCTCGGCCCGCCCGTCGCCGGACAGCGAGGCCACCGGCTTGCCGCTGACCACCCCCAGCCACTTGAGGCCGGCCTGGCCGTTGACCTTGATCGTGCAGGCCCGCACCCGCGGGTCCATGGACTGGTAGACGGCGCACTCCCGGGCGGCGAAGTCCGGTGGGATGCCGCCCTTGGCCGCCCGCTCTCTGGGCGCCGGCGTGGTGGACGTCGGGGTGCCTGCGCCGCCGCAGCCGAGCAGCGTCGCCACCAACAGAATGCTCATCGCGCGCATCACGGGAGCGTAACACCGCGCGCGGCGAGACTCTACACTTCGAAAGGGTTCTGGATCCGTCCGCTCTCCTTGCGGGCGCGCAGCTCGCCGAGGGCCTCGCAGAGCAGCCGGTTACGGTGCACGGGGAAGTAGTGGAAGTTCCCGTCGGAGAAGACCTTCCTGACCTCGAAGTGCTCGAACCCCTCGCCCAGGGTGCGGCACTGGCAGCACATGACGATGCGGTGCCGCTCCATGGGGGTGTCGGTCTTGTTGAGGTTGGACATCATCTCGTAGTACTCGCGGTCCGCCATCATATGGTTGGCCGCGTCGCAGACCGTGAGCCAGCGGCCGTTGACCCGCACCAGCCGGTGGGCGCGGGCGCCGCAGTAGACGCACTCCACGGCCACCGTCCGACCGCAGTCGGCGCAGTAGGTGCCGAGGGCCTCCTTGAGCATGTGGACCGCGCCGCAGTCCGCGCAGGGGATGTTGGTCTCGGCCAAAAACGTGGCGCGGTGCCGGCGATCGAACCGCTCGAGGAACAGGCTCCGCTCCTCCTCCGCGGTCATGTCGCCGGCGTCGCCGTTGCGGCCGGTGATCTCCTCGATCTCGCGGTCCAGGTGCCACTGGTGGTCGTGGGGGCGCTCCAGCCCGCACCCCGGGCAGACCTCCGCGGACGTGCTGACCCGCCCCTTGCACTCGAAGCAGTTTGTCAGGCCCATGAGGCCGATGTTACCACGCCCGGAGGTCGTGGCCGAAGGCCCGCGAGGACACAAAGTTGTCCTTGAAGAACACGTGGAAGCAAAAAACGTTCCTTGGACGCTCAAGTCGTACCCCGTACTGCCGATACTACCCCCCGATGGTCACCGGATGAAAAGCAGCCAGGCAGACAACCAGCTCACCTTCCTCTCCACCTTGGAGCCGTTCGACTCGGCCAAGGCCACGGTGCCGACCATGCGCCCGGTGAAGGCGAGGCGCGCCGGCGACCCCGGGGCCCAGGAGACCGAGGAGAAAAAGACGCCCGGCGGGAGATCGGGCCGAGCCCTGACCACCTGCGTGGCCAGCGACAGCGGCGTGGACTTTTTCCGGGCCAGCGGTCTGCGGTGGTTGCTCTTCGCGCTCCCGCTGATGGCGCTGCTCTGCGCTGGCCTCGCCGGTGCCTGGGCCCTGCTGGGCGCAGGGGTCCAGCCCACGCCGGCGGCCGTCACGGCGGCATCGCCGGAGGTGTCGGACGTGGAGCCGGTCAGGACCGCGCTCCCCGCAGCCGTGCCCGTCGCCGCGCCCGTCGTCACGCCCGCCCCCGTCGTCACGCCCGCCCCCGCCCCCGAGGTCGCCGCCGGCCCGCCCGTGAAGCGCGCCAAACCGAGGCCCCGGGCCCCTCGCCCGCCCGTGAAGCGAGCCCCCGTCACCTCACCCAAGGCCGGCCTCAAGCAGCCGCGCCTCGCGGGCCCCGGGCGCGCCGGCAACAGGCTGCCCGACTCCAGGATCGCCACCGCGACGCTCAACCCTTACGCTCAAGTAGCAGGCTGCCAGGCCGAGACCGGCGCGCCCGGTCCGCCAAGGGTCACCTGACTGGGAGCCGATCTTGAACTATAATACTGTGTCGGGATATGGAACAGGTAATTGTCGATGGTAAAACAGGACAAGGGAGAGGACGTGACACGGGGGATGCATTATCTTCAGCAGGAACTCTATGACCTAGTGCAGAACGATACCGCGATCTTCGAGTTTCTCCAGGCAGGATCGCTGGACGGCGTGTGGTACTGGGATCTGGATCAGCCGGAAAACGAGTGGATGAGCCCCCGCTTCTGGGAGCTGTTCGGCCACGAGCCGGACGGCAAGGAGCACCTGGCGTCGGAGTGGCAGGACATGATCTTCCCGGAGGATCTGGAGGTGGCGCTGGAGAACTTTCACGCGCACTGCGCGGATCCAACGCACCCCTACGATCAGATCGTGCGCTACCGCCACACTGACGGCTCCACGGTCTGGGTCCAGTGCAGGGGCATCGCCATCCGTGACGAGCAGGGCCAGCCGGTGCGCATGCTGGGCGCCCACACCGACGTGACCCTCCTCAAGGAGGCCGAGGCGCGGCTGGAACAGCAGGCCAAGGCGCTGCTGCGATCCAACAGAAACCTGGAGCAGTTCGCCTACGCCGCGTCCCACGACCTCAAGGAGCCGGCGCGGGTGATGGCCGGCTTCGCCGACCTGCTGCGCAAGGGGCATGGCCACCGCCTGGACGATGACGGCAAGAACCTGCTCGGCTTCATCGAGGACGGCGCGGCGCGGATGACCCAGCTGATCTCGGACCTGCTGGCGCTCTGTCAAATTCAGCAGAACCCGGCTCGCATCGTCTGCGTGGACTGTGGCGTGGTGGTGGAGCGCGCGGTGCTGGCGCTGGGGCCCTCGGTCGAGGAGTCCGGCGCCGAGATCTCGGTGGGAGAGCTGCCCTGGTCGCCGGCGACGCGGGGCAACTGCAGCAGGCCTTCTACAACCTGCTCGGCAACGCGATCAAGTTCCGCTCCGACGCGCCGCCGAGGGTCGAGGTCGAGGCCTCACGAGAAAACGGCTGGTGGCTGGTCACGGTGGCGGACAACGGAATCGGCGTGCCGCCCGACCAACAGGCGGAGGTCTTCAAGGTGTTTCGCCGGCTGCACGGCGTGGACGAGTTCCCCGGCACCGGCATCGGCCTGGCGCTGGTCAAGGAGATCGTCATCCAGCACGGCGGCGACGTCACGCTGGAGTCGGTCCCCGACCAGGGCTCGACCTTCGGCCTACGGCTGCCCGCGGCGAGCCCGGATCAGGAGTAGCGGGAGGGGCTGGACCTACAGCTTGGTCCAGTAGGGGAGAAGCTCCAGGGGGATCGGCTCATGCTTCTTGTTGAGCCAGGCCTCGACCTTCTGGCGGTGGACTTCCTTTTTGATGGCGCGGCCGACGCTCCACTTGCGGTACTTGTCCATGACGCCCTTGAAGCCCTTGCGGTTGGGCCGGCTGTTCATCAGCTTGAAGGTCTTGCAGGCGGCCGAGACGTTGCCCGCCTTGATCTGGCGCTTGGCCTTCAGCTTGCCGCTGTGGGAGTGCAGACCGGCCGGCTGGCGGTTGTAGTTCCGCTTGACCATGGTGGCCTTGAAGCTGGTCCGTTTGACGTACCGCGGCCGCGCCTCGGTGAGACTGGGGACCAGGAAAGCCGCCAACAGCAGGGAACACAAAGTTAAACGCGCCCAATTCATAAGCCACCTCCGTTTAGCGCGCGGCCTCTTGCCGCGCGGATTATCGATGTCGACCCATGACATAGCAAGAACCAGACCCAACTCGAAACAAGCCTCAAGGTGCTGAAATCATTAAAGGCGGCTGCTGAGCTGCGTGTTTGGGCCTCTGGTGAACTGAGAGGATGGCGCCTCCAGTGGCCGGATCTCGGAGACCGCACTGGTCCCGGCGGGTTGGCTTGTCAGGGTCGGGTGAAATTGGATACATTTCCCCCATGCGACCCTTACTCTTCCCTGTCTTGCTCATTTTGATGTTTGGCCCGACGACCGCCGCCGCTGCTCCCGCCGTGGCCTACGAGGTGCGGGCTCGCACGGTCACCTGGATCCCGATCCGCCTGCCGGATCTGGAGCACGGCATCGGCGCCAAGGCGGTGTCGGTGCTCGGCGAGGGCGGCATCGTCCGGCTGAGCAAGGCGCGCCGGGACAAAAAGACCCGGCGCCTGGACCTGTCCGCCGCCGACCTGCTGCTGCAGATCTCCGGCGAGGTGGTGGAGGACGCAGGCAACTTCACGGTGACGCTGTCGCTGCGGCCCGTGCGCGACGCGGGGCTGCCGAGCTACGTCACCGCCTCCACGGTCTCCATCTCGGGCAAGCCGAAGCGGGTGATGTACACCCGCATCGTGGCGGCGGCGGCCAGGGCGGCCGGCAAGCTCCGCGCGGCCCTGCGCTCGAGGCCGGAGTTCGCCGGGCCGTCGGGCAAGGTGCACGCGGCGGTGTCGGCGGACCAGCTGTTCGACTGGGGGCGGGTCATGCCGCCGAAGGCCAGGGTCTCGGGCCGGGACATGGCCACCTTCGCCAACACGCGGCTGACCTGGCACAAGCGCAAGGAGGCGGCCTTCCGCCTGGCCGGCCTGGCCTACGACAACGCCAACGTGCGCCGCCTCTTCGAGCGGGCTGCGCTCACCGATCCGGACAAGTACACGCGGCTCTACGCCGTGCGTATGCTGGAGCCGTCCAGCCGCAGCTACCGCTTCACGCAGAAGGTGATCCTCGCCGTGCTGCGTGAGGACGCCAACCCCGAGGTCAAGAGCTACGCCTTCTCCATCTCGCGGCACTTCTTCGGCCTGTCGCCTCACGAGACGGCCCAGACCTGGGTCACGCTGCTGACCTCCAAGGTGGCCGAGTTCAACAACCGCAGCTTCGCCACCCTGACCAAGCTCATGGGCTACCGCGTCGACGACATGCCCAACGTGGACCTCGGCCTGGTGGGCTGCCTCAAGACCCAGGAGGTGCTGGCCGAGGGGCGCCGCCGCAAGGAGGCCTGCCTCGACATCGTGGAGAAGCTGCCGCCGGGGCGGCGCACGGCGATCCTCATCTCGTACCTCAACCAGCCGCTGACCGAGCTGGCCAACGACCTGCCCGACCGCTGGCGGGGCGGCCCCTTCGGCTCCGCCATCAAGCAGGCCTTCAAGGACCCCTGCCAGCGCAAGGCGCTGCGCGCGGTGCTCTCACGGCTGCTGTCCGAGGCCCTCGACGTACGAACCAAGGCCGAGATCATCACCCACATGGCCGACGACCAGCTCACCCCGGCCATGATCAAGGCCGCGGCCGAGATCTACGCCGAGACGCCGGATCGTGCCGTGCGCAGCAAGATGGAGCTCGTGGTGCAGGGCCCCAAGCGCAGGTACAAGGCGCCGTGGGGCGTGCTGGCCTGGCCCGCCGCCCGGGCCGCGGCCAAAAAACTGCTCGACGGCAACCTCGAGCGCCACCAGCGGCGCAACATGGAGCGCCTGATCAAGCGCCTGGACAAGCAGGAGGGCGAGGCCCACAAGACCGGCCTGCGCAAGTACCTCCGCCCCGACGGCCCGCCGGCACCCGGCGCGGTGGACCACTTCGTCCAGTGTGTGCTGGCGTCCGCCTCGCCGCAAGAAGGCCGGCGCGCGGGGCGGGACTGCGCGGGCGGGCTGCGCTGGCTGGCGCTGACCTTCCCGCAGCACCGGCGCCTGGCGGTGGCGGCGATCCTCGGCCTGCTGACCCAAAAACGCGTCAAGCTGCACAGCTACGCGCGCAGCAGCCTGCGCAGCACCATCAGCAAGCTCGGTTACATGTACCGCAGACAACCGAAGGACCAGGGACAGTGGGGACAATGCACGACCCGATAAAGACCACGCGAACCATCACCGTCCTGGCGCTGATCTGCCTGCCGCTTTTGGCCCAGGCGCGACCCGCCACCATGCGGTGCAAGACCACCGTCTCCACCTACTCCTGGCAGCCGCTGCCCATGGCCACCATCACCCGGGTGGTGGAGGGGCGCGTGCTGCAGGTGCTCACGCGCTCGGGCAAGCTGACCGCGCTGGCCGCGGGAGGCAAGGCCCCGGACCTGACGCTCAAGGTGGCGGCGCGCATCATCGAGGACGCCCAGCAGTTCTCGGTGTTCATCAGCGCCACGCCGCGGCGCCAGAACAAGGCGGGCAGCCTCGCCTCGGTGGCCACGCGGTCCATCAACAACAAGAACCACAAGGCGATCCAGGCCGTGATGGAGAAGGTGGCCGACGAGGCGGCGCGCAAGCTGCGCAAGGCGCTGACGCCCTTTTTGCCCACCATCACCCGGGACGCCCTGGACCGCAAAGTAGTGCCCCTGGATCTGACCGGCGGCGTGGACTGGGCCCGCGCCCTGCAACTCAAGGGCGGCGGCGGCCGCGCCGTGGGCGCCGGGGCGCTGCAGCAGCTGCGGGCCCGGGCGCGCAAGGAGGCCGGCGCGCGCATGGCCCTGGCCCGCTGCGCCGTGCACGCCGGCAAGCCTGGCATCCAGACCCGCTGCATCGACGCCCTGGCCCAGCTGGCCCGGCGGCACCCCTCGGCCCAGCGGGCCATCATCGCGGTGCTCTTCTCCGCCCCGCCGAGGCGCCACTCGGGGCCGTGGCAGAAGGCCCGGCGCCGGGCCTTCCGCATCACCACCTCGTTCACCGGCGCGGCGCTGCAGGAGGCGATCCAGTCCTGGCTCTTCATGCTGGCCTCGGACCACAGCGACAACTACTACCTCTTCGGCGGCCGCCGGGAGGACTACCTGATCATGGACACGGTGAGCAAGTACCTGGCCCGGCGCCCCAACCTGCCGAACCTCGACCTGGCCCTGGGCCAGTGCTCGCGGCCGGCCAAGAAGAAGGGCGCGCCCCCGGACAGCTACTGTCTGCGGGTGATGAAGGCGGTGCCGGTGCAGCGGCGCCTCTCCCTGCTCTATCGCCAGCTGGCCAAGCCGCCCAGGTACAGCTTCTACTCGCCCTACAAGGCCTGGATCAGCATGCTCAAGACGGTGGTGGACCGGCACAAGCCGCTGCACCCCGCCGTGGAGCAGCTCTGCATGCAGCGAATTCAGCGTAGTTTCTGGGACGGCGATCGCAAGGAGTGCCTCACGGTGCTCGGCCGCCAGGGCAAGCCGACCAGGCGGCTGGTCAAGTTCCTCGTCGCCGTCTTCGCCTCGGCCAGCAAGGGCATCCTCTTCGCGTCGCGGGACTCGCTGCACGAGCTGGTCAAGCGCAAGCCCGCCCTCTGCCCGGTGCTGGAGAAGACCCTCGGGCCCATCGTGGCCCGGGGCGCCTACCCGCGCCACTACCCGCGCAAGGAGGTGCCTCGCTCCCTGCGCCACTGCCGGAAGAAGAAGTGAGGTATCATATAGACGTTGTTAGACGCTTAGCCTGGAGACTCCGATGAACAGACTCGCCCTTGTTTTTATCTGCACCCTGATCCTGGCCGGCTGCCCCGATGGCTACTTCGAGGACGGCGACAAGTTCGACGGGGGAGTATCGGGGGACAGCGAGGTCGCCTGCACCGAGGGCGCGGGCCGCTGCTACGGCAACACCTATCAAAACTGCAGCGGCGGCAAGTGGAAGGACTCGTTCTCCTGCAAGAGCGGTGAGGTCTGCAGCCAGACGCTGAAGAAGTGCGCCCAGTGCGACCCGGGCAAGACCCTCTGCAAGGGCAACGACGTCTACGCCTGCAAGAGCGACGGCACCACGGGCGGCCTCGTCAAAAACTGCGGCAAGTACACCTGCAACCAGGGGCACTGCACCGACCCCTGCTCCAAGGCCGAGTCCAGCCGCAGCTACGTGGGCTGCCACTACTGGCCCACCATCACCGCCAACTCCGGCCTGGCCAACGACTTCTCCTACGCCGTTGTGGTGGCCAACACCTACAGCAAGGCGGCCAAGGTCACCATCTCCTCGATCCACAACAACAACGTCAGCTCCACCACCGTGGCGGGCAACAGCCTGGCCACGATCAAGCTGCCCTGGATCCCCGACCTCAAGCAGGCCAAGACCATCAGCTCGTGGCCCAAGTCGGCGCTGAAAAACGGCGGCGCCTACAAGCTGACCAGCGACCTGCCGGTGACGGTCTACCAGTTCAACCCGCTGGACTACGTGCTCAACGGCGACTGCAAGAAGGGCTTCGACGCCATCCCGGGAGACGGCAAGTGCTACTCCTACTCCAACGACGCCTCGCTGCTGCTGCCGGAGCACGCCCTGAGCAAGGAGTACATGGTCATCTCGCGTCCCACCATGGGCCTGAAGAAGGGCACCTCCATGCTCTACTCGCCGGGGTTTTTGTCGGTGACCGCTCCCAAGGCCGGCAAGACCAAGGTCACGCTGACCTTCACCGCCGACACCCAGGCCGGCATCGGCGGCGTCAACAGCTACGCCAAGGGCCAGACGGTGAGCTTCAACGTGCCGAAGTGGGGCGTGTTGCAGATCCTGTCCAAGATGCCCAACGGCTGCAAGACCGGCCCGGCCGACGCCAACGGCGTGTCCTACTGCGACCTGTCCAAGACCACCGATCTGACCGGCACGGTGATCAAGGCAGACAAGGACGTGGCGGTCTTCTCCGGCCACGACTGCACCTTCGTGCCCTACACCAAGTGGGCCTGCGACCATCTCGAGGAGCAGATCTTCCCCACCCGCTCCTGGGGCAAGCGCTACATGGCGTCCCACACCAAGTCGTCGGGCAGCGACCCGAACATCTACCGCGTGGTGGCCGCGGACAACAACATCAAGATCAAGTTCACCCCGGCGGTGGCCGGCGCGGTGGCCCTCAACAAGGGCCAGTGGAAGGAGTTCACCACCAAGCAGGACTTCATGGCCGAGGGCACGGGGCGCTTCGCCCTGGTGCAGTACATGGTGGGGCAGAACTACTCCAACTCGAGCCCGGGCAAGGGCGCGCCGGGCGATCCTGCCATGGCCCTGGCAGTGCCGGTGGAGCAGTACCGCACCTCCTACCGCTTCCTGGCGCCGGCCAACTACCAGCAAAACTACGTCAACGTCATCACCCAGTCGCCGTCGTCGATCAAGCTGGACGGCAAGCTGCTGTCCAAGTCGCAGTTTGCGGCCATCGGCAGCACCGGCTACCACGTGGCCAAGCTCAAGATCAGCGGCGGCGCCCATTACATGGAGGGCGCGGCCAAGTTCGGCGTCGCGGTCTACGGCGTGGGCTCCTACACCTCGTATATGTACCCCGGCGGCCTGGATCTGAAGCTGATTTACTAGCTCCGCCAGGCCGCAGGTATTCTGAAACCTACCGAAACTATGGTCAAGTTTCGCGGTCAGTGGCCCATTGGCTGAGTTCAGAGTTCAGAGTTCAGAGTTCAGAGTTCAGAGTTCAAAG
>PVBE011238493.1_pt1 | contig 29065 bp, 27 predicted proteins | sample 1631181 | NCBI WGS metagenome assembly PVBE01 (sample SAMN08397723, study PRJNA350692) | Marine metagenome, whole genome shotgun sequencing project. | isolation source: water | place: Pacific Ocean | collected 2012-04
CATGGCCACCTCCTGGGTGACATCATCCCATGTAGCATGTGTAAACCATGTCCCCGAACACCCGTTAATGATGAACCCGGTCCATACAGCCCGTCGAAGGACGAACGGGAGTGGGCTCACCACGAACGGCAAAGCTTGCCCCCGCGCAGCGGGTCACTCCAGCCCCTCCGCGATGTCGATGGCCCGTAGCACGGCCCGCGCCTTTTGCAACGTCTCCAGGTACTCGGCCTCCGGCTCGCTATCGTAGACCAGCCCGCCCCCCGCCTGGATGTACCCCACGCCGTCCTTGAGGACCATGGTGCGGATGGGGATGGCGGTGTCCATGTTGCCGGAGAAGCTGAAGTAGCCGACGGCGCCCCCGTACGGCCCCCTGCTCTCCCCCTCCAGCTCGGCGATGATCTCCATGGCTCGGACCTTGGGCGCGCCCGCCAAGGTTCCGGCCGGCATGCACGAGCGGAGGGCGTCGTAGATCGTGTAGTCGGGCCGGAGCTCGCCGACCACCTCCGATTCCAGGTGCATGACCTGGGAGTAGCGGACCACGCGCATCAGGTCGGTGACGGCCACAGAGCCGGGAACGCTGACCCGGCCCACGTCGTTGCGCCCCAGGTCCACCAGCATGATGTGCTCCGCCCGCTCCTTTTCGTTGGTCCGGAGCTCCTGGGCCATCTCCTCGTCCTCCTGGGGGGTGAGCCCGCGACGGCGGGTGCCCGCGAGAGGACAGTAGAGGACGTGACCATCCTCGACACGCACCAGCAGCTCCGGCGACGCGCCGATGATGTGGAAGTCGTCCAGGTTCAGCAGGTACATGTAGGGCGATGGGTTGCTGCCTCGGAGGGCACGGTAGATGTCCAGGGGGCTCGCCTCGGTCGGCCGGGCGAGGCGTTGCGATGGCACCACTTGAATCACGTCCCCGGCGATGATGTACTCTCGCGAGTGCCGCACCATCTCGTGGTACTCCTCCCGGGTCCGGTTCGAGGTGTACGCGGGCGTGTCCGAGGGCCCAGCGCCACCGTTCGCCCCGAGGGCGCCCTTTTTCGGGAGGCGAAGGGGCCGCTCCAGTCGCTTGACCAGCCTGTCGATGCGGCGCGTGGCCTTGCGGTAGGCCGCCTCGACGTCGCCGTCCAGGTAGGCGTGGCTCACGACCTGGATCTTCTGCCTCAGGTGGTCGAACACCAGCAGGGTGTCCGCGAGCATGAAGGCGGACTCGGGGAGTCCGAGGGCGTCCTTCGGAGGGGCGGGCACCCGCGGCTCGAAGTAGTGGACCGTGTCGTAGGACACGTACCCCACGATGCCGCCATGGAAGCGGGGCAGCCCCGGCACGTGCACAAGCTGGTGGCCTGCGAGGCCGGCCTCCACGAGCTCCAGGGGGTCCACCTTGCCTCCGGGCTGTCCCTCGCCCGTCTTGATGATCCGGGAGGGCTCCGTGCCGATGAAGCTGTAGCGGGCCATCCGCTCGCCGCCCTCCACGCTCTCCAGCAGGAACGAATAGGGGCCACGGGCCACCTTCAGGTAGGCCGTGACCGGGGTCTCCAGGTCGGCGTTGATCTCTTGATAGATGGGGACCAGGTTCCCCTGGGCCGCCATCTCCTTCACCTCTTCAAGCGTCGGACGGTACATGGTCTCCTCACTTTCGCGCCAGGTACGCGATGCCCATGGCCTCCCGTACCTCCATCATCGTCTTCTGAGCGATGGCCCCAGCGTGCCGCGATCCGTCCTCCAGGATGTTGCGCACCAGGGCGGGCCGAGACTCGTAGTGGCCTCGCCAACGGCGGCCCTGCCAACAGAGCGAGCACGCCCCAAGCCCTCCGATGGCGATGGTGAGCCGTCGATGCGGCTCCGCGTCACGAAGGTGGAGCCTCCCCGTGGGGCGGTCCCCGGTCAGTACCCGTCTCCGGTCCATATCGGCCCTTCCCTCGAACACAAAAAACCCGCTCCCACAAAAGGGGCGGGTTATCCGCGGTGCCACCCTTCTTCGTCCGGGCCGCATCCCCCATTGGGGGCGGTACAGGCCAGGACATCTCTACGGTGGGGCGCCAATACCGGGCGCATGGTCCACCAGGGCTATGATAACGGTGCCCTTCCGTCGCCGCCTAGCAGGCAGGGCAAGCCCTGCACCATGCTCGGGGCGCGGCTCCCGGGTCCATTCGGCCTCTGCGCTGGCGCCGGCTTCCACCGTGACCGGCTCTCTGGAGCCCCGCTTCGAGACGTACTCCTCCCGTTCGTCGCCTTTCAGTTGTATAGGTACTGCCCCGAGTGTATGAAGCGGGCCGGACGTTGTCAAGGCACAGGAGGGGTGCTAGAGTCATCCGGGGGACCCGCGACGGCGAAAAACGCCGCCACGCGACGGGCTCCACGGAGGTACGGCCCTTGCCCACGGTCCTAGTGGTGAGCTGCGAGCAGGCGCGCGGCGAGGCTCTGGCCCGCTCGTTCCCCCCCGGCGAGTTCTCGACGTCGACGACGGCCGACCCCGGCCTCCTAGCGACGATCACGCTGGGGGACTCGCCGGATCTTGTGCTGGTGGACGCGGCGACGCTCCAGCCCGAGGACGTGGAGGAGGTCCTGGGGGCCTGCCGGGAGAGCCACCTACCGACCCTGGCCGTCATCGCGGAGTCGGCCCTGGACGATCGCGACACGATCGGCGCCGCCGACGAGTTCCTGCTGAACCCCCCGAATCGAGCGGAGCTCGTCGCCCGCGCCCGGCGACTTCTCCACCGGGCCCCGGCGCGGGACGACGCGAACACGGTACGGGTGGGCGACCTGGTCATAGACCAGACCCAGTACGAGGTGAGCGTGGCGGGACACCGCGTCCTGCTCACGTTCAAAGAGTACGAGCTGCTGCGCCTGCTGGCCTCGTCGCCGGGCCGGGTATTCACCCGCGACGAGCTCCTCTCCCGCGTGTGGGGGTACGACTACTTCGGCGGCACCCGCACGGTGGACGTTCACATCCGGCGGCTCCGGTCCAAGGTGGAGGACGCCCGCCACACCTTCATCGAGACGGTGTGGGGCGTAGGCTACCGGTTCCGGCAGCAGGAGAGGGAGCGCTAGAGACGCCCGCCCTCGCGCGGCGGCCCTCGCACGGCGCTCTGGGCCGTCCGCCACCCATCATCCGACCAGACCAACCGAGAGGGGGCCGTGTGTCCGGAGGGCCCGATCTGACCCTGGCGGCATGGGCCCTGGCGGCCCTGCCCATCTTGGTTCTCATCGCCGCACTCATGGTTCTTCGATGGAGCGCGCCGAGGGCGGGGGCGGCCTCGCTGGCGGTGGCCGTGCTCCTGGGCTGGGCCAGGTTCGGCGGGGACCCAACCCTGCTCGTCGTCGCCATGGGGAAGGGGTTGAGCCTGAGCCTCTTCGTGCTGGCCATCGTCTGGGCCTCGGTCTTCCTCTACAACCTCGTTGCCGACCTGGGGGCCGTGGAAGTCATCGGCCACGGGATCGCCGCGTTGGGCGGGGACCGGGTCGGCAAGGGCCTTCTCATCGCGTGGGCGCTCTCGGGCTTCATACAGGGGGTCACTGGCTTCGGGGTTCCGGTGGCGGTGGTAGCGCCGCTCATGGTAATGGCAGGGTTCTCACTGACGACATCGGTAGTCGCCGTGCTGGTGGGACATGCGTGGGCGGTGACCTTCGGCTCCATCGGCTCGTCGTACTACGCCATCCAGCTGGTGACCGGCATCCCCGGCTCCGAGATCGGCCCGCCGATGGCCGTGCTCTTCGCCCTGCCGACGGTCGCGACGGGGTTCGCCGTGGCCCACATCGCCGGGGGATGGCCGGGCCTGCGACGTTCTGCGGGGATGGTGCTGACCGTCGGGGCCGTCATGTCCATGGCGGTGTGGCTCACGACCCTGGCGGGCGCGCCGCAGGTGGCCGCGGCGGTGCCCGCGTTGGCTGGAGGCGGCGTAGCCTGGCTGTTGCTCCGGCGCGGGCGTCGGCCGGTGGGGGTTCCGACTCCCGTGGCAGCCACCACGGGGTCGCTCGGGCCTACGGGACCAACATGGAGCTTCGGGCTCGCCCTCATGCCGTACCTGGTCCTCATAGGGCTGACGCTGGTCATGCAGGCCCCGGGAGCGCGAGATCTGGGCCGGCTCCTGAGGTGGGGTCCGGACTTCCCGGCCCAGGAGACCGCTCTGGGGTTCCAGGTGGCCGCCACCCAAGGCTACGCTGCGGTCTCGCTCCTCCACCACCCAGCGCCGCTGATACTGGCCTCGGCTGCGATCACGTATCTGGTTCTGCGTCGGGCGGGGCTGTGGCGGTCGGGGGCGATGGGACGGGCGGCCCGGGCGACGTACCGACAGAGCCGCATGTCGACGCTGGGCATCCTGACAATGGTGATGATGGCGCTCGTCCTGGTGGACACCGGCATGGTGGACGTGCTCGCGAGGGGGATCGCGAGGGCTACCGGAGGCGCATTTCCGTTCTTCTCGCCGTTTGTGGGTCTCCTGGGGGCATTCCTCACCGGGAGCAATACCAACTCCAACATTCTCTTCGGGGCGCTCCAGGTGGAGACGGCGCGGAGCCTGGGGGTGAGCGCGATCACGCTGGCGTCCGCCCAATCGATCGGCGGCTCGCTGGGGAGCGCCATCGCACCGGCGAAGGTGATGGTGGGGACGGCTCTGGTGGGCCTGGCGGGGCGTGAGATGGAGGTGATGCGGCGGGCCGCGCCCTACTGCCTGGCGCTAGTGGCACTGGCAGGGGTGGAAGCGTGGGTGGTAGGGGAACTGGGCTGGTGGGGAGGCGAGTGAGGGGCTACAGACCCCGGTAGGTGTCTTCCCGCCTCCGTGCCACGCGGACCACGACTACCACCCGCTCCGTGTCATCGATAGCGTACACTACCCGAAGCCGGCCCGCGCGTACACGCCACAGCACATTGTCGGCCAGCTTCCGAGCCCCTGGCGGTCTGGGACTCCCGCCCAGGGAAGAGATTATCCCCGCGATTCTCTCGAACTCGCGCGTAGGCAGCCCATCGAGAGCCCGCTGGGCGGCCCGCCTCAGTCGGACTTCATACGCCACCCAGGCGCTCCCGCCGCCGACGCTGGTACTCCTCCCACGTGAGCGTCCCCTCGTCGTCGGACAGCGCGCGGAGTCCGGCCTCGATGTCCTCCGCGTCCTCCAGGGTCTGGAGCGCGGCGTCGCGGAGGAGCTTGGCCATGGATGTTCGCCGCTCGAAAGCGAGACGTCGGAGCCCTTCGTGCTGGTCCTCCGTCAGGAAGACGGTCGTGCGCTTGAGTCGCGTTCCCATCGTCACACCTCTCACCGGAGGATACCACCAGCCGGACGGTATGTTCAAGCATCGGTATGCTGGTATGCCGTCCGCTACAGGCGCGTCTTCGCAGGCCCGGCCCCTCGCCCGCCAGCACGCTCTTCCACCGCCCCGCCAGATACATTTGTGGTGTTTTTCACTTGAAGTGGCGGACTCTCTGTGGTATAGTCGGCGCAGTCTGCGGGAGGTGCCCAGAGCATGGTAGAAGAGTACTTCCGGCAGTACGGTCTGGTCCTCATTCTGACCGCCGTGGCCATCGCAATCCCCCTCTCAATGCTCACCGCCTCGTGGATGGCCCAGCTCCTCGGCATCCGCCCCTCCAAGCCCGACGACGTCAAGCTCGACACGTACGAGTGCGGGATGGAGACGCTTGGCGGCCGTTGGGTGCAATTCAACTTCCGCTACTACCTATATGCCCTCCTGTTCCTGATCTTCGATGTCGCCGCCGTTTTCACCTACCCGTGGGCCATTGAGCTGCGGGGGCTCGGCCTGTTCGCGCTGGTGGAGATGGCAGGGTTCGTGGGCATCCTGGCCGTGGGCTGGGCGTACGCGTGGCGCCGCGGCGCGCTGGAGTGGAGCCAGTGACGGCATCGGACTCTGGAGCGGCCGGAGGGCTTCTGCGGGACACGACCTGGGACCTGGACCTCCAGGAGGGGACGGTCATCGCCGGGCTGAAGGCCACCCACACCGAACAGGTGCCGGACCCGATCCTGGAGGTGCCGGACGACCTGCAGCGCAACATCATGGTGACTGCGGTGGACACCCTGCTCAACTGGGGGCGCAAGTCCACGGTCTGGCCCCTGAGCTTTGGTCTGGCGTGCTGCGCGTTCGAGATGATGGCCGCGGCGATGTCTCGGTTCGACATCGCGCGGTTCGGCATGGAAGCCTTCCGGGCCACGCCGCGGCAAGCGGACCTCATGATCGTCGCCGGAACCGTGACGTGGAAGATGGCTCCCGCGCTGGAACGCATCTACCGCCAGATGGCGGAGCCCCGTTGGGTCATTTCCATGGGCTCCTGCGCCACCAGCGGCGGGCCCTACTACCAGAGCTACGCAGTCGTGCCGGGGGTAAACCGGATCGTGCCGGTGGATGTGTACGTGCCGGGCTGCCCACCCCGCCCCGATGCGCTGCTCTACGGCGTCATGCAACTGCACGAGAAGATCCGGCGCTACAGCGTGGCGCGCAACCCGGCCGGGGCCTGATGACTCGACAGCTCTCAGGGGCCGACGTGGCGCAGCGGCTCGCGGGTTCAGTGCCCGGAGCGGCACTCTCCTGGAGCGACGACGAGGTCCGAGTTGCGCCAGAGAGCCTGGTAGCGGCCTGTCGATTCCTGAAGGAGAGCCCGGACCTGGCGATGGACTACCTGACGGCCGTCACGGCGGTCGACTACGTGGAGCGGTTCGAGGTTGTGTACCACATGATGTCGCTCTCGCTCAACCACTCGGTGGTCCTCAAGACGGATGTGTTCGGCCGCGACGACGTGGCGGTCCCCTCGGTCGTTGAGGTATGGCAGGGCGCGGACCTCCAGGAACGGGAGGTCTGGGACCTGATGGGAGTCCGGTTCACCGGCCATCCCAACATGAAACGGATCCTCACGTGGGAGGGGTTCGAGGGCCACCCCCTGCGCAGGGACAACCTGGGCGGCTGACCGTAGCGGGAGGCGTACGTGTCCCTCCACTCCGAGCCCGTCACCATCAACCTGGGGCCCCAGCACCCCAGCACCCACGGCGTCTTTCGCCTGCGGGTCACGCTGGACGGCGAGGTCATCGTCGACGTGGAGCCGGTGTTCGGCTACCTCCATCGCGGCACCGAGATGCTCGCCGAGGAGCGCACCTACGTGCAGGTGGTGACGCTGACCGACCGGATGGACTACGTGTCCTCCATGATCAACAACCAGGGCTACATGCTGGCCGTGGAGAAGCTGATCGGCATCCAGGCGCCGGAGCGAGGCCAATACCTGCGGGTCATCGCAGCTGAGCTCCAGCGCATCACCAGCCACCTGATGGCCACCGGGTTCTTCTTCCAGGACCTGGGCGCGTTCGGCACACCACTCATGTACGGCTTTCGCGAGCGCGAGCGGATCCTGGACTTGTTCGAGATGCTGTGCGGGGCGCGGGTCACGGTCAGCTACATGCGGCCGGGGGGGGTCTTCCAGGATGCGCCCGACGATTTCTGGCCCGCCTTCCGCAACCTCCTGGACGAGATGCCCAGCTACGTGGACGAGCTGGAGCGACTGCTGGAGGAGAACGAGATCGTGCTGGTGCGCACCAAGCACGTTGGCGTGCTCTCCAGGCAGCAAGCGATCGATTGCGCGACGGCCGGTCCCGTGCTGCGGGCCTCCGGCGTGGCGTGGGACCTCCGCAAGGCGAACCCGTACGACGTATACGACCGGCTGGACTTCGACATCCCCGTGGGCTCGAACGGCGACAGCTACGACCGGTTCCTGGTCAGGATCATGGAGATCCGCGAGAGCCTCCGCATCCTGAAGCAGTGCGAGCGGGACATCCCTGGCGGACCGGTCCGCGCCGACGTCCCATTCTTCCTGCGACCCCCGGCGGGCGAGGTCTACTCCGCCGTCGAATCGTCCAAGGGAGAGCTTGGCTTCTACCTGGTGAGCGACGGGAGCGTCGCCCCATATCGATTCAAGGTCCGCTCGCCATCGTTCATCAACCTGACGCCGCTCCGTGAGATGCTCCTGGGGTGGAAGGTCGCGGACCTCATGGTCATCTTCGGCAGCTTGGACGTGAACATGGGCGAGGTGGACCGGTAGCGACTCCGGCCTCGGCGGCCCCCACCGGGACGCCGGGATCGCCCACGACCCCCGCGCACCAGAGGCGCGGCGCCGGCAAGAAGCGGAAGGAAGGGAACGCCGCCACGGACGAGCCACTGTTTCAGAGCATCAACGGCTTCGTCGCGGACCTGCTGCCCGAGGGGTTGGCATGGCTTTCGTACCTGGTCGTGGGGACAGTGCTCGCGGGGGGGCTGGTCAGCGCGCTCCTGATTCTGGTCGCGGCATTCTCGTACATGGAGCGCCGAGTGCTCGGCCGCTTCCAGACGCGGCTCGGCCCCAACCGGGTGGGCCCCTTCGGTGTCCTCCAGCCCTTCGCCGACATCCTCAAGCTGATTCTCAAGGAGGACATCCGGCCCAGGGCGGCGGACCGGCTGACATTCTTCCTGGCGCCCATCGTCATGGTCGTCCCCATCCTGATCGTGGTGGCCGTGGTCCCCTTCGGCAAGAACAGCTTCCTGGCCGACCTGAACGTCGGCGTCCTGTTCATCATCGCCATCACAACCGTCGCAACGCTGGCCATCTTCCTGGGCGGCTGGGGCTCCGGGAACCGGTTCGCGCTCCTGGGGGCGACGCGCGCGGTGGCGATGCTCATCAGCTACGAGGTGCCGATGGTCCTCTCCCTGGTGGGGGTGCTCTTGCTGACGGGCAGCATGTCGCTGGTGGATGTCGTCGAGGCGCAGCGGCTCCCCTTCATCCTGCTCCAGCCCCTGGGGTTCTTCGTCTTCTTCGCGGCAGCCACGGCGGAGGCGAACCGCGCCCCGTTCGACCTGCTGGAGGCGGAGTCGGAGCTCGTCGCGGGGTTCCACACGGAGTACAGCGGGACCCGGTTCGCCCTGCTCTTCTTGGCGGAGCTCGCTGAGGTGATCATAGCCTCAGCCATCCTGGCAACCCTCTTCCTGCGAGGGTGGGAAAACCCGTTCGTCCCTCTGGGGTGGGACGGCGTCATACCCTCCCACCTCTGGTTCTTCCTCAAGCTCTTCTTCTTCCTCTTCATGTTCATCTGGATTCGCGCCACCATACCCCGCCTGCGGATCGACCAGGTGATGGCCTTCGCGTGGAAGGTGCTCTTCCCACTATCGGTCATCAACCTCCTCATCACGGGAGCGCTCGTCGTGGCGTGGCCCGAGCCGACCACCGGGCAGCTCTGGGCCATGGTCGGAATCAACGGCGCGGCGGCGGCGATCTGCCTGGTGGGGTTCAGCATGGCGCTGGAGCGCCACCGGAAGCGGCCGACGGAGTCCGTGCGGACCGTGAGGCTGTCGGGCGGGGTATCGGGGGGGGTGTCCTAGTGCCGTACGGAACGGGGATCGCGAAGGGGATGCTGGTCACGCTGACCAACCTGATGCGCCGGCCCTTCACCGTGCAGTATCCGGAAGAGCGGCTGCCGCAGCACCCCAGGTTCCGCGGCGAGGACTTCGTTTGGTTCGAGGAGCGGTGCACGGGCTGCGCCTCCTGCGCCAAAGCGTGCCCGATGGGGATCATCCGCATCGTCACGGAGCCCAGCGGCCGTCAGACCCCGGAAGGGGAACGGTACGGACTCAAGGTGTTCGACATCGAGCTTGCGCGCTGCATGTTCTGCGGGCTCTGCGTCGAGGCGTGCCCCTACGACGCAATCCACCTGGGGAGCGGCTTCGAGCGGGCCAGGGAGCGACGGTCTGATCTGGTGATCCCCATCGAGGAGCTACGCACCGCCCCGAAGCGCCCCAGCACGTGGTTCCGGCCCCAGCTAGAGGCGAAGGGGTACGAGCCGCTCACCGGCCCGACGCTCACCTGGCGGGACCTGGATCGCCCGGCCGCCGCCGACCCCACGTACGACGACATGGAGCGTCGCTGGGTGGAGAAGCGATGACCCCGACGGACATCGAGGCTTCCGCAGTCTTCACCGCGATCTGGTGGGTGGTCGCCGGCGTGACCGTGGTTTCAGCCCTGCTGGTGGTGCACCTCCAGGACCTGGTGAAGGCGGCAATGGCCCTGATCGCCACCTTCATCGGCGTGGCGGCGCTCTTTGTGATGCTCAACGCCGAGTTCCTGGCGGTGGTCCAGGTCCTCATCTACGTGGGCGCGGTCTCAATCCTCTTGATCTTCGGCATCCTGATGATGCGGGACGTCCAGCGCGGCAGCCCGTCCAACCGGCTCCGGGTCCCTGCCCTGGGCGTCATGGCGCTTGTGCTCGGGGCCATGGTCTTCGTGGCGCTGGACACCCCCTGGAACCTGCTCCGCGACGTTCCCGCCACGCCCGAGCTCCAGACCGTGGCCGAGGCTGTCTACGGAAACAGCCCCCCCGTCATCGGCGGCCTGCTGCTCCAGGAGTTCGCCCTGCCGCTGGAAGCCGCCGCGCTCGTGCTGATGGTCGCCTTGCTGGGCGCCATCGCCCTGGTGCGAGAGCGGGAGGGGTAGGATGATCGGGCTGAACCACTTCCTGGCGCTGTCCGCGGTGCTCTTCGGCGTGGGGCTGTACGGTACGCTGACGAAGCGCAACGCCATCGCGGTCCTGATGTCCATCGAGCTGCTTTTCAACGCGGTGAACGTCGCCTTCGTGGCGATGGCGCGCTACACGCCCGTCGCCGACCTGGCCCCCGACCGTGTCCAGATGCTGCTGACGGGACAGGTGTTCGCGCTGTTCGTGATCACGGTGGCGGCCGCCGAGGTGGCGCTGGGGCTCGCCATCGTCATCGCGTTCTACCGCGACAAGGATTCGATTGAGGTGACTGACGCGAAATTGATGCGCCGCTGATGACGGGAGCGCGCCTCGTGCCACGCCTGGCGAACACCGCGGCTCCCGAATAGGGTAGAAGAATGTGGGTTGAGTTCCGGAAAGCGCCGAACCAGATGATGGCCGAGATGTGGAAGGACACCTTCGAGTCCGAGGGGCTGCCCTGCCGCATCCTGCCGGACGGTGACATCCTGGGCTGGTCTGAGCGCTCGCCCTTCGTCGTGTACGTGCCGAAGGGGCGCGAGCACGTGGCCGAAGAGATCCTGAGGAAGCTGTAGCATGTCGGAAGGCCAAGCCTGGGCGATCTTCTTTCTGCCGCTGGCCAGCTTCCTGGTCATCGGCCTGTTCATCCGCCCGTTCCTGAACGGGCACAGCCGGTTGGCCGGGTACGTAACCATCGCTGCCGTCGGCGGGGCGTTCGCCCTGTCGCTGATGGCGCTGCGGGCCACCACGGGGCACCACGGACCGATCGGCTGGGACCCCCACCCGTGGCTGACGGTGGGGGACCTGGAGGTGCGGCTCGGTATCCTGATGGATCCGCTCACGGCGATCATGGCCGTGGTGGTGAGCGGGGTGAGCCTGGCGGTCCAGGTCTATTCCCAGGGCTACATGCGCGGCGACCCCGGGTACGCCCGCTACTACGCGCTCATGTCGCTGTTCACCGCCGCGATGCTCGGGCTGGTGCTGGCGAGCTCCATCGTCCAGCTCTTTGTGTTCTGGGAGCTGGTGGGCCTTTCGTCCTACTTGCTGATCGGGTTCTGGTATCACCGGCCCGCCGCGGCAAGGGCGGCGGTCAAAGCGTTCGTCGTGACGCGGCTGGGCGACGTGGGGCTCCTGCTGGCGATCCTGTACCTCTTCTCCCAACAGGGTGCGTTCGCGGCCGAGGGACTCAACGCGCTGGAGGTCCCGGACCTGTACCGGGGCGTGGCGGCGGGGCTCCTGGGAGGCACGGCGCTGACCTGGCTCGGCATCGGCATCTTCGCGGGCGCCGTGGGGAAGTCGGCGCAGTTCCCGCTGCACATCTGGCTCCCCGATGCGATGGAGGGCCCGACGCCCGTGAGCGCCCTGATTCACGCTGCGACGATGGTGGCGGCCGGGGTCTTCCTGGTGGCGCGCTTCTTCCCGGTTTTCGAGGCCGCCCCCGTGGCGATGGACGTGGTGGCGCTCATCGGCGGCTTCACGGTCGTGTTCGCGGCCACGATGGGCATGGTGATGAACGACATCAAGCGGGTGGTGGCGTACTCCACCATCAGCCAGCTTGGATACATGATGCTGGCCCTGGGCGTGGGCGCCTATGGGGCCGCGATCTTTCACCTGTTCAACCACGCATTCTTCAAGGCGCTCCTTTTCCTGGGCTCGGGCAGCGTCAACCATGCCACCGGCACGTTCAACATGCGGTACATGGGCGGGCTGCGGGGCGTCCAGAAGTGGACCTACGTCACGTTCCTGGTGGCGGGCCTGAGCCTGGCGGGGGTCTTCCCGCTGGCGGGGTTCTGGAGCAAGGACGAAGTGCTGGCCGAGGCGTTCGCGAGCGGTGATGTTGTGAGCATCGCGGTATTCGTGCTCGCGCTTCTGGGCGTGTTCATGACCGCGTTCTACATCTTCCGCGCGCTCTTCATGACGTTCCACGGCGAGTTCCGAGGAGGGGCGGACGCGGAGGCGGCCGACGCCCCTGGCGCGCAGAACGACGCGGGGAGCCACGGAGGAGTCCACCTGGCTGAGTCGCCGTGGGTGATGGTGGCACCGATGCTGGGCCTGGCGGTGCTGGCCGTGGTCTCGGGCTTCGTCGTGAACCCCCCGTTCGCCCTCGGACCGATCCCCGCCCACTGGTTCAGCCACTTCCTGGTCGCGCCGGGCGCCGAGTTCCACGCGCCGGAGTTCGTGACATGGCTGGCGGTGCTGTCATTGGCGCTGGCGGGGGCGGGCATAGCGGTGGCTTGGGCGCTCTACGGGGCACGCAGCATCGCCCCGGAGCGGCTCACGATACGGCCGCTGCATCGTCTCATCGTAAGCAAGTACCGCATGGACGACCTGTACGAGGGCCTAGTAGTCGGGCGGCTCTTCTACCGCGTCGGCTGCGGGGTTCTGGACTGGTTCGACCGCGCGGTGGTGGACGGGACCGTGGATGCGATCGGCTCGGTGGGGCGGAACGTCGGCCGGGCGATTGGGCAGGTGCAGTCGGGCCAGGTACAGGCCTACGGGACCGTATTCACGGTCGGCTTCGGCGTGATGATGGCAGTGTACCTGCTGTGGAGATGATGATCGGCTTGCGTACGAGCCACTCGGCCGATCCGGAAATGGGAAAGAAGAAATGCTGACGGCGGCGGTGTTCCTGCCCCTGGTCGGGGCCGCGGCAATCGTCCTTTTCCTGAGGACGCCCCGCGCCGTGCGCGCCGTCGCCGCGCTCGTAGCCTTCGCGGACCTGGCGCTGGCGGCGATGGTGTTCATCCGATACGACCACGCCGACGGCGGCCTCCAGCTGGCCGACCGGTACGCGGACTGGATTCCGCTGCTGAACATCCAGTACCACGTGGCCGTGGACGGCCTGAGCGCACCCCTGGTGCTGCTGACGGGGCTGCTGGGACTGGCCGCGGTGTACAGCTCGTGGAGCATCGCGGAGCGGCACAAGGAATACTTTGCGTGGCTCCTGGTCCTGCAGGCGGCGGTCATGGGAGTCTTCGCCGCGCAAGACTTCGTCCTCTTCTTCATCTTCTGGGAGCTCGAGCTGATCCCCATGTACTTCCTGATCTCGGTGTGGGGAAGCGGGCGCCGCGAATACTCCGCGATGAAGTTCATCATCTTCACCTTCACCGGAAGCGCCTTCATGCTGGTGGGGATCCTGTCGCTCTACTTCGCCACGGGCACCTTCCACATGGCCGACCTCACCACCGTGGATCCCAAGGCGCTGGCGCTGCCGGTCCAGCTCGTGTTCTCCTTCTTCTTCGTCGCGTTCGCCGTGAAGCTGCCGGTGTGGCCGCTGCACACGTGGCTCCCGGACGCCCACACGGACGCCCCCACGGCGGTGAGCGTGATGCTGGCGGGAGTGCTGCTGAAGATGGGGGGGTACGGGCTCATCCGCATCAACGTGGGGATGTTCCCGGATGTGGCCAAGAGCGCGGCGCTGGCCATCGCCGTTCTGGCGGTCATCAGCATCATCTATGGCGCCATGGTGACCTTCCGGCAGACCGACCTGAAGCGGCTCATAGCCAACAGCAGCGTGAGCCACATGGGCTTCGTCCTGCTGGGGGTGTCATCCATCGGGGCCGCGACGGGCAGCCTCTCGCCCGTGGGGCTCACGGGCGCCGCCATGCAGATGTTCACGCACGGCACCATCACAGGCCTCCTCTTCGTGGCGGTGGGCTTGGTGTACGACCGCGCCCACACGCGGCACATCCCAGACCTGGGCGGGCTGGCGTCGAGGATGCCGTTCATCGCTGTGGCGTTCCTGTTGGCGGGACTGGGGTCTTTGGGGCTGCCGGCGACGAGCGGGTTCGTGGCGGAGTTGATGGTGTTCCTCGGCACGTTCCCCGTCTGGGGCGTGCTGACCGCCGTGGGGCTCTTGGGGGTGCTGCTGACGGCCGGCTACATCCTCTGGGCGCTCCAGCGGACCCTGTTCGGCCCCGCGCTGCCACGGTGGGAGTCGCTCAAGGACGCCACGCTGCCGGAAGCGGTCGCTCCGGTCGTGCTTGGCGTGGCCATCCTGGTCGTTGGCATCTACCCCGCCGTGGTGTCCGACGTCTTCGGGGCCGGGATCGCGGAGATCCTGCCGAGGCTTGCGCCGTGAGGCCCCAGCGATTCCCGATGACGAGGAGGCGGCGTTGAGCCCGTCTGACCTCTACCTGCTCTCTCCAGAGATCGGCCTGGCGGCTGTGGCCGCGGTGGTTCTCGCCCTGGACCTGACGCTGGGGCGGCGAGGGCTCGTGACGGGGGCCGCGGTCGTAGGGCTGGCGCTGCCCGCCGCCCTGACCTTGGTGCTGTGGGGCGAGGTGGCCAGCTGGTGGAGCCTGCTGGACCCGATTGCTGGGGAGCGCGAGGGCTATTCGCTGCCGGCGGCCGGGGGAGCGGTGGCCGTGGACCGGTTCGCCCTCTTCTTCAAGACTCTCTTCATCGGAAGCGCGGGGCTGGTGCTGCTGGCGTCGACCCGCGCCATCGACCGATTCTCCCACCGTAGCGGCGAGTACCATGTGCTGCTTCTCCTGTCGGTCGTGGGGATGATGCTCCTGGCGGGCGCTACCGAGATGATCACGCTGTACGTGGCGTTGGAGCTTTCCACGCTGCCGCTGGTGGCGCTGGTGGCTTTCGGAGGCGCGGGACGGTCAATTGAGGCTGGATTGAAGTTCCTGGTGCTCGGAGCGATCAGCTCCGCCGTCCTGCTCTACGGGATGGCGCTTACCTTCGGGTTCCTGGGCACCACCAGCCTGCCCATGATGGCGGAGGCGGTGCAAGACATCGCGGCGGAGGGGTCCGGCCCCTTCGGCAGCCCGCTGCTGGCCGCCGGGGTGGTGATGTTGGTAGCCGGCTTCGGCTTCAAGATCGCGGTGGTGCCCTTCCAGATGTGGGTGCCGGACGTCTACGAGGGCGCGCCCACGCCGGTGACCGCCTTCCTCTCGGTGGCGAGCAAGGCGGCGGGGTTCGCGGTGCTGCTGCGAGTCTTCTCAACGGCGTTCGGGAGCCTGGAGATGGACTGGGCGCTGCTGTTCGCGGGTATCGCAGCCGCCTCGATGACCGCAGGCAACCTGGTGGCGATCGCCCAGAGCAACATCAAGCGGATGCTCGCGTACAGCGCGGTGGCCCACGCGGGCTACATGGTCGTCGGCCTGGCGGCCGTCGCCTCCCGCACGCCCGACGGGACGGCGTTGGGCTCGAGCATGCTCCTCTTCTATCTGGCAGGGTACGTGGTTACGAACCTGGGCGCGTTCTTCGCCGTCATCGCCATTGTTGCCCGTACGGGCGTGGAGGATATCGCAAGCTTCGCGGGAATGGCACGGCGGACCCCGTGGGTCGCGCTGGCACTCACCGTCTGTCTGCTATCGTTGACCGGCATCCCCCCGACGGTCGGGTTCATGGCAAAGCTGTTCGTGTTCACGGCGGCAATCGAGGCCGGGCTCGCATGGCTCGTCATACTGGGGGTCCTCAACAGCGTTATCTCCGCCTACTACTACCTTCGGGTCGTCCGCGCGATGTACGGTTCCCCCCCCACCGGGGAGGAGTCTGGCGCCGGGACGCCGGCGCCGCTGCGACTGGCCCTGGCAACCACGGTCCTGGCCGTAGTGGCGCTCGGGGTGTGGCCCCAGACTCTCTTGCGTATCGCGGACCGCGCGGTCCAGCAGGTCTTCAACTAGGCAGGGCGTGCCCTGCACCCACTCTGGGGACAGGCTGACGGCGTCGCTGCTCGAAGGCCCGTCCGATCCACGTGCCTCCCTCATCAGGCGTTCCTGGTTCGACAGGCTCACCACAGGCGGAGGGGCTCACCATGAGCGGGGCTCCACGCCGAGCTCCCCCAAGCAGGCGCCGGAGCGCCCCCCACTCCGATGTGCTATGCTGCGTTGGCCGCGGGGCCCGTGGGGCCCGCGAGCGGGAGCGTGACCGTGGTGGAAGAGACGCAGATCGGGATCGTCTACACGCCCTGGCTGGCTGGAGCCGATGACGTGGCCCGCCATCTGGCCCGACGGCTGGAGGGGGCCGGGCGAGTGTGGGTCTGCTCCGTTCCCGAGCTGGAGGCAAACGAGGCCAGGGCCTCCGGCCTCTCCCTTCTGGTTTCCGTGGGCGGCGACGGGACCATCTTGCGTGCCGTCCGCGTGGTGGCGCCCTCAAAGGTCCCGCTGGTCGGTGTGAACATGGGGCGCGTCGGCTACCTGACGGAGATGGCGGCGGAAGAGGCCCTGGAGCGAATCGACGGGTACGTCGGGGGGAGCGGCTGGGTCGAAGAGCGCACCATGCTGGAGGCGCAGGTGTTCGCCGGGGGCAGGGAGCCGGCCGCGGGCCCGGGCGAGATGCCCCCCGCCCACGCCCTCAACGACGCTGTCGTCGGGCGCGGCTCGGTGGCGCGGCTGATCTTCGTGGATGTGCTGGTGGACGGCCACCTCCTGGCAAGCTACGCCGGCGACGCAGTCATAGTCGCGACGGCCACCGGCAGCACGGGATACGCGCTCTCGGCGGGCGGCCCGGTGTTGTACCCGGAATCGGCGTCCCTGCTGGTGAAGCCGGTTGCACCGCAGCTGGCCACGGATACCGCGGTAGTGCTTCGGCCTGGATCGGTGGTGGACCTGGTGGTCCGCTCCAACGATCAGGCGATGCTCACCCTGGACGGCTTCCTGGACTTCCCGCTGAGAACCGGGGACACCGTGAGGATCCAGCACAGTCCCCACCAGGCGCGCTTCCTCCGGTCCCGCGACCCGCGTGAGCTCCCCGGCGTTCTCATCGACCGGCTGAGCTCCGCCCGCGCCCGGGAGCGGGGACCGCAGAGCGAAGTGTAGGCCCGGAGCGCGGTCTCCGGGCCGGCAAGGGGGCGCCATGGAGCGGCTGGTCCGCAGCGAGCGGCTGTACGAGGGCAGGATCGTCAACCTCCGTCGCGACACGGTGACGGTGGACCGGCCAGGCGGCCCCGTTGAGGCGATCCGAGAGGTCGTCGAGCACGCCCACGCGGTAGTGATCGTCCCCGTCACCGACCAGGGCGAGGTGCTGCTTGTCCGCCAGCACCGCTGGTCCACGGGGGAATCGCTGCTGGAAGCACCCGCCGGCGGGCTTGAGGAGGGCGAGTCGCCCGAAACCACCGCCCACCGCGAGCTCCGCGAGGAGACAGGCCACCGGGCCGAGCGCCTCGTTCGCCTCGGCGGGTACTGGATGGCGCCGGGATGGGCCACCGAGTACATGCACGCATTCCTTGCCACAGGCCTCAGCCCGGACCCCCTCCCCCCGGACCCGGACGAGGTCATCGAAACGGTCGCCGTCCCCTGGGACCGGGTGCCGGAACTGGTACGAGAGGGCCAGGTCCGCGACGCCAAGTCGGTCGCCTCCCTCCTCATGGCCTACTACCTGTACCCGCACGAGGCCAGCGACCGGGGGTAACCTCCTGCCCAAGTCTCCCGGCGCGGCTCGCGCCGACGCTGCGTCCCCTAGGAATCCCCTTGCTATCAGCCCCGTCTTCCTGCTATAGTTTGCCGCGGATACCAAGGGGACCGGTAGGTCTCCAGCCATCTCGCCACAGGGGGATCCGCAATGGCAGACCATGACGTGCTGGTCATGGGGGCCGGTCTCGCGGGGATGCGGGCGGCGATAGAAGCCGCCAGGGCGGGGGCGAACGTCGGAGTCGTGTCGAAGGTGTTTCCGCTGCGAAGCCACTCAACCGCGGCGCAGGGCGGGATCAATGCTTCGCTGGGCGAGGACGATACCTGGGAGAAGCACGCCTTCGACACCGTCAAGGGCAGCGACTACCTGGGCGACCAGGACGCCATCGAGGTTCTGTGTAAGGAAGCCCCCGGCGACATCATCGAGCTCGAGCACATGGGGGTCAACTTCAACCGGGGCGACGACGGGCGCTTGGCCCTGCGTCCCTTCGGGGGAGCGGGAATGGCCCGCACCTGTTACGTCGCGGACATCACAGGGCAGGTCCTGGTGCACGTCGTGTGGGAGCAGCTGGTCAAGGCGGGCGTGACCGTCTACGACGAATGGTTCGGCCTCTCGCTCATCGTCGAAGACGGCGTCTGCAGGGGCCTGACGGCCATGGACATGCGGACCGGCAAGGTGGAAGCGCTCCGCGCACGGGCGACCGTCGTCGCGAGCGGCGGGCTCGGTCGCGTGTACCAGCCCACCACCAACGGCATCATCTGCACCGGGGATGGAATGGCCCTTGCTTACCGGGCCGGGGCCGCGCTCCAGGACATGGAGTTCACCCAGTATCACCCCACCACCCTGAAGGGCAGCGGCGTTCTGATCACGGAGGGCGCGCGCGGCGAGGGCGGCTACCTCCTGAACAAGGACGGCGACCGTTTCCTGACCAACTACGCCCCCAACGCGATGGAGCTCGCCTCCCGCGACGTTATATCCCGTGCCAACCAGACAGAGATCGACGAGGGCCGAGGCATCGACGACTGCGTCCTCTTGGACCTTCGGCACCTCGGCGCGAAGCTCATCACCGAGCGGCTCGGCCAGATCTACGATCTCGCCCGAGACCTGGTGAACGTGGACGCCTTCAACGAGCCAATCCCTGTCCGGCCCGGCATGCACTACCAGATGGGTGGCATAAAGACGGACGTCGACGGCGCGACGACGGTTGAGGGACTCTACGCGGCCGGCGAGTGCGCCAGCGTATCGGTCCACGGGGCGAACCGCCTCGGGGGCAACTCGCTGCTCGAGACGATCGTCTTCGGCAGGCGGTCCGGGAGGGCCGCGGCCGAGTACGCCCACAGCCACGCACGGGCGAACGGCGCCGCCAACGGAGAAGTGTCCGCAGCCGAGGCGCACATTCGCGACCTGCTGAGTCGGCCAGACGATGGGGAGCGGACTGCGGCCATCCGCACCGACCTGGGCACCATGCTGAACAGCTTTACCGGGGTCTTTCGCACCGGAGAGCAGCTGGCCCAGTCGGTCGAAGCCGTGCGCAGCCTCAAGGCGCGCTACGAGCGGGTGACCGTTCGGCACCGCGGCGCTGTTTTCAACACCGCGCTCATCAACACCCTGGAGCTCGGGTTCATGCTGGACCTGGCCGAGACCATGGCAGCCGGGGGCCTGGCGCGGGAAGAGAGCCGTGGGTCGCACTCCCGCCGTGACTTCCCAAAGCGCGACGATGAGAATTGGCTCAAGCACACGCAGGCGCTCTGGAGCCCGGAGGGTCCGCGCCTCCAGTACACCCCCGTCACCATGACGCAGTGGGAGCCCGAAGAGCGCAAGTACTGATTACTGGGCCCGCGGACCCGTTGCCCTTCCGGCAATTCTGACTCATTCAGCGAGCGACGAGGGACCCGGACCCATCGCTCGGCTCCACACGGAGCATCGAAACCGGGGCTGAGCGCCAGAGAGGACTGTCATATGGACATCAACGTAAAGGTACGGCGGTTCGACCCGGAGGCGGAAAGCCCCAAGCCTTTCTGGCAAGAGTACCCGGTGACCATGGACGACTCCGCCACGGTGCTGGACACTCTGCTCGCCATCCGGGAGCAGGACGACGAGTCGCTCGCACTTCGGTGCTCCTGCCGTAGCGCCATCTGCGGCTCCTGCGCCATGCGCATCAACGGCCACGCCGCGCTCGCCTGCAAGACAAAGATGAACGCCGTGGCTGAGGACGGCGGCACCGTCACCGTCGAGCCGATGGGCAACCAGCCGATCGTTCGAGACCTGGTCGTGGACATCAGCGGGTTCTACAGCAAGGTCCGCGCCGTGCAGCCCTGGCTCCAGCCGGATGGCCCGGAGCCCGAGCGCGAGCGCCTGGCCTCCAACGAGCAGATGCTCCATCTGAGCGGGGTGATGGACTGCATCATGTGCGGCGCCTGCTACTCCGACTGCACCGTGCTGGAGGTCAACCCCAAATTCCTCGGGCCGGCGGCTCTCGCCAAGGCGTACCGCTTCGTGGCCGACCCCCGCGACGCCGCGAACCAATCGCGGCTGGCGAGCTACAACAAGCCCGACGGCATCTGGGACTGCGCCCGGTGCATGGAGTGCGTGCAGGTCTGCCCCAAGGGCGTCGCCCCCATGAACCGAATCATGGCCCTGCGGGAGGCGACGGTGGAGGCCGGCTTCCACAACACGAACGGTGCGCGTCACTCGGAAGTGTTCGAGCGTAGCGTTGCCCACACCGGCTGGCTGAACGAGCTGGAGCTCCCCATACGGACCGTGGGCATATTCAACATCCCCAAGCTGCTCGGGTTCGTCCCTGTTGGGATCATGTCGGCCTACAAGCGAAAGCTCCCGCCCATCATGCACAAGCCCATCCCCGGGGTGGAGAACGTGCGTCGTCTCTACAAGCGAGTGAAGGACAAGCAGGCCGCCGCGCGCTGACCCCGGGCGGGGACCAAGGAGGCAGAGTTGCGTTACGCGTTCTACCCTGGCTGCGTCTCCCGGGGCGGTTGCCCGGAGCTCTACCCCTCCGTCTTGGCCGTGGCCGACCGGATAGGCCTTGAGCTCGTGGTGCTCAAGGGCGCGTCATGCACGGGCGCGGGAGCGCTCCAGGAGAGCAACCCCTTGCTGGGGGACACGCTGAACGCGCGCACATTCGCGATGGCCCAGCAGCTTGACCTGCCCATCATGACCATCTGCAGCACCTGCCAGGGGGTCATGGCCCAGGCCAAGCGCAAGCTGGAGGACGAGGCGTACCGGGCGGAGGTCAACGAGCTTCTGGCCGAAGAGGGCCTCAAGTACCATGGGGGCATCCAGGTCAAGCACATGCTATGGATCATGGTGGAGGACCTGGGGCTGGAGGCGCTCCGATCCATGGTGGTCCGCCCCCTGTCAGACCTCTTCTTGGCGCCGTTCTACGGCTGCTACGTCGTCCGGCCGGACGCGGCCCTGGAGTTCGAAGAGAACCCCCTCCGAAAGCAGTCGCTTGAGTTGGTGATCGAAGCGGTAGGCGCGACGGCCGTGGACTTCGCGGGCAAGACCCGCTGCTGCGGCTTCCCCATCCTCACGATCAACGAAAAGGCCTCGCTGGCGATGGTAGCGAAGCACACCCTGGATGCGCAGGAGCAGGGGGCTGACGCGATGGTGACCCCTTGCCCCCTGTGCCACCTCAACCTGGACGGCTTCCAGTCGAAGGCCGCAAGACAGATCGGGAAGCAGATCAACATGCCTATCCTCCACCTGCCCCAGATCATCGGCATGGCGCTGGGCCTGGATCGCGGCGACCTCAAGCTCGGGCGCCACATCGTCGAGACCTACGATGTCGCGATGAAGGCCGGGCTCCAGGCGTAGCGGAGCAGCGCCGACCGCCTGCCCCGGGCCGTTTCGAGAGGCTCGATGGTGTTCCCAGAAAGAGCTTCCGCTCCCTCTTCGACAGGCGCGAGACGAGTCTCGCCATGCACCGTGGGTGGTGACCGACGCCTATGATCGAAATCGGCATGGGACCCAACATCATCGATGCCGGGTCCTTCGTCCTGAGCTGGCACGGCCTCTTGAGCGTCATCGCGGTAGCGATGGCCGTGTATCTGGTCGGCCGGTGGGCTCCGCGCCACGGCATCTCCGCCGACGACGTCTACTCCACGGCCATCTGGGCCATCATCGGCGGCATCCTGGGCGCCCGCTTGGTCCACGTAGTGGACGAGTGGAGCTTCTACGCCGCGAACCCCACCCAGATCTTCGCTATATGGAGCGGCGGCATCGCTATCTGGGGCGCGGTTCTTGGCGGGTTCTCGGGCGGCTGGATCTTCGCATCGTGGAAGGGTCTCCCCAGGGGACGGCTCGCGGACATCACGGCCCCGGTCCTGGCCCTGTCGATGGCCGTGGGACGCATCGGGGACATCGTCAACGGAGAGCACATCGCTAGCCCCACCTCACTGCCGTGGGGGTTCATCTGGACCCACCCATCCAGCCCCACGTTCCAGCGTTTCGGCGAGGTGGCCACCCACCCGGCGGTGGTTTACGAGATGCTGCTGGACCTGGCGATCGTCGCGCTGCTGGTATGGGTGCTGCGCAAGCGCCTTGGGCCAGACGGGATGCAGTTCGCGGCCTTCCTCGCCCTCTACTCCCTGGGCAGGTTCTTCATCCTGTTCCTCCACGAGTACAAGACGTGGTTCCTGGGATTGAATGAAGCCCAGGTGATCTCGCTTCTGGTGCTTTCCGTCATGGTGCCACTGCTGATCCGGCGGGCCCGCCTGCACCGCTCGGCGGAATTGGCGCCCGTTCAGGGCCGCGTGGCGCCCCGTTCGGAGCGCCGCCGCTCCACCCGCCACTAGCGTGGCCCGGCACTCCCGCTCCGGGGCTCAGCCGCGCTTCGCCGGGGCACGTGCGTGAAGTTCCACGACATCTCCGTCACCTTGGACGCGGACACGCCGCGCTACCCGGGCGACCCCCCCGTGGAGGTCCGGTCGCTGACGGCGGTGACCAGGGGCGACCTGTCGAACCTCTCGGCCCTCTCGCTTGGAACCCACTCGGGAACCCACCTGGATGTGCCGCGCCATCTGCTGGACCATGGGGCCTCGGTGGACACCGTGGCCCTAGAGCGATGTTTCGGCACGGCCCACGTCCGCGCCTTCCCTCGGGCCCGGCCCATCTCCCTCGCGGACCTAGAGGCCGCTTCGTTGCCGCCCGCGGCGCGGCGGTTCCTGATCAGGGTCGGGGCCGCGCCCGACCGCTGGATGGAGCGCGCGGAGCGAGCGACCGATGAGCCGCTGACCGTGGAGGCCGCGCGGTGGCTGGCGGAGCGGGGATTCGACCTGGTGGGTATTGACGCGCTCTCGGTGGACGGGTACGGTTCCCGAGGGCTTCCCGTCCATCGCACCCTCCTTGAAGCAGGCCTCCTCATCCTGGAGGGGCTGGACCTGAGAGGCGTCGCGGACGGCGAATACACGCTGGCGTGCTTCCCCCTGAAGATCGGTGGGGGCGACGGGTCGCCGGTGCGCGCCGTTTTGATCGAACCGCCGTTGGCGCTGGGAGCCTGACAAGGGCGCCTGGCTTCACACATCAAGAACCGAGGGTAGCGGCCTTGACCGACCAGTGGATCGAGGACATCCAGAAGAGTGTGCGGTACCGGCGGGAGGCGCTGGAGTTCCTGGGTCGGGCCCGGGAACAGTTCCCGGCGAGCTCGCCCACCCACGCCGGCGCCGTGGCGAGCCTCTGGCTCGCCGCCGACACCATGGACGGCCCGTGCTACGAGGCAATGGAGAGGCTCAATCAGGGGCTGCTACAGGGCGCAACCGAAGTGGAGATAACCCGGGGCGCTTCAATGCAGCCCGTGCCTCAGTTAGACCCCATCTTTGACCCCTCCTTCCCACCCACCGGGGCGGAGGCGTCCCCGCCTCCCTTGGAGCGACTGATCTACGAGTGCGCCTGGTCCATGCTCTGGGAGGATGGCCAGCTGGGACTGGCTGTCAGGCTCACCATGGACCCGCAGACCAACGAGCTGCGCGTCTTGGCCCAGGGGAAGAGCTTTCCGGAACACCGTGAACTAGACTACCCGCTGGATGAGGACAGGCTGAAGGATGCGCTCTCGGCCCTCTTCGTGGCGGAAGCGACGGCGGAGGAGACCGGAGAGCAGATGGAGCGGATGCTGGTGGAGTTGGAGGAGCGACAGCGAGAGTTGGAGCTCCAGCAGGCGGCCCAAGCGGAGCTGCTGATGCAGGAGGAGCCGCCAGCGTAGAGAGTTTCAGGTGTCTTGGGACAAGCAAAAAGGGACGCCCCTGACCGATCGGGGGCGTCCCTTTCTATTGGGTCGTGGTGTCTAGGTGGGGGTCACCGGCTCCGTGGATCGGACTACGATCTCCCCATCCTCGGTGTCGAGATTGATGGTGTCGCCCAGGTTGAACCGCCCGGCCAGGAGCTCGTCCGAGAGACGGTCCTCCACCAGGTTCTGGATCATGCGACGCAAGGGACGCGCGCCCATGTGCGGGTCGTACCCCTTCTCGCCCAGGAGCTGGCGTGCCGCCTGCGACACCTCCATCTCCCGCCCTTGCTCACGGACTTGGACCCGCACTTCATCCAGCATCAGGTCCACGATGGACAGGATATGCTCACGGTTCAGGGCGTGGAACACCACCGTCTCGTCGATCCGGTTCAGGAACTCGGGCCGGAAGAAGCGCTTGACCTCTCCCATCACCTTGTCCTTCATCCGGATGTAGTCCTGCTCAAATGCCTGCTCGCCCGATTGCATAGAGGCGAAGCCGAGGGTGGTGTCTCGCTTGATCAGGTCGGAGCCCAGGTTGCTCGTCATGATGACGACCGCGTTGCGGAAGTCCACCTTGCGGCCCTTGGCGTCGGTCAGGTGGCCGTCGTCGAATATCTGGAGCAAGATGTTGTAGACGTCCGGGTGGGCCTTCTCGATCTCGTCGAGCAGCACAACCGAGTGGGGCTTGCGCCGAATCGCCTCGGTGAGCTGGCCGCCGTCGTCATAACCCACGTACCCTGGAGGCGCCCCGACCAGTCGGGCGACGGTGTGCCGCTCCATGAACTCGGACATGTCCAGGCGGATCAGGGCGTCGTCGGAGCCGAAGAGGAACTGAGCCAGGGCGCGCGCCAGCTCCGTCTTTCCGACGCCTGTGGGGCCCATGAAGATGAAGACGCCCACCGGTCGGCGCGGGTCCTTCATGCCGGAACGGGCGCGGCGGACCGCCTTGGACACGGCGACGATAGCCTCGTCCTGGCCGATGATACGGTGGTGCAGGTTCTCTTCCATCTTCAGCAGACGGTCGGTCTCCTCCTGCTGGAGGCGCGAGACCGGGATGCCCGTCCACATCCCCACCACCTCCGCGACATCGTCGGCCGTCACGGAGGGCTGTTCAGTGGCCTGGGTTTCCTGCCACTCCCCCTCCAGCGACTCGACCTTGCCAGCAAGACGCAGCTCCCGCTCCCGGAGCTCGGCTGCGTACTCGTACTGCTGGCCGGAGAGCGCCTCCTCCTTCTCGCGACGAACGGTCTCCAGGACCTTCATCGCCTCCTTGACGGAGAGCGGCATGGTGCTGTGGCGGATGCGCACTCGTGAAGCCGCCTCATCCATCAGGTCGATGGCCTTGTCGGGCAGGAAGCGGTCCGGGATGAACCGGGAGGCCAGTCTGGCCGCCGAGGAAACCGCCTCGTCGGTGATGACCAGGCGGTGGTGCTCCTCGTACCGGGACTTGACGTGCCGGAGGATCTCCACCGTCTCCTCGATCGTCGGCTCCTCCACGAGAACGGGCTGGAAGCGCCGCTCCAACGCGGGGTCTCGCTCCACGTACTTTCGGTAGTCGTCGAGCGTGGTGGAGCCGATGACCCGGATCTCGCCGCGGGCCAGGGACGGTTTCAGGATGTTGGCGGCATCCACGGCGCCCTCGGCGGCGCCGGCGCCCACCAGCGTGTGCATCTCGTCTATGAAGAGGACGCAGTTCCCGGAGGATTTTATCTCTTCTAGAATCTTCTTGAGGCGCTCCTCGAACTCGCCGCGGTATTTGGTGCCCGCGACCAGTGCGCCCATATCCAGGGTCACCAGCCGCTTGCCGCGAAGGGTCTCAGGCACGTCACCGGAAACGATGCGCTGGGCCAGCGCTTCCACGATGGCGGTTTTGCCGACGCCGGGCTCGCCCATGAGGACGGGGTTGTTCTTAGTTCTGCGGGACAGGACTTGGACGACGCGCTGGATCTCCTTCTGCCGTCCCCACACGGGGTCCAGCTTGTTGGAGCGCGCGAGCGTGGTCAGGTCCACGCCGAGCTGGTCCAGGACGGGGGTCCGCGTGCCGCTACGGCTGGAGCCGGACTGGCCGGAGGAAACGCTTTGGCTCAGGAGCCGCTGCGTCTCAGCCCGCACCTTGTCCAGCGTCACGCCCAAGCTCTCCAGAACGCCTGCGGCTACGCCCTCGCCTTCACGAAGAAGGCCGATGAGGAGATGCTCGGTGCCGATGTAGTGGTGGCTCATCCGCCTGGCTTCGTCAACCGCGAGCTCAATGACCTTCTTCGCCCGCGGGGTCAGGCCAATGTTCTCGCCCGAGACCGGCCGCTCGCCGCGCCCGATGATGAACTCAACGGCGGACCGAATCTTGGTCAGGTCTATCCCCAGGTTTCCCAGAACGCGCGCGGCGACCCCTTCCGATTCTCGCACCAACCCCAATAGCACGTGTTCCGTGCCGATGTAGTTGTGGATGAACCGAATCGCCTCTTCCTGGGCCAGGGAAAGGACTCTGCGTGCTCTCTCCGAAAATTTCTCGAACCTGCTAGACATCGCGCCCCCCGGTTTGATGTGACGGAGCGCCCCGACAGGCCTGGCCCCGTCGGGGTCCACACGACGGCCTAGATCTCCTCTAACGCCTGCTTCCTGCTGAGTCCCAGTCGGCGGCGCTCTGGGTCCAGGTGAAGGACCCTCAACTCCAACACATCCCCTTCTTTGATGACCTCTCTAGGATGCTCGATCCTCCGGTCGCTAAGCTCGGAAATGTGAATCAGTCCCTCTACGGCCCCCTCCACCTGCGCAAAAGCCCCGAACGGCGCAAGCCGCGTGACGGTGCCGGTGACAATCTGTCCCACGTGGAACGTGTCGGTCAATGTCTCCCACGGCTCCGGCTGCAGCCGACGTAGGCTGAGGGATATTCGCCCTCGCTCTCGGTCAACCTTGAGGACAAAGACATCCACGTCGTCGCCCACCCGAACCACCTCTTCAGGGGTGCGGACCGGCTGCCACGAAAGCTCGGAGATGTGGATCAGCCCATCGGCGCCGCCCAAGTCCACGAACACGCCGAACGGGGAGATGCCGCTGACCCGGCCCTTCCGCACCTCGCTCTCCTTGAGCTCTTGGAGCAGACGGCCCTTCCGTTGGTCACGGGACTCCCGCTCCGCCAGCCGCTCGGAGAGCACCGCCCGGTGTCGTCTCCGGTCGATCTCCAGCACCTTCAGGCGCAGTGTCGGCCCGGGTTCCTGTTCCTCTCCCTCACTACCCATGTCCTGGATCCGGTCACGGGTCGCGGGCGTCAGGTGGGACAGGGGCACGAACCCCTGCACTCCCTCAAGCTCGACAATGGCTCCGCCACGGTTGACGCCGACGACCGCGGCTTCGACCGGTTCGTCAGCCTCCAGCGCCTTCTCCATCACCCGCCAGCCCTGTTCGCTACGCGCGCGGTCCACGGAGAGGAGGGCAGATCCCTCCTCACTCTCGGGACGAAGGACGTAGGCATAGATGGGTGTGCCCACCTGGAGGCTCGCGCGGTCCTCGGCGCTGATGGTGCGCATTTCCTTCGCCGGCACAAGTCCCTCGGACTTGCCGCCGATGTTGACCAGAATGCCATCCTGGTCGATACGCATAACCACGCCGTCCACGGTCTCGCCCCTGCGGACTGCCGGCTGAACGCCAGCCATCTCCAGGAGCTCGGCCATGCTTTGAGGGTCAGATGCTTGATTCTGAGAGGTGGCCAACTTGAGATCGCCCCGCCATGCGCTGGATTTGGAGACAGCCACTCAGATTATAGGGCCGTCGATGGGAAGCTGTAAAGGTGTGGGACTGCGACGAGCTGAGTCCTTTGGGAATCTCCACGCGGGGGCGCCTGAATCCGACGCAGCCCCTCCGGCAACCGGAGGACGCCTAGACCCGTCCCACGGCGGGGTCAAGGGTCTGAATCCGAAGAGGATTGAAAAGACAAAGCCCCCGGGCGACGGCCTATTTTCCCACCACCTCACGATGGCAGTATCGTCAGCGCTGGGGCGTTTCACTTCCGTGTTTGGGATGGGTACGGGTGGGGCCACCCCGCTCTAGTCACCCGGGGACTTTGGTACGCAACCGATTGTACACTACTCCGATGGCAACATCAAGGGCCACCCCTGTGTGGGGGGCGACGAAGGGAAGAGGAATGGTAAGAGCAGCAACGAGCCATGAAGTGGGGAAGGCCTCGGCCAATGAGGTACGGTCAGCTAAAGCGGTTGCCCGCCGTACACTCCCGTCCTCAATGCAGGTGGTCTTCCTGCGGCCTTACTCCTTCCCGTAGGAAGGATGGGAGGCCTTGTCTTGGGGTCGGCTTCGCGCTTAGATGCCTTCAGCGCTTCTCCTGGCCGGCCGTGGCTACCCGGCTACGCCCTTGGCAGGACCACCGGTACACCAGCGGGCCGTCCCTCCCGGTCCTCTCGTACTAGGGAGGGGTCCCCTCAAGCCTCCTACGCCCGCGGCAGATAGAGACCGAACTGTCTCACGACGTTCTGAACCCAACTCACGTACCCCTTTAACGGGCGAACAGCCCGACCCTTGGGACCTCCTTCAGCCCCAGGATGGGATGAGTCGACATCGAGGTGCCAAACCACCCCGTCGATAGGAACTCTTGGGGGTGATCAGCCTGTTATCCCCGGGGTAGCTTTTATCCGATAAGCCACGGCCCTTCCACTCGGTACCGTGGGATCACTTGGCCCGGCTTTCGCCCCTGCTCGGGTTGTCGCCCTCACAGTCAAGCTCCCTTCTGCCCATACACGCACCGGACGATTCCATCCGTCCTGAGGGAACCTTGGGGCGCCTCCGTTACCTTGTAGGAGGCGACCGCCCCAGTCAAACTACCCGCCTGGCAGCGTCCCCCGGTGGGTTCCGGGGTGAGGGCCAAAATCAGGGAAGGGTGGTATTTCACCGTCGGCTCCAGGTCTCCTGGCGGAAACCCTTCTCTGCCTCCCACCTATCCTACACATCCCGGACCCCAGTCCGGTGCCAGGGTGCAGTAAAGCTCCACGG
>PVBE012307198.1_pt1 | contig 29058 bp, 30 predicted proteins | sample 1631181 | NCBI WGS metagenome assembly PVBE01 (sample SAMN08397723, study PRJNA350692) | Marine metagenome, whole genome shotgun sequencing project. | isolation source: water | place: Pacific Ocean | collected 2012-04
AATGGTTCTCGGGCTGGCCTTCGGGACTATCGGCCTGCTGGTCGGCGCCTCGTTTTCCGCCAGCCAGTTCTATTCGTTTTTCCAGGAAGAACGCAAGGGCGAACGTGGCGCCCGCAATGAGATGATTATCGGTATGGGCATGGTATCCGGTCCGTTTGTCGGCGGCCTGCTTGCCCAAAATGTGGGGCTCCGTGCGCCGTATGTGTTATGTTGCGTCGTGCTGGCCACCGCTATGTTGCTGGAATACCGCCTGTACCGAAAGAAGGTACGAAACGACGAAGCGCGAAGCGATACAAGTGGTTTTCAAAGGCCCGCCTACAACAACGAGACGCCGGAATAACGATTCGTAGCTTCTTAGCTTCGTAGTTTCTTAACTACCCACGGAGCCATATATGCCGATGATACAAGGTGAAAACAGGCAAGCCATCCAGGAACGATTCCAGGCGTCAATCGGTCCGTTTCGAGAGGATGCATGATAAATTTCCATGATCAAAAAAGGGGATATCCCGAAAAAATAACCAACGATATCCCCCATTCTGTGGGCAGATTTATAACCAATCACCCTTCCTATATAGGCTCTATTTGTATCAGCCCTGAGCTATCGGACTGAGGCGGGGGGGACGCGGTGAGGTCCTGCTCGAACAGGCCGTTTAAAGCGGCAAGTAGATGTTCCGGCTTCCGTTGGTGGCCGACGGCCACCTTCTCGAGTGTATCATCCCCATTAATAGCGACCCCGGCGTTGCCGTCCAGATGAATATGGGTAAAGACCTCTTTGGCACCTGGATGCATCACGAGCGCATCACGAACAAGTGTGGCATGTTCAAATTTAAATGCATTGTTACCCTGGCGTGCGATTAAACTGATCTGCTGCCTGGCTTGCTTCAATTCGCCGCGCATCTCACGGACCCCACGGCTCAAGTCAAGAATCATGGTTCGGGCTTTGACGAGTTCTACGCTGAAATAATTGGCCCTTCGCCAGTTTGAGAAGGCTATCAATATGGCGACACAGGAAAGAATTATCGCGATGTATAGCATCGAGGTACTCCTTATATAGATCGGTTAGTGAGCAAATGGTCAAATAAACCTATCACTCGGAACTCGGAACTCTTCATCCTGTCCCCCCCAGGCTCCGGCAGATAACGTTTCATCATATCAATCAATTTGGTATTGCCGTGTTTTGCCGCAATGTAGGCATGATGCCGGGCCTGATCATATTTTTCCTGGACGACATAAATTTCACCGAGATTTTTGTGGGCTTTGGCATAGGTCGGGTCCAGTTTTATAGCATATTGACAGGCGGCGATAGCTTCGTCCCCGCGCTTCTGGCTGTAGTGCAGAATACCCAGATTGTACGCCCCTTCAGCAAAATACGGGCACTGCCCATTGACCCGATGCTGGGCCTCTATCGCTTCATTGACATCGTGGTCGAGCGCGAAGCTCGTCAATCGACGAAAGAGATTACGGTTTTCGACCACCTTATCCTTCCTTCAGATGGGACATGAATATTTCCCGGGGCGGCGCAAATGTTTCACCCTATTGCGGCGAATCCTCCGTCTCACCGAGCATGATCAGCCCGGTGTACGCATCCGGGCCTAATGCGACTTCCTCTGCCTGAGGCCCGACTGTCCGGCAATTTCAGTAATATAATCCCTGTCATCATTGGTCTCCAGGGTAAGCGCATCCGCCATCTCATGGATCATACGGACTTCGTCTGTTGAAAAGGTCTCCAGCGCATCAATGAATTGGTTGATCCGCTCCAGCGTATCTTCCAGTTCGCCGCATATTTCAAGCGCGTGTCTGCAACTGGCCCTGCCGGTCGAAAAGCGGTGGCGGCCGTCAGTGAACGGGATTTGCCTCATACCGTCGAGGTCTTCTTAAAAAGACCTGAACGGCCGGACCAACATGCTGACCGACGCCTGCCCGGCGCAACTGATCGAAATTGGCGACACCGGAACCATGGCCCTGCCATTGCCATGAACTATCTTTTCCTCGGCAGCGGATTCTGCCTCAAACATTCCTCTATAATCGCGATCTGTGGACGGACCTGATCGGTACGGACGAACAGGTCGCCCCCCTTTGCGATGGCTTTGTAGAGATGGTTATAGATGCGTTCCGGGCCGCTCGGCAGGGATTTCAGGGTATAGCCTACCGCCTGTTTGTCCTGCGCTTCGGACAGCGTCCAGGTGTGTTCTTCCCAGGGCAAATCCTCCCGCGTGTACTGCCGGTCTACGGACCAGCCCCACATATCCTGATGCGGCGCTTTGGCAGGATCGAAATATCTCCATCGCAACCCATTGGCTCCGCCGGCCAGGCCACCGTACTGACCTGATATCTGGTATGTATCGCCCTGGGTATAGGCCATATACCCGCTGATAACAATCTCGATCTGAGGCGCCTTCCGATTCGGATCATAGAGCATAATCGTGCAGTGATCGTCCGCATCACCCGGAAACGGGTTCCGGCAGTCCATCCGGCAGAAGACTTCGGGCGTGTTGTCGAACCCAAAGAGAACCATAGCCTGATCGATGGCATGCGGACCGGTATTACGAAGACCGCCGCCCATGTGCTCCTGCAACGTCTGCCAGTCCCAACGTCGTGCAAAGGCCCCCCAGGAGGATCGGATATAGATGAGCTTACCCAGTACACCGGAGGCGATAATCTCCTGAATCTTTTCGAAGAACGGCTGCGGCCGGTTGTTCTGGAATGGCGCGAGAATGCGGTTTTTCTGTTTTGCCGTCTCCACCATCCGATCGAAATCCGCTACGGTATCCGCCATCGGCTTTTCGCAGACCACATGCTTACCCGCTTCAAGCGCCGCAATGGTTCCCGGCACATGATAGGGTGTGGGCAGAGCGTTGACGAACAGGTCGAAATCGCCGTCGGCGATCATATCCGGCCAGTCGGCATACGTCCGGGCGCCGAATTCCTGTTCCGCATCGGTCCGCCGCACCTCTATCTCATCTGCGACGGCCACAATTCTGTATTTGTCCGGTACCTGCTGAAGCCAGTCGGCATGAATCATGTACCCGCTACGTCCCTGGCCGCCGATGGCGACGCGAATGATCTCTGATGACATGAAAGGCCTTTCTAATGGTGAATTGTGAATTGTGATTTAAAAACAAATCAAAGTTAAAAAATATATTGATAATGAAAATAATTGTTAGATTTTATAGAAATATTTCTTTGGTCTCTGGAAAGATAATACCCTGTTTTTTTCATTCACTAATCACCAATTCAACCATGTCCCCTTTATCTCGTGTCGATGAAATGCTGCTGCTGCTGGCAGTTTGCCGGCTTGGTGATAAGGCTTATGGGATTACTATACGTCGACAGATAGAGGCATCAGTGCCTACCTTCATTATGCATTTTAAGATATCGTCAAAGGAGGCGAATGATGCCCCCCCTTTTTCTGCAATCAAGCGTGAAACTGGCGGGTATCGGGTTTCTTCTGATGATCCCGGCGCTTTTGCTCTGCGGCGGTGGGTTGCTACAGAGCCTGTTTGGCGTCTATACTGTGAATAATGCGATAGATTTCAGCCTGTTTATTTTTCACCCGGCTGTTATTCTGAGCGGTGTGTTTATAGCCTGTTTTCTGAATCTGTTTCCCGCATGGCATGTGGCGTATAAAACCGGTGATATCATCAGCGCCCTGCACCTTCGGGGCCGGGGGCTGAACCTGACCGTTGTTGCCTGCGTCGGATTTGTACTGACGACCATCTTCATCTATCTGTTGGCGGAAAACTTCCAGAAATTTGCGGGGGGTACGGAAACGCCATTGGGGAATGAAAAATGGTGCTTAAAAGACAATCAATCATAACTCACCAAGTCATCAACTATTACACTTTCTCATACGGATCAAACAACCGCTTGTGCTCATCCAGAGCATAGCGGTCGGTCATGCCGGCGATGTAGTCACATATAGCGCGTTCCAGCGGCATGGTTTCCATATCCCGCTGAACCGGCGGCGGTAGTTGCCGCGGGTGCTGCCGAAATTCGTTAAACAGGTCCTCGATGAATCGGGTCGCCTTTCGAGACATGCGCATGACGCGGTAATGCCGATAAAAATTGTCCATCAGGTAGGCACGAAGCTGATTGTTTTTACCTACCAGACCTGTACTGTAGTCCACCACATTACAACCAAGGTTCCGTACATCTTCTACAGCCTGAAGACCGTGCCGCTCTAAGTTTTTGTGAGTTGTCTGTATGACGTCGGTAATCTGCTGGTTGATGAGCGCCCGGATGATCTGGTATCTCTGACGCGTAGCATCTGCATGGCCGGCTTTGTCTGCGACTTCACGAATGGCCTCATCCCAGATATCGAGTTCAGCCAGTTCATCGAGATTAAGAATACCGGCGCTTACGCCGTCATCAATGTCATGGGTGTTATAGGTGATCTCATCCGCTATATTGGCGATCTGTGCTTCCACCGATCCGCATTGGCCCGGTTCGAATTCATCCGGATCGGGGGTGTCAAATGGCGTATTGTGCTTGACGAGGCCTTCCCTGGTCTCCCAGGTCAAGTTCAGACCCGGAAAGTCGAGATAGCGCCATTCCAGCAATTCGATCACGCGTAAACTCTGCCTGTTGTGGTCGAAGCCGCCGTAATCTTTCATCAAAGCGTCAAGCGCCTCTTCCCCCGAATGGCCGAAAGGTGGATGCCCCAGGTCGTGAGCCAGCGCGATTGTCGTGGCGAGATCCTGGTTGACGCCGAGGTTACGAGCAATGGTCTGCGAAACTCCGGAGACTTCCATCGTGTGGGTAAGCCGCGTCCGATAATGGTCCCCTTCATGGAAGACGAAGACCTGTGTCTTATACTCCAGACGGCGAAACGCCTTGGAATGGACCACCCGATCCCGATCCCGCTGAAACGGCGTCCGATTCAACGCTTCTTCTTCAGGATATCTACGCCCCCGGCTGCCATGACTCTTCACGGCATAAGAAGCCAAAATATGTTCTTCAATGTCCTGCAAATGTTGACGAGTAACGATCATGATAGGTCTCAATTATGGTTAATTTGTTGCTGGTAACCGACTGATGACATGCGCCCTTCAGATTGACTGATTTTTGTCTTTTCAACCCCGACGGGCTCGCATGGGTCCAAAGGACATATGCCATCATCCAATCACCCAATCGCTCTGTCCTACCCTGTACTCTGCATGGCTGCGGCGATGCCGTTGATGCTGATAAACAATGCCCGGCGGAGCCGTTCAAGCTCCTGATCCTGGGGGTCGAGTTGTCTGAATCGTTTCATTAATTCAATTTGCAGCAGGTTGAGCACATCGGTATATGGGTTTCTCAGTGAGATGGATTTTTGAATGACCGGCTGATGTTCAAGCAGGCTGTCCTGTTGTGAGATGGCCAGCAGGATGTGCGTGGCCTGATCGAATTCAGTCTCGATCATGTCACACACGGTCAAGTCCGTTAAAACCTCTGCCCGGTCATCAAGACAGGCATACCGCCTGGCAATCACACATCGTGCTCTGGCCATCTCACGCATCGCATTGCAGATCAATGTTTGAAAAAAAGGCCAGTTTTGATACATCTGCTGCAGATCCGTCAGATTGGTCTCCCCGTTTGCCGTCATCTGATTGAGCGTCGTCCCAATACCGTACCAACCCGGGACGAGGTATCGCACCTGAATCCACGCAAAGCTCCAGGGAATGGCCCGGAGCCCCTCAAGATCCACCTCCGATGCTGATTTTCTTGAGACCGGCCGTGATGCAATAGGCAAATGACTGATGTGTTCAATGGGTGTCGATCCGGTGTACCAGGTCCAAAAATTCGGATGATCAATCAAGCGGCGATACGCCTTCATCGTCTGTTCGGCCACCCGGTCCATCACGGTAAAATAGTCGGTCATGGCCTCCGGTTCTTCAGATTCAACATCCCCTGTTTCGCAGGCGGCCGTTTGTATCATCACGTGGACAATTTGCTCCAGATGACGCCGGGCGATTTCGGGAATCGCATACCGGAAAGAAATGATTTCGCCTTGTTCTGTAAAGCGAATTTTTCCTGTATGAACGCCGGCCGGCATCGCCAGAATCGCCTGGCCGGCGCGGCCACCACCACGCCCAACCGTGCCGCCGCGGCCGTGGAAAAGACGAAAACCGATATCCGCCTGCCGGCACACCCGGCTGAGGTCCTTTTGTGCCCGGTGCAAAGCCCAATTGGCCATCCAGTAACCGCCGTCCTTATTGCTGTCGGAATAGCCCAGCATGATTTCCTGAAAGCGATTTCGTGCTTCCAGATGTTTTTGATATACCGGATGTACCAGAAGCGCCTTAAGCCGGCCACCCGCTTCTTCCAGATCCCAGATGGTTTCAAACAGAGGCACCACATCAAGGGGGCTGGTCACCACGCCATTACGGCAGGTCCACAGACCCGTCTCTTTGGCCAGCAGAAGTACTTCCAGCAGATCACTGACCGTATGCGTCATACTGATGATATAACTGCCGATGGCATCGGGATCCAAGGTGATGGCTTCACGTATGACTTCAAACGTCTCCAGAACCATCCGGGTGGTATCAGAGTAGGATGTGCCGAACGGCAGCAGCGGACGGGGATCAAGCAACTCTTCGCCCAGGAGGGTCTGCCGGTCTGCTTCGGACAGCGCCGTATATTCGGTGGTTACACCGCCGATAGCCAGCAGCTCCGCCACGGCGTCTTCGTGGACCTTGCTGTGCTGCCGGATATCCAGGGCGGCCAGATGAAACCCGAACGTCTGCACCAGAGCCAGTAGACGTGGCATCAAGCCGTGTTGCGTGAGATCGTGAAAACCGACGGCCTCCAGACTCTCTGCCAGAAGCTGTAAATCGTGAAGAAGATGTCGGCTGGTATAGGTCTCGTCGGAAGTCGTTTCATTCAGCGCTTCAATACGGGCGATCATGGCGCTAATTTTGAGACGATACGGTTCGTGCTGATACCGGCGTTTGATTTCTTCGGAGACCAAGTCGGCTTTCCGATCCATTTCCAGCGCATCCAGCAACGCCGGGGGCGTTGACATACGACGGTCGGAAAGGCTCAGATCGTTTCGGAGTTTTTTTAACTCTTCAATATAGGACGCAAGCGCCGTTTGCCTGTTTTGCGTCAGTGTCCAGCGGGTGACGGCAGAGGTGACATGCGGATTTCCGTCCCGATCACCGCCCATCCAGGTTCGAAATTTAAGAAAGGGCGGGATGGTCGGCGCCTTGCCATAATATTGTTTAAGGGCATATTTCACATCCTGATAAATACGCGGCGCCGTTTCCCAGATTGAGTGATTCAAAAAATAAAAACTGTTGATGACTTCATCTTCCACACTCGGTCGCGCGGTGCGCACGGAATCCGTGTTGACCAGCAGCGCCACTTGAACTTCAAGGGATTCAAGCAGGCTATTGCGATCCTCCGGCGACAGATCTGGTCGTCGATACTGATCCATCAGGGTCGCAATCTGCTGTTGTTTTAATAGGATGGTTTGCCGGCGGGCTTCGGTCGGATGGGCTGTCAGCGTGGGTTGAATATCAAGTCGGTTCAGTGTGGCCATAACCTGATCCAGCGTAAAACCCTGTCTTTTCAGCTCCGCAATGGCTTCCGCGATAGACTCCGGACGGGGGTGATCGGCATCTGCTGCCTGCGCCCGTTCCCGGTTGATGCGTATGATTTCCAACTGTTCAGCCTTGTTGACGAGATGAAAGAAATCCGTAAATGCCCGTAATAGCCAGACCATCTCATTTAGATCGAGCCGGCTTATCTTACGGGCTGCCTCATCACGAAGAGCCTCATCTTCATCGACGGCCGCCTGTTTACAGAGCCCTCTTAAATCCTCTACAAGATCGAAAACACCCTGGCCGGCATGCGTCCGAATGACGTGGCCGAGCATAGCACCGAGCAGATTGATCTGTTCGCTCAAAGGCGCCGAAATGCCCGTCCCTTCGGTTTCAATTGCAAAATCGTGCCATTGGCTCATAGGTCATCAGGAAAAGGTGAACAGGCGTTTTACAAACCCAGCTGCGTAGCCAGATCAATCATATCCTTCGCTACCAGATCGAACGAGGGATCAGGTTTCTGGTCGGGGGTACCGTCCGGTCCGTATTCCGTCAATCGCGGAATAAAGGCGGTTTTGAATCCGACGGCTTGAGCGCCCTTGAGGTCATGGATGTGCGCGGCCACCATCAGGATGTCTGAAGGAGGAAACCCCAGTAAATCAGCGGCTGTACCATACACCTACGGATCCGGTTTATAATGCCGGGCCAACTCTGCCGACAGGACACAGTCCCAGGTGACCCCTGCATGTTTAGCCATATTGGTAAGTAACGCGATATTGCCGTTGGACAGTGCTGCGACTACATACTTCCTACGGAGCCTGTTGATTCCTTCAACGGCATCCGGCCAGGGGATCAACCGATGCCAGACACGATTCATATGATCGTTTTCTGCTTCGCTTAATCCATCTATCTCGAATTCAACAAGGAGGTCATCCAGAATCATTCGATGAAGACGGTCGATGTTGAACCATGGCAGCTCGCCTCGGCGGACCCGATCCATCGCGGGCTCATAGCCGCCGCGCCATGCATCCGCAAACCTTGGCCAGTCGGCCTGCACGCCTTTTTCTCGTTCAAGGCGCTCCCCCTCCCGGATGATAGTCGTCCGCCAGTCGAACACGGTGCCGAAAATGTCAAAGGTGAGGGCCTGGATGGGCATGGGAAATGGTAATTGGGTGATTGGGTGATTGAAAAAAACGGATGCGCTACATTGGTGCGATACGGCGAGGGCCAACATCGAGGCTCTGCATCATGGTTGTGTTGAAACTGGCCTCAAGTAAGGTGTATTTCAGATCCCGGGTTTCGGGGGCACCCCACAGGTTATTGAATTCCCATGGGTCATTTTTCAGATCATATAGTTCACCCAGGTTGTGGGCGTGATAAGACACCAACTTGTACCGCCTGTCTCTGTACATCGTGGCATAGGTTAACCGAGAGACATCGAGGGCGTCGTAATATTCGGAGCGGACAAAATCACGATGATGCCCAGGCTTTGCATCGCCGTTCAGGATGGGCATCAGACTGCGACCCTGAAAATCCTCAGGCAGATCCACGCCGCCAATTTCCAGCGTGGTGGCCGACATATCTATAAGTTCAACCAGTGCATCGCTTTGGAGGTTGGCCTGAATATGTCCCGGCCAGGAGAAGATAAGGGGCACGCGCACCAGGCCTTCGTAGAACCTGCATCCCTTCCATAACAACCCATGATCACCCAGCGCCTCTCCATGATCGCTGGTGAAGATGATGATCGTATTGTCCCGCTGACCAGTGCGTTCCAGCCCGTCGAGAATCCGGGCAAACTGATCATCGATCTGGTTGATCATGGCGTAGTAGAGCGCCTGCTGTTTTTTTCCGTTGAATGTATCGGGATGTTGACCTCTGGTTTGAAAAACGATATCCTCCAACGCCTCCTGTTGCGCCAGGTCGCTCTCCTGGAAATGGGGACCGGGCATATCCGCAGGATTGAACTGATCGGCATAGACACGCGGCGGGATGAGCGGTTCGTGAGGGCTGTAGGGATTAAGCGTCAGCATCCAGGGGGTGTCGGGTGCCCGGTCTTCTGCGATGAATTCCAGGGCGCATTCGCTGACCCAGGTGGTCTGATGCAGTTCGGGTGGCACCCGGTCTTCATGTGTACGCAAAGCGTCGAGGTCACCACCGCGTGCTTTTACCCAGTCGCCATAGTGATGGCCTTCTTCCCAATCATCCCGAGGGGCATGGCTGAATCGCCAGTAGCGATATCCATCATCCAGTCGCGGTTCGGTACGCTGTCCGGAACTCTGCAAATGGAATTTCCCTGCCATGCCGCAGTCATACCCGCTGTCTGCCAGTAGTTTCGAAATCAACGGCGGATGATCGGGAAACGTGCCGTTACCATTGCGACAGTTGTGTATCCAGCTGGGGTACATGCCGGTCATAAAACTCGCCCGGCTCGGCGTGCAGATCGGGCTCTGGCAATAGGCGTGCGTAAAAGCGGTTCCTCCATGCACCAGCGCATCCAGCGCAGGCGTCTGCACATACGGATTGCCCAGGGCGCCGATGGTATCAAACCGTTGCTGATCCGTGCAGTACCAGAGTATGTTGGGTCGTGTGTTCATGGCATATCTCTGTTAATGTAATGGCGGGTGGCTTGTAGCGGGTGGCAGGTCGGGCGTGGACGCATTTGATACGGGCTTGCAGGCCACCTGCTATAAGTTCGCATTATATTCCGTTTGTCTTTCGATGGCAAGTGTTATATTTTCAAATGGCTTGTGGCTGGGATCAGGTGGTTTGTGTCCGGTAGCAGGGCGCGCATTGCGCCGTGCCCGTACAGGTTGGGCGTGTTTCTTAAGGAGAAGGGCAATTGGATTCCGTAACACAAATTGCACTTGGCGCCGCAGTCAGTGAGGCGATCATCGGGAAGCAGGTCGGGCGTAAAGCCCTTCTCTGGGGGGTTATTGCGGGTACGACCCCGGATCTGGACGTTCTGGTCCCATTCGACGATCCGATTAAGAGTTTCACCTATCATCGCAGCTTCAGCCATTCGTTCCTCTTTCTAACGGTGCTGACGCCGATCCTTACCTGGCTTATTGTTCGTCTCCATCCATCTACGCATATCTATCGTAAGCGATGGCTGGTCGCCGTTTTCCTGGTACTTGTCACCCATCCTCTCCTGGACTGTTTTACTGTTTACGGCACGCAGATCTTCTGGCCTTTTTCGGAATATCCCGTCACCTGGTCCACGGTGTTCATTATCGATCCGGCCTATACCGTGCCTTTGCTGATAGGATCGATATGTACGCTTGTTATGTCTCGCAACAGTTTGCGTATCCGATATCTGAATGCGGCGGGATTGATATTAAGCAGTGCGTATCTTATTTTTTCCATCGTAGGTAAATGGCAGGTAGATCGTGCCGCAATGTCTACTCTGGCGCGATACAACCTGTCGAATGCCTCGTATGTCACAGCGGCAGCGCCGTTTAATACCTTGCTCTGGCGGGTCGTTTTTATTGATGGTAATCGGTATGGAGAAGGGTTCTATTCGCTTTTCGATGCGTCTGATTCGATTCGACTGACCTGGTACGATAGTGAACCAGCGCTTTTGAATGACATCGCAGACACCTGGTCTGTGCAACGACTGAAATGGTTCACCAAAGGTTTTTATCGCGTAAGAGGGCAGAACGATCAGGTGAACATCGCGGACCTGCGCATGGGGCAGGAACCGTTTTATATCTTCTCATTCAACGTAGGCGAAATAAAAGATGGTCTGGTGATGCCGATACCAACCACCCGAAATCCCACCGAACGGGCCTACCCGGAGCAGATTCTGTGGATCTGGGACCGGATCTGGGATGAGACAAAGTGATATCCATTGCGGATTTAAAACAGGAATAGATTATGATAGATTTTGAATATATTGTGATTGGAAATGGTTTGTTTGGGAGCGCAGCTGCCCGCTATTTAAGCCAGGAAAGTAAAGACGTGGCCGTGATAGGCCCAGACGAACCAAAGGATGAGCTGACCCACGATGGTGTTTATGCCAGCCACTACGATGAACGACGAATGGTAAGGATTCTCGGCCGTTCCAGAATCAGGTCAGAGATTGGCCGGATGGCTATGGATAATTACCGGATGTTGGAGGAAAAATCTGGCATCCCATTTTATGAGCCGGTGGGTTGTTTAATCGTAAACTCAGACGGTGTTCAGGATAACAATCTTGAGCCACCCCGTGAGTTGGTGCGTACGTTAAATATTGCACACACGCTGTACGAAGAAGGAGATAGCTCGTGGCGGAAAGTGTTCCCGGATTTTGAATTTCCTGAAACGCACTGGATTATCCATGAGCCAGACCCGGCCGGTATGATTGACCCTCGCGCCATGCTGCGTGCACAAAATGTGATTGCGCGGCAGCAGGGAGCGGTCGTTATCCCTGAGATCGTGGTCCATGTTGAAGAAGATGGGCACTTCGTTCAAATCGAAACGCGTTCCGGCGCGCGTTATCGGGCCCGAAAAGTATTGGTCACCGTGGGTTCGTTTACCAACTGTTTCAATTTGTTCCCCCACAAACTTCCGTTGCAGTCAGAGACAGAAATAATCGTTTTGGGGCGCGTGTCATCTACAGAGGCGGACCGCCTGAGCGGCATGCCCACTATTTCTTATTTTACAGAGGACGCGGTGATTCGAGATGTTTATATGGCGCCTCCTGTTCGTTATGCCGATGGAAACTTTTACGTTAAAATGGGCGCCAACACGCCCACTGATTACCATCCAAACAACCTGGCTGAGATTCAAGATTGGTTCCGTCATGGCAAAAGCGATGTCCACCTGGGTGATTTTGAACGGGTGTTACGCGCCATAGTTCCCCAGGTCGAGTTTCTTTCATTTCAAACAAAACGCTGCATCCTCACCCGCACCGCCAACAAATATCCAATCATCGACCAGATAACGGATCGGTCCTATGTTGCATCCGGCGCCCATGGCAGTGGGGCCAAGAGCTCAGACACCATGGGCCGGTTAGCCGCAGGATTACTCACAGACGGCCGTTGGCTGCCTGGCATTCCACGCGATCTTTTCCGGGTGGTGTAATGATTCCCTCATGGCGTTTTTATGAACCAAAGTGATATCATCCGATTGCGTGCCGATACACCTGGTTGTTCTAAGGGTCTTCATTTCAATAACGCGGGTGCAGGGCTTCAACCAAAACCCGTGTTTCGGGCTGTTACCTCTCACTTAGAGCTGGAGTTATAGAATTGGTGGTTATGAGGCTAAGGCCCAACCCCAGGAAAAGACAGATCATTTTTATACGACTTTCGCAACACTTTAAAACTGTCAGCCGGAAGAGATCGCGCGGCCACATGGATAGATAAGGATAGAGATGAACTCGTTCGAGCTTGCGGACATTACTAAAATACAGAAGAAGAAATTGAGCGTCTATGTGAAGTTTTAGCTCATTGTTGAACTGCGGAGCGCTCGCAGTATATCCAAAGGAGTCGCGATGACCGTATCCGATGCTATAGCCCATATCCTGAAAGCAGAAGGCGTTGAGTATATGTTTGCCTATCCGGTCAACTCGCTCATAGAATCGGCTGCGAAGCTGGATATCCGGACTGTGATTGTCCGTCAGGAACGGATCGGCCTTCACATGGCGGATGCGATCAGCAGGCTCTCATCCGGCAAAAAGATCGGGGTCTTCTGCATGCAGAGCGGGCCCGGGACGGAGAATGCGTTCGGCGGTGTGGCACAGGCGTTCGGTGAGTCGGCGCCTATCGTGGTCATCCCGATGGGCTATGCCCGGCATCTGTCCCATGTGCCGCCTAATTTCCATGGGTATCTCAATTTCCAGCACATCACCAAATCCTGTGAATCTCTTACGGTAGCGGAAGCGATACCAGAGGTGATGCGAAGGGCCTTCACCCAGGTCAGGAACGGACGCCCTGGTCCGGCGCTGGTAGAGATACCGGCTGATCTGTTTGAGGAAAACGTGCCGGAGCCGATCCAATACACCCCTACGCCATCTGTTCGTATGGGTCCTGATCCGGATGCAGTCCAGGCCGCCGCCACGGCCCTGATCGAGGCGCAACACCCGGTCATTTACGCCGGCCAGGGGGTGCATTATGCCCAGGCGTGGCCGGCTTTAAAACAACTGGCCGAGTTGATGGAAGCACCGGTCACAACCAGCCTGGGCGGCAAGAGTGCGTTTCCTGAAAATCATCCGCTATCTCTCGGTTCGGGCGGCCGGGCGACACCGCAGACTGTGCACGATTTTCTACAAAACGCCGATGTGATCTTCGGTATAGGATGCAGCTTTACACGAACACCTTTCGGAATTTCCTTCCCGAAAGACAAAACCATCATTCACGCCACGGTTGATCCGGGAGACATTAATAAAGATATCGAAGTGACCCATGCGATCGTGGGCGATGCGGATTTGATCCTGAACGCGCTGCTTGCAGAAATATCTGATAGATTACACGGCACGCCCCGAGGTCGTCTGGATACGGTTACCCAGAAAATCAAGACCATCAAACAGGCCTGGTTGAACAAGTGGATGCCCAAACTGAAGGACACCTCCACACCGTTTTCACCGTATCGCGTGATCTACGATCTCATGCACACCGTAGATCCGGACAACACCATCATCACCCACGATGCCGGAAGCCCCCGAGATCAGTTATCTCCATTCTGGACCGCGACGACTCCGCTCAGTTACATCGGCTGGGGTAAGACCACCCAACTGGGCTACGGTCTGGGTCTGACCATGGGCGCCAAGATGGCCTGTCCGGACAAGCTCTGCATCAATGTGTGGGGTGACGCGGCCATCGGATTCACCGGTATGGACTTCGAAACCGCCGTGCGCGAGCATATCCCAATCCTATCCATTCTATTCAATAATCACGCCATGGCCATCGAGATCCCGATTATGCCCGTCTCTCAGGAGAAATACCAGGCCACCGACATTTCAGGCAACTATGCGAAAATGGCGGAGGCCTTCGGCGGGTATGGCGAACGGATCATCTCATCGAACGACATCATCCCGGCCATACAACGCGGCATCCAAAAAACACGGGACGGCGTCCCGGTATTGCTTGAATTCATGACCACCAAAGAAATCGATTTCTCAATCTGCTGAGGATCAATTGTTGATTTACCATTTTCAATTCAGGAGCTTAACATGGTTATTCAGAAGTGGACTGCAAAAATGAAGCCCATGCAACATCCGGTATTCATTGAGACGTTGAAAGAATTAAACCACATGTACCGGAAACAGGGACGCGTGATATGGAGCCGGGTTCATAACGAGCTCTACGGCGGCCATGTCATCTATATGGAGCGAGACTTCCCCGACATCCAGACCCTGGATACGGATGAAACACATTCGCTCGAACCGGATATCCGTGAAACCAAGGTTCGCCTGCTGGAATCGGTCGTTCCCGGCTCTGTTGTGGTCACGCATTATCATGCGGTTGATATGGAGTAATTGCAAAGCGAAGTGTATAAACTAATCAGACTAAAGACGAGGAATGGTATTAATTAGCAAATGTAGACACATTTAATAGTAGTAATCTCTATGCCATTGGTTATGTGTCTGTATACGTACCTGCCAATATGGAGTTTGTTTAATAAACCAAAGAAATGGATGAAAATTCTCTGGCTGAGAACGGGCAGGGACCACATAAAAGTGGCCAAAAAAGGGCAGGTGACGTATCGCACAAGCGTGATACAGATATACTTACACGGCCATGCCCAATTCCATTGGCTGGGGATGGATAATTGGGCGTGGCCGTCTAATGTCAGATAGTGATTTTTTCCTCTTGACATGAACTCGCATCAATCACTATGCATAGGTCAAGTGTACATTAGATATCAATTCTCTATTTTATCCCATCCACGCTTACTGATCTCTGCGGGTTCCAGCGAGCGCTTCGCGGTTCATACACCATAGCTTACAATTCACAATTCCCCATGCCTGCTCCCGTCATCCACATCCAAAACCTCTCCAAAACATTCAAGGTACCGGTCCGCGAAGCAGGGGTCAAGGCCGCTATACGCAGTCTGTTCAAGCGGGAACATCGGGATGTTAAAGCGGTTGAAGCCGTATCGTTTGATGTATCACCGGGGGAGATCGTCGGGTTTCTCGGTCCGAACGGCGCGGGAAAAACCACGACGCTCAAAATGCTTTCCGGCCTGCTGCATCCTTCGGGCGGGACAGCCACCGTTCTCGGCCACACGCCCTTCCAGCGTGAGAAGGATTATCTCCGTCAAATTACCCTCGTCATGGGCCAACGGAATCAGTTGGTGTGGGACATTCCCGTGGTGGATTCCTTCGAGCGGAATCGAGCCATTTACCGGATGGATGCCGGCGAATATCACAAAATGCTGGATGAGATGACGAACTTGCTGGACCTCGGTGATCTGCTTCAGAAACCGACGCGAAACCTGTCTCTGGGTGAGCGGATGAAGTGCGAGATCGCCGTATCGCTTCTACACAAACCTCAGGTGCTGTTTCTGGACGAACCGACCATCGGGCTGGACGTCACGATGCAGCGCCGCATCCGATCCTTTATCCAGGAATACAACCGGCGTACCGGCGCAACCGTCCTTCTGACCAGCCACTATATGGCCGATGTGGAAGCGCTCTGCAAACGGGTCATCATCATCCATCACGGCAAAATTCTGTTCGACGGTGACCTGTCGGAACTGGTGCACCAATTTTCAGCTTATAAAACGATAACCATTGATCTGGAAAAGATGGAAGGCATCGATTTTACCCGCTTCGGCGAAGTTGTGGAAACCGAAGGACTACAGGTAAAGATACGCGTACCCAAAACCGATACGCCAGGGATCACAGGAAAAATCCTATCGGAACTGACGATCCAGGATCTGACCGTAGAAGATCCCCCGATTGAGGAGTTCATCGACCGGGTGTTCAGCCAAACGGGGATAGAACCGGAGACAGAATGAAGGGAAGAGAAGAAGAATGTAATCGTCCTTTCGTCCTTCCATCCTTTCCCGGGCCGTCCTCTCAAAGAAAACATGACTGATTTTCTAAATCTATACAAAGCATTTCTACGCATTTCTACAGCGATGATGATTCAGTACCGGGCGTCCGGGTTGATCTGGATGATCGGAGCGGTGCTGGACCCGATTATTTTCCTGGTGGTCTGGTCGGTGGCCGCCCGCGCGAGCGGCGGGACGGTGGGTGGGATGGCCCCGTCTGATTTCGCCGCCTATTATATCGTACTGATGCTCGTCAACCACCTGACCTTTACCTGGATTATGGAGGTGTTTCAGTACCGGGTTCAATATGGTAATTTCAACGCTGAGCTGCTCCGGCCCGTGCATCCCATCCATATGGATATTGCGGATAATATTGCGTATAAGCTGGTCATGACGGTTGTGATGATCCCGGCGGTGGGGATATGTGTCTGGCTGTTCGAGCCCAAATTTGTTTTCATCCCCTGGGCCCTGGCAGCGGCGCTGCCCGCTGTTCTTCTGGCCTTTCTGGTCCGATTCTTTCTTGAATGGACGCTGGCGCTGGTGACGTTCTGGACAACCCGCACACAGGCGATCAACCGCACCTACTTCGGCGTGCTGATGTTTCTGTCCGGCCGTGTAGCCCCGATTGCCTTATTGCCGGGCATCTTGCAGGACGTGACCTCGGTACTGCCGTTCTATTATATGGTGGCCTTCCCGGTTGAGTTGGCGGTCGGCAGGCTTTCACCGGCCGAAGCATTAGATGGGTTTACGATTCAAATCCTATGGCTCGCGGCAGCTCTGGGGATTATCACATCAACCTGGCGATTTGCTCTCAAGCGTTTTTCAGCGGTAGGAGGGTAAGCATGCTACGGTTGATGGCTGTGTTTTTCCGTCTTGGCATGCTCAATGAGCTGGCCTATCGGGCCAACTTCTGGGTTCAGACGTTCGAGTCCCTGATCAACGCCATCATGGTCCTCGGCGCCGTAGGTGTGGTATTTTCTCAGACCAATACGCTGGGTGACTGGATGGTATGGGAGTTAACCGCGTTATGCGGGGTCTATTTTATCATGTTGGGGGGCATCAACATGACCCTGTCCCCCAGCTTAAGCCAATTTATAGATGATGTACGTCAGGGTACGCTGGATTTCACGTTGACCAAGCCGGAAGACGCGCAACTGCTGGTCAGTATCTCTCGTGTGCAGATGTGGAAATTATTGGATGTGATGCTCGGTATTGGCGTAGTGGGCTATGCCGCCCGGCAGTTGGATGAGCAGATCAGCTGGACCGATGCCTCCCTGTTCGGCGTATCGCTTCTCTTGGGCGGCATCATTGTGTACAGCTTCTGGATTATGCTGGCTACCCTGGCCTTCTGGTTTATACGTGTCGAAAATATATTCTTCATTTTCTGGAGCATGTATAACGCCGGGCGCTGGCCGGTGACGATTTATCCGGGCTGGCTTAAATGGATACTGACCGCGATCGTCCCTATCGCCTTTGCCGTCACGGTATCTGCCGAAGCCATTGCCGGGCGGTTGAGTATAGACACCCTGTGGCTGGCAGTGGGGCTGGCCAGAGTGTTGCTCGTGGCGTCGCGGCAGTTCTGGAAATTCGGTGTGAAACATTATGCCGGGGCGAGTGCGTAGTGCAATGGTGGTTGACGGAATGGTGATTGGTGATCGAAAAACAGGTTTTCGCGTTACTTTAATAGAGAACGATTTATGCCCCGTGTACGATTGACGAAACATTTGAGGATGGGGGATGGCGGGAGGACGTGGGAAGAACGCGAGCAGGGCTTGATCGCCGACTATCTTCCTGACCCGCATGGGGGATACGGCCATGATCCTCATTACCTGGCCTTATGTCCCACTCAGCCGGATGTAACGGTTAAATTCGGATTCCCCATCGTAGTAGATCATGGCAACCCGGATATGCCTGGGTCGTACCTGGGCATTAGCGAAGATCAGCGCATGGGCGGCGGCGCGTTGTCTGTCGGCCCCACAGAAGACGGTGGGCAGACCTGGACCGCCCTGCGTAACGGGTTACCTCAGACCCATTGCTACGACATCGTGCTTCGTCATACCCTGGCCCTGAACCGCGACCAACTCGCTTTCGGCGCGACCACCGGTAACACCTTTCTCTCCAACGATCGTGGTGATGCCTAGCAGCGCCTGGGGAATTACTTTCCGCCGATATATTCCGTTCGGTTTGCTTAGCATTCACGCTATCCGCACGCTATTTCTTCTCCATTCTGAACATTTGAATGCGGTGGTTGCCGGTATCGGCCACATAGATCTTTCCTGCTGGTCCGACTGAAATATCCCGGGGTCCTGAAAAGGAGCCTATGCCCACCCCCTGGGCGCCGAAGCTGAGGAGTAGAGTACCCTCTCTTGAAAAAACGGTGAACCGGTGGTTGCCGGTATCAGCCACATAGACGAGACCTGAGTCGTCGACATCAACCCCTTCGGGAGCCTTCAGCGTATCGCTCGATATGTCAGTAAGATACCCGCCAAAGGGATCAAATATCGCAATACGGTGGTTGCCGGTATCAGCTACGAAGACCTTTCCTGCTGGTCCGACTGCGATATTTGCAGGTCTGTGTAATCGGCCCTGTTCATAGCTGAACCCGCCAAAACGTACTTCCAACTGACCGGATGTATTTAGTTTGACGATTTCTTCATTTTCTGTATCGGCGACATAAATCTCCCCCACTTTGGAGATGGCGACGCCCCGAGGAAAACCAAAAAGAGATGCCTCCGGGTCTTCCGGTAAGACGCCTAAAAAATTGAGTAGTCGATCCAGGCGTTGAATACGTCTGTTCTGCATGTCCGCGACATAGACGTCCAGGCCGGTAGCCACCACCGCCATCGGTTGATTCAATTGTTGTCGGTCAAAACCGAACCCTCCGGAAATCGTCATATATTCACCCGCCTGCGTCAGGCGCTGAATACGATGATTGCCGGAATCGGCCACATACAGGTTGCCAGCCGGATCGAGTGAAATGCCGGCCGGATTCAGAAATTCACCGAAACCCACCCCCTCCTGACCGATGACACCGTGAAATGTAACGCTATATTCCTGAGCAGCAGATGGAGATGCAAAAAAAAGAAGACCCAATCCAGCCATCAACCCAACCATTGCCCCATAAAAACCCGCCGCTCTACGAAATCTCATACGTATCACCCGGCTTCAACACCACGCACCGTGCCAATTTACCCACTTTTTTGACAAACACATACGGGTCCTGCATAATGATCGGAAAAGTATTGTAGTGTACCGGAATCACGATTTTGGGCTTAATCATTTTAATCGCCTCAACGGCATCCTCTATACCCATGGTATAGTTGTCGCCAATCGGCAGGATAACAATTTCCGGTTTATACAGCTTACCGATCAGCGCCATGTCGCCGAACAGACCCGTATCGCCCGTGTTGTAATACGTTCTACCGTTAAACCGGACCAGGATACCGCATGGATTTCCCAGATACTCGATGCCATCGTCTGTTATGATGGCGGAGCCATGGGTGGCCTGGGTCAATTTCACGCGCCCGAATGGAAATTTGTAAGAACCGCCGATGCCCATGTCATGGACTTTGGCGCCCTGACGTTCACAGTATTTGGCAAGTTCGAATGAGGCAATAATGGTCGCATTACGTTGTTTGGCCATAGGCACGGCGTCGCCGATATGGTCTGAATGACCGTGGGTCAGCAGAATGTAGTCGGCATGAATGTCGCTGGCCGGCAGGGTCGCCTGTGGATTACCGGTGATGAATGGGTCGAACAACAACGTGTGGGTACTGTCGGACAAAGAAAAACAAGAATGTCCATAGAATGTTACTGTAGCCATCAGACTCTCCTTTAAACAACAAACGCCGTCCTGCTCTAACCCGGACGGCGTTTGTACCTGCTCATGATGTTTACACTGACTTATACAGCGGCTCTGGCCGCATTAAGGGCCGTATCATAGTCCGGCTCGCCGGATATCTCCGTCACATATTCTACATGGCGGATGATATTATCGGCGTCTACCACGAAGACGGCACGGGTCAACAGCCGCAGCTCTCTGATCAAGGTGCCGTAGGCCTCTCCGAAAGAAGTGTCGCGATGATCGGATAAGGCCGTCACATTCTCCACGCCAGCATCACCACACCAGCGACCCTGCGCGAACGGCAGATCCATACTGATGGTCAGCACGGCAATGTTATCGTCCAATCCGGATGCTTCCTGATTAAACCGGCGAATCTCCGTATCACATGTGGGCGTGTCGAGCGAGGGCACCGTGCAGATAACCTTCACCTTGCCCTTATATGAATCGAGGGTTACGGCGGACAGGGCGCTACTCAGTACGGAAAATTCCGGCGCATTATCTTCAACTTTTAATTCATCTCCGATCAATGTAAATTCTTTGCCGCCAAGGGTTGCCCCTCCGGGACGTTCGGTTGCCAATTAATACGCTCCTTTACATGATTATCTAAAACATTGTTTTATATTTGCAGCTTGTCTTATGTCTCTCATTATTTGCGACCAACATAATGAGGTGTACCTGCACTGTCAAGCGATAATACCGTCATCCCGCAATCTGGTCAGCGCGGCGTCGAAGGACGCTGTAGTATGCTCTATATCTTCCATCGAATGAACGGCTGAAGTAAGTCCGTCTACGCCCATAAAATCGATGCCATGCAGCAACATGCCCTGGCGTATCGAGTGGAGTAGATTGAGATCGCCTCGTCGCGCCGTGCCGGGTTCCCGGGCCGGGCTGAGTTTGATGCCGGAAAAAGAACCATAGACGCGCCATCCATCCATTTGGTGGTCTTCGAGCACCTGGGCGAATTGATCACGTAATAGGGCCGCCCGCTCATTGGCGATCGCGATGTCCCGGCCATCTGCAATGCGCTTGAGCATCGCGATCCCGGCAGCGGCAGAGAGCGGATTGGCGTTGAAAGTCCCATAGTGCAGCATCTTTTTCGTTGTTTGCCATTCAGGATCAGTGCGGATGTCGAGGAGAGCCATGATATCCGCCCGGCCGGCTACGGCACCGCCGTTCAAACCGGCCGCCAAGATTTTGGCCAGCGTGCATAGATCTGGTTTGACGCCGTAATATGCTTGCGCGCCGCCGGGGGCACACCGGAATCCAGTCACCACCTCATCCATGATGAAAACCACTCCGTACTCTTCGGTTAACCGGCGCAAACCGGGGACGAGATCCTCGTCGTGCTCCGTACCACCGAATAGTGCGCCGGTGGGTTCCAGAATCAGACAGGCGATGTCATCATCCTGTTTTAACGTGTCTTCTACCAGATTCAAATCGGCAGCAGGCAGGCTGATCAACGCATCGAATACTTCGGGTAATATCCCCGGCATTGGCCGATCGTGATGCGGACCGATACCATCCATAACTTGATCATGCCAGCCGTGGTAGTGCCCGTGAAACTTGACGACTTTGCGCTTTCCAGTAAAGGTTCGCGATAGCCGAACGGCCATCAACGTGGCTTCTGTCCCCGATGAAACAAAGCGGACCGTTTCTGCAGAGGGCACAAGACGCATCACGTGGTCCGCCCATTCGATTTCCAATTCATGACAGGCTCCGAAATGCGTACCCCGTGCCGCCTGCGCCGTGATCGCCTCGACAATAACCGGATGGCTATGGCCCAGAAGAAGGGAACCGTGGCCCATCCAATAGTCGATGATATTCTGCCCGTCCACGGTCCATTTGCGTGACCCCGAGGCCCGATCTATGTAGACCGGAAAAGGATACATGTATCTAGCATCGTGTGTCACGCCGCTGGGAAATCGTTCAAGGGCTCTTTCGTGTAGCGCCCTTGATTTCGCAAACGCTTGCTGATAGGATGCTTCCAGTGTTTCCGCTGGTGCAGTCGCGGTCAAGGTCATGATCTCATGTCCTTCTTATAGTGGAATAATTGAAATGGTGGATCTTTATACGGAATATACCTGTTATATTATGAAGATAGGATACGTGCAGCAAGATCTAATTGGAAGTGCGAAGTACGAAGTGCAGAGCGTAGAGTACACAATATGAAACTACTTGACACATATTGGGGTCCATCATATATCTGGGACGGCAGATTTATAGGTATGAACAACGATTATCCTGAAAACAGGCGTAAGGCATGGCAGACATCCTTCGATATATCTCCCGGGAGGCAGGACTTTCTTCAGAGAAACATGAACATCAGGTGACGCTATATACCAAAACCGGGTTTCATCTCTGTGAAAACGCCTATGAGGTCTTGATGGGGGTTCGTGAAGACAGGCCGTTTGTATTCGAAACAATAGATATTGCAACGGATGAGATCTTGATGGAGACATATGGTGAACTGATCCCTGTTGTCCTGGTTGATGGGGAGGAACGATTCAGATACCGCGTAATTAAAAGCGGCTACGGCGGGAATTAAGCAAGTAATGCGAATAGACATCTTGACACCGCCCAAGACGCCGTAGAGACGCAGAGAATTCCATGAAACGATATTTCATCATAGGCTGTATGGTCGTCGCCCTGGCGATATCATTTGGCGCCGGGCACTGGCAACAAGTACAGGCTGATGCAGGCAAGACGGCGGCCGATGGGGCGCTGACCTGGAATCGATTCGACAAGGCGCTGGCGCTGGCCAAACAGACCAAGAAGTATATTGTAATCGATTTTTATACAGATTGGTGCCACTGGTGTAAGGTGATGGATGAGAAGACGTACGGAGATAAAGGCATCCAGGCGCAACTCAACAAGTCATTCATCCTGGTAAAATTAGATGCGGAATCCCCGAAGCCTTTGATCATTGACGGTCGTTCCGTCAGTGAAGCGCAGATCGCAGCCATGTTTAAAGTCAACAGCTATCCGACCACCTGGTTCATGACCGCTGACGGGAAACCTATCGCCCCTGTGAAAGGGTATGTGCCTCCCGAAAGATTCGCACCCATCTTGAGATATATTGAAGGGGGATATTATACCAAAATGGAATTCGATATGTATATGGAGCGGGAAAAACCGAAGAAAAAATAAATAACAGATAGCGGTTGGCAGCCGGACTACACCCTCCCCGCTACCTGTTAAGAAGTCAGTTCGCCGGATAAATAGTCAAATGCCTCATCGGGGGTATTGACGAAGTGGATCAGGTCTAAATCTTCCGGGCTGATGGTCCCCCATTCAACCATGGCGTTAAAATTCAAGACCTTATGCCAGTAGTCGGTGCCATACACAACGATAGGTAGTTTTTTCAACACCTTTCTGGTGTGTACCAGGGTCAGTAATTCGAACAATTCGTCACACGTGCCAAAACCACCTGGAAAGATGACTAGGGCTTTAGCAAGATAGACGAACCAGAATTTACGCATGAAAAAGTAATGGAATTCGAAATTCAAGGCATCGGTAATATACGGATTGGAATCTTGTTCCATTGGCAGACTGATGTTCAGTCCGACAGAGCGGCCCCCGGCTTCGGAAGCGCCTCGATTGGCTGCTTCCATAATACCGGGGCCGCCGCCTGAACAGATGAGATATTGCCGACCGTTGTCAAGTCCTTTCGACCAGGTCGTCAAATGGTTTGCGAGTACCCGGGCATCGTCGTAGTAACGGGCAAGAACACAACCTTTTTCAGCCCTTTTAAGATCCATTTCTGTGGCCTGGCCAATGGCCATTTGTTGTTTAATCGCTGCCAGATCGCGGTCAGCCGCAACCAGGTCGCATGCACGGGCGGATCCATAGAATACAATAGTATCCCCGACATTCTGGTGGCGAAAACGGCGCCGGGGTTCAAGATATTCGCTCATCATACGAATCATTCGGGCTTCGGGACTATTCAGAAACTCCACACGCTTATATGCTTTTTCCGGTTTTTCTCTATAGTTCGGTTTTTTTGACATAATATCCTTTGCAGTAACGCCGGCTTCGAATTCGTACGCGCTGTGGAGAAACCGATTGTTGGACGCCGCAGTGGCCGGGGGACGGAGTCTATTTTGATGTTCATCAAATAAGGGCACACGTGGGCATGTATGGAAGACCGTCTCACATGCTCATAAATCTATACGTTCACCTGCTGTTCTATCTTTTCCGCCAGCGCCGTATCTTTCTCCGTAATCCCACCGGAGTCGTGGGTGGCCAGCGTGATGGTCACTCTATTGTATACATTAAGGATCTCCGGATGATGATCAGCGGTCTCCGCTAAAGGGGCGATGGCATTGATGAAATCAATCGCCTCTAAAAATGATACAAAGGTATATTGTTTCTGGATCGCTTCCCCGTTCCGATGCCAATTCGTTAAACGGCGGAGTTGTTCTTCTATTTGTCTTTCCGATAAAAGTGGCATATGCACTCCCTGAATTAAAAAACCGTAAAAATCACGCAGGAGACTGCCCTTTGCGATTTTTACGGCTTATCAAGAACAACCATCCGCGGACTTATCAGTCTGCAAAAGTGGCCAGACGGCGTCCACGTGTAGAATGCCGTAATTTATTAATCGCTTTTTGCTTGATCTGCCGGATCCGCTCACGTGTCAAACCAAAGCGATGCCCAATTTCCTCAAGCGTATACGACCGATCCGAGCTAAGACCGAAATAGAGATTCAAAACTTCACTCTCACGCGGCGCCAGGCTGGCTACGGCCTGTGTGATCTCATCACGCAGAGCATTGTCCAGAAAGGCTTCATCGGGCAAGGTGTTATTATGGTCTTTCATCCGGTCCATCAGGCTGAAGGCACCCTGATCGCCTATGGGCGCATCCAGAGACAGCGGCTTATTCGCCCATTCCGGAATTTCCGGAGGATCGATCATTTTATCGGTCTCATTACCCTGCCTGCCTTGAATTTCACGCTGCTTCAAGGTGCGTTCGATTTTTCGCAGCTCCTCAACTTTGTTGACTGGCAACCGAATCAGACGGGACTGCTCCGCCAGGGCATGCAAAATCGCCTGACGAATCCACCACACTGCATACGAAATGAATTTAAACCCCTTTGTTTCGTCAAAACGCCAGGCTGCTTTCATCAGACCGATATTTCCCTCGCTGATCAGGTCAGATAGAGATAGTCCCTGATTTTGATACTGCTTGGCAACAGAGACGACAAACCGAAGATTGGCCTGCACCAATCCCTCAAGCGCCCGTTCATCTCCCTTTCTAATGCTTTGTGCTAAGGCGACTTCTTCTTTCGAATTCAGTAATTCCGTCTCACCGATTTCCTGTAGATATATATCCAACGACTGATCATCCAGAGCATATGGTCGCTTTTTAACGTTGATTTTCATAATATGCACCTCCGCAACGTCCCCGTGAATATGTTTTTATGGCACCTGCCCCCCCTGCCATAATTGCCTACTCCTGCCGATATGGCAGGAGTTTGTTTTTTCGTCCAGACTGGCGTTTTCTCTCGATAGTTACGATTAACTCTCGCTATATTAACATATTGTACAATATTTTGGGTGCACTCCTTCAATTGGCACGGTGTTTGCGTCTTGCTTATGGCGGATGCCGGTGTGATCGGCATCACACGATGTAACATCTTTATAACGCAAACACGGGGCGGCTGGTTCCGCTTGGTATCACAGAAAATATGTTAACCACTCTAACCCAAAGGAGGAATATCATGAGACGCGTCACCTACCAGCCGTTTCGTTCATTGCAGTATGAAGTTAATCCTATATTTGAAGATGTGTTCGGTCGTTAGCCTGTACAGGAACGGCATGAATCACACTATTACATAAATAATATACATTAAAGAGAGGACTAATTATTATGACACACTTAGCCATACGACCTGGATTCCATTTCAGCAGTGAACTCGATCTTTTGTTCAGTGAGAGTCCTTCCCGGAAATACAATTGGTGTCCAAGTGTTGATACGCACGAAGCAAAGGAAGCGTTTGTCGTCACGATGGAATTACCGGGTGTCTCTTCGGAGGATGTCAGCATCCGTCTGGATGACGATACGCTGACCATTTCCGGCGAGAAAAAAGAGGTGTCCGATAAGAATGAAAGTAAAGGACGCTATCATTTCGAGCGGTCTTTCGGCAGTTTTTCCCGGTCTTTCAGGCTACCGAAGACGGTAGATTCTGAGGCGATCAACGCCTCTTACAAAGAAGGTGTACTGGCCGTAACCCTCCCGAAATCGGAAGCCTCACTACCGAGAGAGATTTCGGTCAACGAAGGATCAGTGGAAACGACGAATTAAGAAGTTACAATCCATAATCACCAGTATAAGGTCAGGCATAGCGCCTGACCTTATACTGGTAAATAAGAGGAGCGGAACATGGGCAAGATCATAGGCATAGACCTTGGAACGACAAACTCGTGCGTGGCGGTGGTTGAGGGCGGTGAACCGTCTGTGATCCCGAACACGGAAGGTGGAAGGACCACGCCCTCCGTGGTGGGATTTTCCAAAGACGGGGAGCGTCTTGTGGGCGCGGTGGCCAAACGGCAGGCGGTGACCAACCCGGAAGCTACGGTGTACTCGATCAAGCGGTTCATGGGCCGTCGTTTAGAGGAGGTGCCTGAAGAGCGTTCCCGGATGCCTTATAAGGTCGTATCAGGCACGGGGGGTATGATCTCTGTCGAGGTGGCCGGCAAGAGCTACACGCCGCCTGAGATCTCAGCGGCGGTGCTTCAGAAGATGAAGCAGACGGCCGAGGACTATCTGGGCGAAGAGGTCAGCGAGGCGGTGATCACAGTGCCGGCCTATTTCAATGATAGCCAGCGTCAGGCGACCAAGGATGCGGGGCGGATCGCCGGGCTTGAGGTCAAGCGGATCATCAACGAGCCTACGGCCGCATCTCTGGCCTATGGACTGGACAAGAAGAGCAATGAGAAGATCGCGGTGTTCGATCTGGGCGGGGGTACGTTCGACATATCTATTCTGGAGATAGGCGACGGGGTGTTCGAGGTGTTGGCAACCAATGGGGATACGCATCTTGGTGGCGATGATTTTGATGAGATGATCGTAGACTGGCTCGCCGATGGGTTCAAGCAGGATTCGGGGCTTGATCTTCGGACTGATGCAATGGCGTTACAGCGGCTCAAGGAAACTTCTGAGAAGGCTAAGTGTGAGCTGTCTACGGCGGGTCAGACGGAACTCTCTTTGCCCTTTATCACGGCCGATGCCAGTGGCCCGAAGCATCTGAACCGGAGTATGACACGTGCCCAGCTTGAGGAGCTTGTAGACCCGTTAATTCAGCGGCTTGTAGGACCGTGTCGTCAGGCACTCTCTGATGCGAAACTTTCGGCCAGTGATATCGACGAGGTGGTTCTGGTAGGTGGATCGACACGCATGCCGAAGGTACAGGAAGTGGCCGGTGAGTTATTTGCTCAGGAGCCGAACCGGGGTGTGAATCCGGATGAAGTGGTGGCGATCGGCGCGGCGATACAGGGGGCTGTATTGTCCGGTGATGTGAAAGATGTACTTCTACTCGATGTGACGCCGCTGTCTTTGGGCATCGAGACATTAGGCGGGGTGTTCACCAAGCTGATCGAGAAGAACACAACGATCCCGTCTAAGAAGAGTCAGGTGTTCTCCACGGCGGCGGACAATCAGCCCTCTGTGGAGGTGCATGTGCTTCAGGGTGAGCGTGAGATAGCGCTTCACAACCGGAGCCTGGGCAAGTTCCATCTCGATGGGATTCCGCCTGCACCGCGTGGGGCGCCTCAGGTAGAAGTGACCTTCGACATCGACGCCAACGGAATCCTCCATGTGGCGGCCAAGGATATGGGCACGGGCAAGGAGCAGCAGATAAGGATCGAGGCCTCAAGCGGGTTATCTGATGCGGAGATAGAGAAGATGATGCACGATGCTGAAGCCCATGCCGAGGAGGATGCGCATAAGAAGGAAGAAGTGGAGGTACGCAATCAGGCAGATCAGCTGGTGTACTCCACGGAGAAGTCGCTTTCTGAGCATGGCGATAAACTCTCTGAGGAGGACAAGGGCGCGATCGAGGGTGAGCTTGAGAAGCTCAAAGAGCTATTAAAGGGTAGTGACACCGAGGCGATCAAGGCCGGTATGGAGTCTTTGAGCCAGGCCGCTCACAAGCTGGCAGAGGTCCTGTATCAGCAGGCGCAGGCCGAGCAGGCCGCTCAGGAGCCTGGACCGGGCGGACCGGAGGGCGGACCGCCACCACCGGAGGAAAAGCAGCCACAGCAGGATCAGGATAAGAAGAAAAAAGATGATGGCGCGATCGATGCAGACTATGAGGTGGTGAATTAATTGGTGAGTTGGTAAGTTGCTGAGTTGGAGATTGGAAAGATCATCTTATCGTGTAGATCAGCCATGCAGACATGAAGGCATTCATCAGTGACGTCATTAAAAGTCTTATGGCCTTTCAATCACCAACTCACCAACTCAGACCATCAACAATATAACTATGGCAAAAAGAGATTACTACGAAGTATTAGGGGTTGACCGGTCTGTCTCTGACGATGAGGTCAAGCGCACGTATCGCAAGCTGGCGATGAAATATCATCCGGACCGGAACCCGGATGACAAGGCGGCTGAGGATAGGTTCAAAGAGGCTGCTGAGGCCTACGAGGTTCTGAGTGATAAAGACAAGCGTCAGCGGTATGATCAGTACGGCCACCAGGGCGTTGCGAGCGACTTCGG